>Ga0123342_1005543_pt1 | contig 18196 bp, 9 predicted proteins | sample Turbeawhitnodule_FD_89960 | JGI IMG/M metagenome (GOLD analysis project Ga0123342, IMG submission 89960) | Root nodule microbial communities of legume samples collected from Mexico - Turtle bean Mexico white nodule | ecosystem: Host-associated > Plants > Roots > Nodule | place: Mexico: Nepantla...
ACGTGGTATATTATTGATACTGAAAAAGGGAAAATACAGTAGGAGGCTACTGTCCAGAGCTATGCTCCTATAGAGAATTAGCATTCTCCATTCTGCAAAACTGCAATATTCTTTTTCCCCCCCCCCCATTCTCATGCTAGGCTGTGCCTATAAGGATACACGCCTCACACACCCACAAATCCCGTAACTAACTATCACCCAACCTTTTCTTTCTCTCTCTCTCTGCCACCTCATACTCTGTTTAGGGAAACGTTAATAATAAAATTGCTCCCAAAGACAATAATAAGTTTGATGTTAAATTATATTTAAAGTTACTAAACTGAAAACCAAACATTGAGTTACTGGTATACGTGTATGAATGTGTTACTCTGCAATATCAAAGTTTTTATTCAGATTTATTCATAAACTTTTCAAAGTGTAACCTATGAATGTATGGTGGACTGCCCAAACAAGACGGCTTATATAATACTTTGTTGTTTTACTTTCGTCTAGGATTAACTATATATTATTTTATGTTTTTACTTTAAAATTTTAATATTATTAAAAAATTTATACCGATTAAAAATAAAAATAGTTTATAATATATAAATGAGTAAAATTTTTATTATAAACTGATTTATATTGAATTAAATTTAAATCTTATTTTCTTTATAAACATTTGTTTAGAAAAATGAAAATGATTTTTTTACAAACTAATCTTTTAATATATACGAACTAATCTGTATAAATCTTTCATATATGTTATTTTTTTTTAGTTTATGTATAAGTTAATTTTAATTTAATAAGAAGTTAAATTTATTTCCTTTTTTTTAAAGGGCTTGGATAATGATAAAAGTGTTAAAGCAAGTTTGAAATGTTATATTCATATATATATACACATTCACTTTTCTCTTTCATCTACTTTTTCTGTCTATTTTTCATCACTTCATTTTTATTCATTTTGATGAATGCAAACAGATTGCCGCGAACTAAGTTTGATGTTCCTTTTAGAATCTAAATTTGGAAAAAGTGTTTAGCTAATACGTTACAGCTGCAGTGGTTCCTGCAAATTATGCAGCTAAATAAAGTGCTTTTATTTTTTTTAATGCCTAAGTGTTCGTTTTCGATGAGAAGGAACACAGTGTGGTTTGGAAGCACAGAGAGTGAGAGAAAATTTGAAAACACACACGTGTAGTAGGTAATTAATTAGAAATTATATTTGGAAAAGATGGTATATGAGTGAGCCTAAGGAAAAAAAGTATGTAGTGTGGTGCATAGACATATATAAAATGAAGAAAGTTTAGTAGTAGTTCTTAAGCACTATTATGATCCTGTTTGAAAAGTAATATGAAAACGTTTGTGAGTGGTGTGAGACCAATCTGACACAGAAAAGGACAGAGTTTGCACATGAGGATCAAAAACTGTGCGTGAGGATCTGCGTTGACCACATAATGGAAACTAGATAACATCTCTATCACACTATCACCTCTCATCCCTGCACTAATTCATTACAAACCAGAATAAAACTCATAACACTTCTTTTCATCAACTCAAAAGTCAAAAACAATAGTAATATTGTGTTGCAGCTATATTAAAAGTTTTAAATTTATATTTTCTTAAAATATATGTAAATAGGCTGTTGCTAGTATACTTCTTTTATAAAATAAAAATTATTTGTTAGTGGTTGTTAAGATATACACCTTAGTTATTTTTTAAAAAATAGGTTAAGATATTATCTAAATTTTTTTTATCGGCAATAAAAAATAAATAAATGGGAACCACTTCAGGGTGGTTCAACCCTTATACATAAATAACAAAACACTTTACTATACTTCTACCACTAAAAACCTACCTGATTATCTAAAGAACAACCAAACTAACCACAAGAAAATATTAAACAACCATCCTCGTATAATCTATTGAATTCAAAACCCAATTAAAATATGAGGTGGAAAAACAACGGAACTTTGCATAAATTCACGACTAAACTATATATATGAGCTATACTCAAAAAGGTATAGTTTGCTAAGAATGGTCAGAGTCATTAACCATAAACAATCACAAACTCGCCAATTTAGTTGGTCGGAAACCATAAAAAAAAAAAAAAATAGTTAAAACATCTTACTTTTCATTGACGAGTATGGCGTGTAATGGAACTGAGAGGAGTTTTATGTAAACCCAAGAACTAAGAGAGGAAAATGAAGAAAAAAACATTAAAATATAATGGATTTATTGGAAATGTGGAAGTTAGCTGCGGATAAGATAAGGTTTATCATGAAATGTCGTGTCAAAAATAAAACATTAAAATATACTATTTTTAGATGAACATGAGTTTAAAAATAATTAATAAAATTAGTTAAATTGATAATTCAACCTTTTGGAATAATGATTAAAAAAATTCATATATTTTAAAGAAGGACTTTTTAGTAATAAAGATAGGTGTATTGTGGAATTACTAAATAATAACCACTCTTTTAATACCAAAAGATATTTGTTTACTATTCATTTTATCATTTTAGTATATATCATTGGTCTTAATTTAATTTTCATCAATATTTAAAGTTTAACATAAAGTAATTATCAGAAATATATAGTAGAGTTTTTTTTAAGAATGAATTGTAAGACTAATTCAATTATATAAAACTGACTAGTAACATGAAGTTTGTATTTACTAATATATTATAAATTGATCTTATCTCTAATCAATGTGAGATTTTCAACCGTTACGCATCCCATTATATGAAGTTATTTCACTAAAGACATACAAAGATTTGTACATTATTGTATGAAGAAATATCCAAAATAGTGAATCAAAATTCTCCAATCATGTTTACACAATCATTGTATGAAATATTTTGGATGTCATTTCTTTGCACCGAACAATTTTACTCTAAACACATTACTATTTATGATTTTTCCTAACATCTAATTAATCTCCATCAAATAAATATCTATTTAACCTACAAGTGAATTTCCATCCAACTTGTGATGATGCTTCTAAAAAGCTATATTCGTTACATCTAAAAAATGAGGATAAACATGTTGAAGATATAAAAAAAAATTGTTAACTTGTCATCTTGGATATAATATGATGGCAGAACCCTCAGTTTAGGACCAACCACTACAACCATAGATAGAAGAATCTGAGAGAAGTAAAACTCTAATATTGATGGCATAAACATTATTTTATACATGTTTGAAGGAGTTATAACCTAGTGGTACAACCTAGAGTAGGATTTAAATTTATTGCTTAAAATTAGAATAAAATTTTGGCTTGTATTTTGACCTTGAGTATATTAGGGGTTATATTTAGGTTTCTAAAACCTAGTCAGGGTATAATTGGGTTTAATTACAGCTCATGTTAACATAATTAGGTCACAAGATGCACACATCACTCATGCTTGCGATGTTACTCAAGAAAGGCGCCAAGTTTGAATTCTTTTTATTTGAAATTTCACACCCTTTTCTTGTAATCTTTGGTCGACCTCTTTACCTTTGGAAGAAGGTGTCTGGCTAATGAAAATTTAGATCAACTACATAAGAGTTATGTTGTTGAAATTGCAAGTCTTAGCTCTATTCTAAAAGTATATGTGACAATAAGAACATCTTTAATGTCTTTTTCTACAAAAAGTTGTTTAAAGTTGAACAAATTTGCATTACAATTTACTATTAGAGTAATAAGGATACGTTTAATATGTTTGGAGTTTTTTTTACAAGCACTCCATATAAGAAAAATAAGTTAATTTTATTATAAATTAAGTTGATATTAACTTACATGTGAATTACAAATTAAATTTTAAATAAAACAATATAAAATAACTTTTATAATTTAACTTGTATAAACTAATTTTAATTTATAAAGAAGAATTTGATTTCATATTTTTATTGTTATTGTTAACTTTTTTAAAAAGGTTTTAAACAAACATAAATAAAGTAAACAATGCTAATGCAAGTAGGATGTTTTATATAAATAAAGTTGCTTTTCAAAAATGATTTGAAAAAGAGAAATTAATAGAAACTAAAAAAAAAGTAAAAATGAACTTATTTTATCAGCTATTAATTATGTAACTAAAAGAGTCACATGTAAAGCCTAAACTTTGACAAACCTAACAATTGACAAATCTCGGACAGTCTTGTAGTCTTTGTTGCTAGAAGTCTAATGACGAACTCTGATCATCATACCGATAAGCAATAAGGTCAGAACCTCAGAAAAAAGAAAAAATGAAGTTTTAGAGAAATGGTGATTATTTTTAAATAAAATCTGAATAATTGAATTTTATATTTATAAACTCTTTTTATTTTAATAATAAAAATTTCAGATGTGATTTAAAATTATTTTTTAAATCCTTATATTATATATAGGTTATTTGTATTTTTTTATTTTAGTAATAAAATATTAAAATATCATTTAAAATATATTACTTTTTAATGTTATATTTTAATACTTACTGTATATATATGTATATATATGTATATATATGCGTTAAGGTAGAGTGTATATATGGGTTATATACGGATTAAGGTGGAATGTATATATGGGGGATTAAAGTGCAGTGTATATATGGGTTAAGGTCCACTGCGATACTCTTAAGGGTTAGAATTAGATCTCATGAGAATTGAATTCCCATCTCTTATTGTAATTTCTTCGGAATTCGTTTATCATAGAATTTCGAAGGTTTTAAGTTTTTTTTACAGGATTTAGGGAAGAGAAAAATAAAAGAAATTAAAAAAAATAAAATAAAATTAATTTAACGTAAATTCTTTATTAAAATAATTAATTAAAACGGAAGAATAATTTGGTTTAAGAGAGAAGAAAATAAATAAAAAATATGTAGAGGGATATAATTTACTTTTGTAATATTGTTTTGGAATTAACTTTTTATTATTAATTGATTGAAAATAAAAAATAATAAAAATAATAATTATAATTTTGAATGTTATATTAAAAATTAATATATTTTTAAAATAAAATAAAATAATTATTTGTGGAAAAATTAGAAATAAAAAAAATAATTAATTAAATATTTTTTGTAATAATATAATTGTATAATAATCTAATAATTTGGAGTGCTGCATTCAAAAAACGAATACAGTGATTTAATTTATTAATAAAATTCGTAATTGAAATGGAATTTTTTAATATAAACAGTTTTATATATAAACTAAACTGTAATAAATTTAGTTAATATATAAAGTTATGTTTATATTAAAAAAATGCCATTCCAAATTTTTTAAACTGCAAAAGTTATAGTTTTAACCCTGCAACTATTATTAATTATTTTAAATTTTTATCACTAAATTTATAGCATTAATTATATTTTTTAATAATTCTTACAATAATTCTTACCTTAAGGTTATTATTTAGTAAAATTTCATACAAAAATATCTAAATTTAGATATTTATTGATTTTAGTTATTGATTAAGCTATGACTCAACCCTAATTTAAAAAATTAAAATTTAATAATATATTTTGGAGTTATGAAATTAATTAAATTATTTATTATCAATTTTGTGTTATTTTTCAAGAATTTAAGGAGGGAGAAAACAAAAATGATATATTATGAATAAAGATGTCACTTAGCTCAAGCCCAATTAGATTAAATAAAGGTATAAGGCAGAGAGGAAGGGAGAGAAAGGAAACCCTAGGAAGCAACCATGTTAAGGAGAAAGGTTTTCGATTTTTTCAATTGCTTTGGTGCATGTAATAACCATCATGAGTGACAAATTCCTTTCTCTCGGGATTGGATGTAGTCTTTTCAAACTCAGATGAAATCCTGATAATATTGATATATGATATTTTATTATTCTTTGATATTGGTATTGTCATTTTATGCTTAAAGCTTGAATTGTTATTCTTGATTATTGTGTTTTGTGCTTAAACCTTGAAATATTATTCATGAATTTTGATTATTAGATCTTGTGCTTAAAGCTTGAATTTTTATTCATAAACTTGATTTTGATTATTAATTATTGTATTTAGTATCTTGATTATTGTATATAACTTCGTTATTGTATGTGGTACTTAAAGCTTGAATTTTTATTTTAAAGTTTAACTCACAAGTATTGTGAATTTTTATTTTTTCTTTATTTTAAATATTTTTTGTTTCTTTTTTATTTAAAAAATATTTTTTTTAAATATAATTTGACATTAAAATTACACAATATTGAGATAATTAAAATAAGAGAGTAATCATCCATCAAACCAACAACATTGATAATTACTCATATTAAAACAAGATCAAAACTAAAGTTCAAGTGATAAATCAATCTAGATTTCTTCTTTCTTGGAGTGATCATCATTATCTTCTATAACACTTCTACCAATTCTTCGGTCCACCTTCCTTTTGTCGTGCCGAGTCGCTTCTTTAACTCGTTAAGGATAACCTTGTTCGCCGCCTCAGTTTGTCCGTTGGTTTGGGGGGTGCTCAACCGAGCTTGTTATTGATTTTATGTCGAGGTCTTGATAAAAGGATTGGAGGTCTCGGTCAATGAATTGTCGACCATTGACGGTGATGATAGTGTGAGGGACTCTAAATCGACACACAATGCTTCTCCATACGAAGTTTTGAACATTCTTGGTTGAGATGGAGGCGAGGGGCTCAGCTTCGATCCACTTAGTGAAGTAGTTGACCCCGACCAAGAGAAACTTTGTCCGCCCTTTTCCCGGGTTGAAGGGGCCGATAATGTCCATTCCCAAATGGCGAAAGACCATGGCGATACCGTGTTATGGAGTGTTTCGTGCTTAAGATGGGATAGGGGACCGAATTCCTAACACTTGGTGCATTTCTTCATATACTCTGCACAGTCGCTTTGAATGGTCGGTCAATAGTACCCGACTCTAAGCACATTGGCGGACATCGTTCTTCCTCCTGAGTGGCTTCCACACACTCCCTCATGGATTTCTCGGATGACATACTCTTCCTGCTCCTTGGTGATGCATTTTAATAGCGGCCTGGAGTATCCTCTTCGGTAGAGGTCCTGGCCAATCATGGTGTACCTTGCACACTGTTGGCTCATCATCTTTTCCTCTCCCGGTTTGTAGTTGTCAAGCTCCAGGTACTAAATAATTGGAGTCATCCAGGTCTCGGTCTCAGTCACTGCGAGGCACTTGGCTTCTCCCACACTGGGTCGTTTTAAGCAGATTTGTACTACATATCTGTGGTGACTCTTTTTCTTTGTTGTGGCAAGCCGGGACAATGCATCACCTCCCGTATTGTCCTCCCGACGAATATGTTCCATTGTTACCTTCTTGAACGGGGCGATGGGGTTGTAGACCGTGTGGTAATACTTCTGCAATAAGGGTTCCTTCACCTCAAACTCTTCCTTGATCTGATCGACCACCAATTGGGAGTCTCTTTAGCAAGTTGTCTCGCAAGCTCCCATGTCGTATGCTAGGTTAAGCCCGACTAGGATAGCCTCGTATTCGGCTTGATTGTTGGGGGGTCTTGAATTCGAACTGGAGTGCTTGCTCCAAAAGGAGGTCGCCCGGGCCTTCGAGGACAACTCCTACCCCACACGTAGCTTTGTTGGATGAACCATCCACGTATAAAGTCTACCCAGCCAAAAGGTTATGCTGGGGAGTTAGCTCGGTGGAGAAATCAGTTAAGCATTAGGATTTGATTGGATAGTTGGTTTTTACCGTTATGATGTGGTTCTGAAACTACGGTCTCATTCGTTTGGCCGTTAGAACGAGGGCGAGTGCGACCTTCTCAATCATTTGGTATCTTGTCTCGGTCACATGGAGCGTTAGGCTGACAAAGTACACATGACGTTCTTCCTTCTCCACCTCTTGTATGAGCACTGCGTTGATTGCCTCTTTCGAGACCGACAAGTAAACAATTATTGGTTGGTCGGGTCTTGGCTTCTGAACCACTATCGGCAAGGACAGGAACTCCTTCAGCTGCTAGAAGATTTCTTCACACTTATCATCCCAGTTGAATTTGGCTGTTTTACGAAGTAGTTGTACCATCAATTGTGTCCGCTCGGCCAATCTAGGGACAAATATGGAGAGGACTGTGAGACGCCCTATGAGTTGTTTCACCGAAATCATGTTCTGAGGGCTTCACATCTTGGTTATCGCTTGACATTTATCTAGGTTGGCTTCAATTCCTTGGTGGGTTAGCATGAAACCCAAAAACTTTTCGCCTTTCACGCCGAATGCGCATTTCTCTAGATTGAGCTTCATATTCCTCTGCCTTAACGCCTGGAAGACTTCCTCCAGATCTTGTTGGTCGCATGAGTCTGACTTCACCACTATGTCGTCCACATATACCTCTACATTCCGACCGATGAGTCCTTTAAAGACTGCCCATGAACCGTTGGTAGGTTTCTTCAGCGTTCTTCAGGCCAAACGGCATTACCTCATAGTAGTAATTTGCATTGTCCGTCATGAAGACGGTCTTCTCCTTGTCCCTAGGATGCATGCTTATTTGGTTGTAACTAGAATAAGCGTCTAGGAAACTAAGAATTTTATGGCCGGCTGCGCCATCCACCAGTCGGTTGATGTTAGGAAGCGGGTACGAGTACTTCGGGTACGCCTTGTTGAGGTTCATGTACCATTTACCACTGGCCTTGGTGACCACGACTACATTGGCCAATCAAGTGGTATACCGGTCCTCTCGTATAAACTCGGCCGATAGAAGCTTTTCAACCTCCTCTTCCGCTGTCAACCTCTTCTCCTCGTCGACCTGGATGTAGCTCACTTTGAGTGAACCAGTATAAATTTGTGTGTGCCTTTCTTCTCTCTCAATCACTGCATTTAAAACTGGTATCTGAATATCTGTAATAAAATGAATCTGTTGTTCTAAAATTGAATATGTTGTTTTTAACTGGTATATTAACAAAAATCATATTCTATTTTCCTGTTTCTTAATAAGTCTTTTAAATTCTATTTTCCAGTTTCTTAATAAGTCTTTTAATCAATCTTTGAATCTGATTGAACCTTAATCTTTGACATACTTTCTCTTAAAGATAAGAAACTCTTAAAAGAAATCTTGGTTTTTGAATTAAATTGAACCTTTGATATCCCATTGTGATCAAAGCATTTAGTTTCTGATTCTGTTCATAACACAGTGTACTATATAAAGATCAGAATTGATAAGCCATAAATAAAATTTGTTGATTCTAAAATTAATCTATTGATATTTTAACAAACAAGGAAAACATAAAGACAAAAAATTAACTAATAAAAATTACAAACCTTTAAGTTCAACCATATGAGCTTATGAGACCTTGCACTTGGTTGATCTCTCGGTTTGCTATATCCTGCGTATGTTCTTGGAGCTTTAGAATAACCTTTCATTTTTCTAAGACAAGAATTGTCCTAGAATCACCGAAATAAACTTGTTCTTCTCCACCCCTACACTTGTGTATTAGAAAAACACATTTTTGTTTGCACGTGTGTTTGGTAGCCTCAAAGTCTACCACTCATTTACTCACATTGCTCACAAGGTTCACTTGTGAAACGACCGCAACAATGGTATTTTCCCCCTTTGACTATATTTGTCTTAGGAGGATTGTTGATTTAGACCTCATGTTTGCACTGAGGTGCATGATGATATGGTCTTCCGTAGACAAAACAATTTCCCTTCTTCTTGAAGGTAGGGTTAGTTCCATTGAGATGAGAAAATTTATTATTATTTTTCTTTTTATGGTTAGGTTTTTCTCGTACCTTTTTGGAGTTGGTTTGTCTTCTATCATATTTGTCTTGACAAACAACATTTTAGCCCTTGCAACAACACATTCTTTTCTATTGGTATCTTCAATGATGATATGCGTGATTAGATCTAGTAATAACATTTGTTTGTGCATATACTTCAATTGTTATTTGTAATCTGTTCAAGATTGTGGAAGATTTTCAATCAATAATTCAAAAATAAATTCATTAAAAAAGATTATATTTTCTATTTTGATATCTTCAAATAACTTGTGATATTCGTTGATCTAACTATTCATGTCTTTATCTTCCATCATCTCATCATCTCGAAGCAATAGTAGTTAAGGAAGAGTGATATTGTTGTGATGTAGGAAATCGGGGAAAACAAACGAAATTACGATGATAGTGATGATGATTGGAGCTCTATTAAGGACAACGTTGAAGATATTTAGGTGCAAGGAGAATTGGAGTTAGAACAACGTTGAAGATATTTAGGTGCAAGGAGAATTGGAGTTAGCCTTCGTCATGGATCGTAGATTGATCGTTGTTGGGCCTCTACACCAGAGCATTCAGAATCACTTATATGTATCATAATAATTTATAAAAAAATATTATAATCTGGTAATTCAACTATTAGAATATGTTACCCCGTATTATGTAGGTTTCGATGATTAAATTTAAACACTAAAAAATAAATTCAAGTTATATATTTCTCGTGCCCATATTTCCGATCATCATAATCTTAACTTATTAGAAGTTTGTTTCAATATAACATATATTCATATCTTCTACAAATTTGATTGTTTTATGAAATATATGATAATTGGATACCTTATCATTCCTCGTCTCAGTCAAATTCCCATGTAGATTATGAGCAATAGATATAAAAAAGATATATATATATATATATATATATATATATATATATATATATAACCTGAATAGATTTTATATTGTTCAAAATTAATAATAGAAATATACACGAGAGTTTGTAATATTTATTTATAGCAAAAAATTTGAAATTATGATGATAAGGATAAGTGATTAAGAAGATTGGATTGATTATTGGTGAGCCCAATTAGTGAAGTAAAAAGATAGTTTTTAGGGTGAGTCCAATAAAACCAGAAGTGTTTGACATAATTGTATGAGAAGAATGGAAGAAGAAGAGGAAAAACTTGTGCACTCTTACCCACACTATTGGGGCTTCACCCCAGAAGAAGACTACTACAAGCAGCAAGGAATTACAGCCACAAAATCGGAGTTTACGACGGCGCGTGGCCTCAAGCTCTTCACAAGGTCATGGCTCCCAAACCCCAGCACCACCCCACGCGCCGTCGTATTCATGGTCCACGGCTACGGGAACGACATCTCCTGGACCTTCCAAGCGACCCCCATCTTCCTGGCCCAATCGGGGTTCGCCTGCTTCGCCGTGGACCTCCAAGGCCACGGCCACTCCGAAGGCCTGAAAGCCTTCGTCCCCTCCGTAAACCTGGTCGCACACGATTGCCTCTCCTTCTTCAACTCCATCAAACAACAAAACCCCCAATTCCAACACCTCCCCTCTTTCCTCTTCGGCGAGTCCATGGGCGCCGCCATCTGCCTCCTCATCCACTTCCTCTCCCCTGAACCCTTCCACGGCGCAGTTTTAGTCGCCCCCATGTGCAAAATCTCCGACAGCGTCAGACCCAGATGGCCCATTCCCCAGATCCTCACTTTCCTCGCCAAATTCTTCCCCACTCTCCCCATTGTCCCCACCCCTGATCTGCTCTTCAAGTCCGTCAAGGTTCACCGCAAGAAGCTCATCGCCAACATGAACCCTTTGAGGTATCGCGGCAAGCCCAGGTTGGGCACCGTCGTCGAGCTTTTAAGGGTCACCGACTTCCTGAATCAGAGGCTCTCTGATGTCAATCTTCCTTTCATTGTCTTGCATGGCAGCGCCGATGCTGTCACCGACCCTGATGTGAGTAGGGAGTTGTACCGCGAAGCCAGGACCCTGGATAAGACCATTAGGGTCTACGACGGGATGATGCATTCCTTGCTGTTCGGAGAGACCGATGACAATGTTGAGATTGTCAGGAAAGATGTTCTGTCGTGGCTACTCGCTAGGGCTGGTGGGGAAACATGACTTCTACGATGGAGGTTTCAAGGTTCCGTTTTGTTAATTGTGATGATGCTTTTGGTGAATTCGATGATACAATTTGTTAATTGTGATGATGCATTTGGTGAATTCGATTATACAATGACTGCTCTGTACACGGTTTATTAATTCCATACAAAACCAAATTATGTCTTTTTTGTACAGAATTCATTGCAGAACAATGTCCAAGGTTTGGGACAGGAGCCACTTGTTGTTGTTCTGTGTTGTTGTGTTGTGGTGTGGTTATGGATAAATGAATGGTTATTGTTTTGGCCACACGAGCTTCACTGGGAATGTTTTCTAAATTTGTGCATATATGAATGCATGAAATTTATTCCCTTCACCACAACAGCTGAGGTGTTCACTTCATCTTTTTGTATGGGCAAATCATAAAAATAAGAGTCTGTAGTTTTGGCTATTAGAGTCTCTCATACATAGTTTACCTTACCAGTAGTTTTCTCGAAAAATGACTATTTAAAGGTTAATGCCGTGCCCACATATGAAGCAAACTTTAAGGTTCGATATTTTGTAAAGATTTTTTTTATTTAAATGATAATAATGTTACTTAAAATTTATTTGAGATTTTTAGGATATAAAACTATTTATTAAATAAGTAATCAATTTAGTTTAATATTTTTAATAGATAATTAAATTGAGCCTTTTTATTTGTATCGTATAATCTATAATTATAAGTTATTATGTATGTTCATTTAATTGTAATTTAATTAATGACTTTCCAATTATTAATATAACTTTTCACGAAGAATCAAATTACAAAATCTGAGGCTTAGTTGTAGTAAAATAATGTATTTAACTATTAATAGATTAATGCTGCTTACGAAATATATATTATATTATTTATTTAAAATATTATTAATAATGTAATTACTTTTAGATTATTAATGCAGGTACTCTATTTAATCCTTGAGTCGACCTCTTGATTGCCACGTGTTTCAGCTTTGCAAGAAGGCTGCCAAAAAAATTCAGATTTTTAGGTACTGTTAGGTTAATGTGGTGTGTTTAGGACTACTCTATATTCTAAACTACAAATTCACCAAAACGGAAGGATACTAGTTTTCTATTAGAGGGAAACCGAAGATTGGAACTAATTTTGTTTTTGTTTTTCGTTATTTGTTTGTATCATCACATTTTCAAATCTGCACTAGTTTTGTTTTATTCCTTGACATTATGATGTCGAATTAATTATACTTTTCTTAATTCATGTATTTAATTATCCGAAAATTCACTAACCAGCAAAATAAGATCAACGTGATTATTTGATAAAAACGTAGCTTTACAAAACCACTCAGATTATTCATGAAATTTCCAGTTCGAGGTAATCTTAATGTGTACATGGAGCAAGAGATGTATAATGGATTAAATTTAAATTCACATGCCAATCTTTTTTTCTTCTGTTGCTATAAATACATTTTCCAACACAATTTTGAACACATGCTCTGTTATTGATTGAAAATTATTAAAAATCACAAAACTTGATAAATACCACAACTTATTTTAATAATTTATAATCACTAAAGAGATTGTCTTAATACTGCTCTTAAAATTAACATACCAAACCTCGGATTGGAAGTACCCTTAAACACGCACAACGATAACAGTGGTATCGAGTATAACCTTAGACATTGGACTTAAAAAATGGAGTGAAAATTTCTATATCATTTACAGTGAAAAGAAACAATCCATGAAATCTTTCTATATTGGTATATATGCCACTGCTCTCTACATCCTACAAAGATGTGAGATTAAACTAAAATATCCAGTTCAAAGAATGAAACATCTCATGCTAAACATAAACATTTCATATAATCTTCAAGTCATGCTTTAATAGCGACCTTGTTACTACTTCCAATCCTTTGTTAGAAAATGTCCTGTTTCTGGTTTCTTCAGCAGTCAGCAGAAAGAAACCGAAGATGATACGTCCCCCTCCCCCCCAGCTAAAAAATCACCAATCCAAAAAATCTTGACTATATCTGTAAATATGTACGTCTAATCACATCATGAATAAATATTTCAAATCATCCACAGTGAGGCGACTCTGACGATCACCAGTTCCATCCTCCCCAAAAGCAGATGCAACCATCATTCTCTTCTTTTGCTGCAAGAACAAGTAGGAGTTTTCTCGTATAAGCAATCACTACATTTTACACTTTCTTCATAACATTTGTCTCCAAATGCTGTGCAATGAATAAGCATTTTATGCCTAGTAAATCAGGACACTTAAACAAAAACAGTTGTCAGATGGCACGTCACATGACTCAAAAGATTTGCCAAGATAGACAGGCTCCAACTAAGAATCGTTGTTATGCAAAATACAACACATTATTCAGCTCAAATAATTATTCACATACAAATTATATATTTTAAGCTCTTCAACCCAAAAAACAAAGTGTAGGTGTCATTGACTGACTGTTCAGAAGCATTCTAATCTCCTGCCGGGAACATTATTTAAATCACTAACTTCTCCCCACAACAAATCATTCTAGCTTAATAAACCAACCATATAAACACACTTTCACTTGGGCGCTAACTAGACCACTGTGTAGAATTAATAAAAGCAACTTACTATGGCACAAAAAATTACCTGCAGAGCTAAAATTCGATCTTCAACTGTATCTTTCACAGTTAATCTCAAGACAGACACAGGACGAGTCTGCCCAATTCGATGTGCTCTATCTATTGCTTGGTCTTCAGTTGTAGGATTCCACCATAAATCTAGCATAAGAACATGGGAAGCTACCACCAAGTTTAGACCAAGACTGGCAGCCTTCAAAGACATAATTATAACTGATACCTACAAGACAGTATGTCAAACCTTATCATTCAATGTATATCTGGCTGCCATATGCATGGGAGCAAAAACTTCAATCATGATTTTATGGGATCTGCATTTTTACTAACCTCGGGAAGAGTGTTAAAATCTTTAACAGCTTTATCTCTTGCAACAACTGACATTGTTCCATCAAGCCTTCTATAATTAATAGAAGATTTCTTGAGACACGCTTCAAGCAAATCTAGCATCCTCGTCCACTGAGAAAACACTATAGCTTTATCCCATACGACAGTAACTGAATCACCATGGCATCTATTATCATCAGACAAATTTTGATGCTCATGAGAATCTATGAAGGATTTCCCATTGTCAGCATTGGAGGGGTTCCCAGGGCAATCATTATCTTTCCTGAAAGTGCTATGCTCAGAAGTGCTTTTTGATGTATAGGACTGTGGCTTACACAGTGACTTCAAAACCTCAAGTGCAGCCTTTGTTTTTGAAGATTCATATGGCTGACTTTGAGACCAAGGCTCAAATTCTTCAGCTTCGGAACCAGAGCAACCAGGTGAATTATCACAACCCTGGTCAGAAAGACAACTGTTCAGAGTGGCTTTTGAAAATACCCTAGATGTGCTCAGTGGATTTTTACAATTTGCAGCAGGGCACTGGTTGTCATCACCGGTAAGATGTTCACATATGCATTGGTTACAGAAAACATGGCCACAAACTGAAACAAACGCATCTTCAGGAGGATCCTGTCCAGAAAACAAGTGTTAGGAAAGGTACATCCGAGGACATACAGTGGCAACAAATACGGTTAATGGATTGATACACGCATGCAACAATTATACAAGTCTTTTACCCTCAAGTAAGCAAGGATGATAAAAATAACTCTCAATCACCCTTCCCCACTTTCTGCAAGGGAATGAGTTATAAGATTAAACGAAACCTTTTCCGCTCCATTCACTTTTACTCCACTCGAGTTTACTTTTTCAGCTGCTCTAACCCCTTCCAACCACAACCTATAGTCTACGACCCTAAGAACTAATATAACCAGTTTAGATTCAAGCAAACAAATAACCATACACACAGATGTGCAGTCAGATAAATCCAAATTTGTAAATGCTAAAGGGTGGTCAATACATACATTACAAATACTACAGAGGGCCAAAGAAGCCTCTAAACATTGCAGAAGAGAGATTTGTTTTTCCTGAGGAAGTGTCTTTGCCATCTCAACTGAAGATCTCCATAGAGAGTTTGAATTGTATCGCTTCACAAGCAAAGGGTGATCACAAGCTTGTCTGAGGCGCAGGAGCATCAGCAAAATGTTGACATAATTTTGCTTGACAGTTCCAGCATCAGCATATTCCTGACATTACATCACATCACACGCATGTAAATAGTGGACTTCAAATATGGCTTACCAAGACTTGGGTTGGAAAATAGGCTTTACCACATTACAAAAAAAATATTATAAGTCACATAAAGATTCCTATCTAAAGGAAAGATCATACCTGGAACTGTGCACGTGAATCAGCCTCTAGTTTGTAATAGAAATCACGTTCCTCCATTGAAAAATCAACTTTTTTCAGCTCAATATATTTAGGCGGCAAGGAAATAATAGGTTCCCCGTCAAGAAGTGTACCTGAAGAAAATGATCACATGGTTACGCTGGCAAACTTCAAATCAATACAACTGATTGCTTAGAGGAATAGCTCACGAACAATGCACTAGCTACTAACAAGACAAGCATAAAATGAAAAATTATCCAATTCCATCCAATGCCTAAAGTTCTATCCATGTAATAAAGCATACAAAATTGAAATGATAAATTTATATCTTGAGGATAATTTCAGAAATAAACTGTATACACAAAATCTGATAATCGGCTTTATTAGTTGTTATAGATGACTAAGACGGAAATAACTAATAATTATAGCCTACTCTTTTGATTAAGTGGAATTCATGTTTTCAAATTAATCAAATCTCACCCTTGGTCCGGCGTAACATTATAGTCTTCAAGACAGCTTGTAGCTTTCTATATCCGTTTGTTGGATTTCTGCTAATTGGGTTCTTAATTTTAGAACAAAATGATATATAGACATCATACGGGTCATATCTTAAAAATCTGAAGTAACTGTAGAGATCGTCAATTGCATTCTGGATAGGAGTCCCTGACAAACACCATCTTCGCTTCGCACGAAGACCCCAACAGGCCCTTGCAACTTGAGTTTTGTGATTTTTTATACTTTGGGCCTCATCCAAGACAACCCTAAACCATGCCACCTTTGCAAGCGGTCGAGCATTAGCCTCAGGAACTGTTCCATCTGATCTCTTCTTGCCACCTTTACTAGAATTAGAGGGACATTTTCTTTTCCTACTTGATACAGCCTGATCTTCAACATTTCCTTTTTCCTCATCATCTTTGTCAGCTGAAGGCTGCTTAGGAACCTCCATGCTGACAATGGAATAAGTTGTTAGAACAACATCATACTTAGCAACCTCATAAGGATCTTTTGTCCGATTGCTTCCATGGTACACTAGCACAGAGAGATTTGTTTGACTAGTTACCTTGCTACGCAACTCCTCTGCCCATTGACGTAGGACACTAGTGGGACAAACAATAAGGGTCCCGGCAGATGGCCTTCCCTTTGCTTGGTTTAGCAAATTCATGCTCTTGACTGGATATCTACTTGACTTATCCTCACAAATATTAGATTCTTCCTTTACTCGACCATTCTGAGGAAGCACGTCATCATCCACATCCAGATTCAGAGAATCCAATTCACTTTTGTGGGCATTGGTGCACCCATTAAGTAATGGAGGTCTTTCCTTTAATATCAATGCAATAGTTGATACTGTTTTTCCAAGTCCCTACAAGAAAAAACACTTTAACTCACTAAGGCAAAAGAAAATCACATTTTATCAATTACTTATAATCTCACATTATTAACACTGCATACGACAAACCTGATCATCTGCAAGAATTCCTCCTGAGCAATATAAACTTGATGCTTCCTTTTGAACCATCCATGATAAAGCAATTCTCTGACAAGGACAACCACAATTAGTTGGAGGTTCAATGTTCCAATTATATATACAAAGCAAGTTTTATCAGAACATCTCAGGAAAAATAGGATTGAGTTTACAAAGGATCAGGTCAACATTCAGAATTAGACACATGAAGAGTACACATCTTGTCCTGTATGATCCAACAAAACATAATTTCCAAATAATACACATTTTTTTAATAAAAATGGGTGCTAAGGCATCACTATGTTGTTTGCCACATGTATCTATGATTTCTAGTCCCAACAATCTTATCCCTGAGGAAAGTTGAGTTTTTTTATTAACAGGAAATAATTATTAGAACAATTTTTCATGGAAATTATTCAAAAATACATGACAATGAACTTTGGGATAATGGTGCCTTTGAAATTTCAAATCTTTAAAGACCATGAGAGTGTGCTCAAGTGTGAGTGTGTGCCATACAATAATACTGATATGATTTGTTGCATAATCAGGAGAATTATGCTGTAATTAAGTGCAGATTCCATTTATATTTATTAGGAGAGATTTGTTAGTGATTTGATTTTATTTGATTTGTACAGCTTTAAACAACCATTATAATTG
>Ga0123342_1005544_pt1 | contig 18196 bp, 8 predicted proteins | sample Turbeawhitnodule_FD_89960 | JGI IMG/M metagenome (GOLD analysis project Ga0123342, IMG submission 89960) | Root nodule microbial communities of legume samples collected from Mexico - Turtle bean Mexico white nodule | ecosystem: Host-associated > Plants > Roots > Nodule | place: Mexico: Nepantla...
AAATTAAACAAATGTGTATAGATACTTTGGGATGTATATTGATTGGTGATTTTTTTACAAATTAATTTCAGTGTTATTAATATAGTCGTACTATTAATTAACAAAAGAGTTTTCTCACACTATATTAATAATTGAGAGAGGGTAAAAGATACATATAATAAAATAATAAAATATTTTTAATTTTAATAAAATATATATATATATATATATATATATATATATATATATATTAGTGTTGGATGGGTATATATTAGGGTTGAATGTACTAATTATTGCATGTGAAATAAATAAAACATAATTTTTGGTGTACATTATATTATTGATATTTATGCTATTTGTCTACGAGTATTTTTATTATAAAGTCATCAAGTGCAACAAAGACTTATTTTGGTGGGAGAGAAACTTTAAACTAGATGTGAGATATTCACATAATGTGTTTGATGATTTATTTTTATAAAGCTATTAGTAGAAATTTAAATTCGAAGAGAAAAACTTTGTAAAATTAAAGAAATAAGTTTAAATTATTATCTTAATTAATTTTGTAAGTTAAAATCTTTGTTAGTCAAAATTGTATTGTAACTTAGTAGAACTAATGCAGACAATTAATAAAACTTGTGTTTGTGTACGGGTTGAAATGTCCTTTAAAAGCTCTACTTTAATGTGATTATTTTTTTGTCGATTCAAAAACAATATTTTAATTTCTTGAAATTAAATAAAAAAACAAAACAACTTCAAAAGTGAATGTAAATTGATATATGAAATTTGTGATATCAAAGAAATTAAATATTTTTAGTATTAAGAGGACAAACGATTACAAAGTATTTATTCTAGTAGAGTAAAAAAATTGACATATATAACATAAATTTTCAAAAGTAAAATTTTCTTATTGAAGTGTTTGAAAATTTAACTATTTATTTGGTATGTTATCAATGTCATGAAAATGAGCATAGACGCAATCAAAATTATTGATTAATGATAGTCTATATGTTGAGGTAATTATAAACAACTCTACATGTATTAGGAAAGGTAAGATGAAAGCTTAAACTATAATATAACCTAATGTTAGACCCTTTGTACTGTTTGAGTTTTAAGGATAGTTGTGTTGCAATTGGAAAAATTGGAAAATTATTATGTATTTTAATTTGTTAAGGAATGCATATATAACAAAATCATAAATTGGTGCTCTTAATCTATGTGGTTTTGATGTTCTTTTACTACATCTTAGAATCACAATTTTATTAGGAAGTCTTGTCACGGTTTAAATTAGATAACTCTGGTTTTGTATGTCCTTTATGCTATTGCATGTGTGGGAAATTGTAATGTGAAAAAATAAATAAAACAATGGGTTTATTTGAAATTGCAATGTGAAAAATTATGATGCTAGAAAGTTGGTACAAGACTAAGTTATGGATTGTGGATGACTATAATTAAATGGGATAATCAAGCAATAAATCATGTACAAACCAAAACTTAAACTTACCATTGAAAATTAATATATCTGGATAATTTTCTAGCAAGTTTACTATAAAAAAACAGTTTTTTAAAATATTGTAAATAAAATAATGATTTTGAAATCACCTTTCACTTAAACATAAAATTTATTTTATATAGTCAATCACAAAACTATTTTTTTTTATCAGAAAAGAGCATATAATTTATAGAGAGTGGGTAAGAAAAATTAAATTATGTTGTATTTGTGTCTTTCGTTTAAAAAAAAATACTATAATTAATCACATATTTATCCACTATTTCAAAACACAAAGCCCAAATTTGAATATCTACCTAATTCTTTTATGTTGTACCTACAAAGTAATCATCATACAATAACAAAATGATTGTAATTTTTTACGGAAAAAGATATTCAACACGCATAGTATCTATAAATGTTGAAAGTATAACTATCCAATGTTATCTCCAAAAGACATTCATAATTTTTAATATTTAATAAACATATAAATTTGTTCTTTACAATAATTTAATTATTTTTGAATTGACAATGTTGACATGTAATTATTTTAGTTTGATAGTTACATTTTTGGTGAGATACTCAATTTAAAATAATAATAATTGTAAAAACATTTACATGGTCATTAAATATTGAGTATAAAACACTGAAAGTTGTAAAAGTATTAATTTCAACATATAACAATTTTAAAGGTATGAAACACATACTCAACACAATCCCAAATAATAATGAAATCAATTACTTTCTTAAGATTGAATATACCATAAAGTGAGTTAAAATGAATGGCTAAAGCAGTGCATTTTGAGCACAATAAGGTAAAAGTTACTTTTATGTTATTGTAATATTTTGATTGTCTAATGGGTTGATTAACTTTTGACAATTTGAGCATTCACTTTATGTGAAAGACGTGCTAGGATATTCTTTAATCAACTATTAATTTATTTATGTTTCTGAGTGCTTTTAGGTCGTAAAGGGTGAGAATAATTATTATGTCTTGCTTTTGCTTTCTGGATGCATAGTTGAATTAATTCAATAAAGTTTCCGAAGTAGTTCTTATATCTTGAAATCCAATAATACTAAATTAGTAAACTCTATTATTTTGTTTGAAAAGTTGTTAAATAAGTTATTTTAACATTAACATAATTTACTAATTCTTTTTATCTTATCAATTGCAATAAGGTTTTTATTATAAAAACTTCACAGTAGTTAATTAAATATATTTTTTCTTCTATTTAGAAAATTATTTTCTATCATCAATCGGTTGATGGACCTAAAAAAATTCATAAAACAAGTTGTTCACAATAGAATAATCAAAATAGGTCGGTAGACTGACCTAAAAAAGTTCATAAAACTTAAGTTTTGGAATTTTGAAAAAAAAATAATTTTTTACATAAAAAGTATTAGGTCTAAAATATGTTTAAATGATATTTGTTTCTTGAAGTGAAATGTAGGTTGCATTTTAATATTGTGTAAGATAAATAATATATAATAAAAAAGTTTTATCATGTAGTTGAGTCATAATTATCCACGAGTTAAAAGTATAAGTTTAAAGCAAAATAATATATATATAAAAAAAAAACCTATATTATGATACTAAAATCTTTATTAAGTCATTTTATTAATATTTACAAGATATTAATATACATGCATATCATAAAAAGTTAAAAAAAAAAACATTGTTCAAGTTAATTACATTATTAACCAGTACTAATAAATTATATTTTTTTGTTAACTAACGCCCTAAAATGCTTTAGATTTGCTCTATTTGCTCTATTTTTACTGGAACTCTATCTAATGTTATGCTTAATTGCTTAAAAAGTAAGTGTTTATTTAATCATAAAAAGTTTAGGTTAACACGTCTAATTGTAATTAAGCGTCTAACCAAGTACCATATTTATACAAGAATGTCACCGGTAAGAATTGTTCTTATATAAGACCATGTACTTGGCTAAAAAAAACATAAATTGATACCCATTTTAAAAAAAATAAAGATGTCACCTAATGAAATCGAAATAACTATCAACTTTATAAAAAAAATAAAGAAGTTACCTAATTTATGAAATCAAAATAACTATCAACTTTATAAAAAATAAATGTTACCTAACTTGTGAAATGGAAATAACTATCAACTTCACAAAAAAATAATCTTCATTTATCGAGTTAAATATCATTAAGAAAACTTTGTTAAAACATTACTTAAAATAATTGTGTTCTTATAATGTGAGATGGTGGTAAAAGTTGTGGGTGCTAAGTTCTCACTCCATAGCTACACCACTAGACCATATAGAAATAGAATATATGCCAAAAGTAGAATAGGTAGCAGCACATAACTAGAAGAAGACCTTGAGATTATTGTAGTGGCACAAGTGTTATATTTTATTTGCAAAGTGCGGTACATGCGTCAGTGTTATTTCATGAATCAAATCCTTTCATGGATAAGTGTCCCAAAACAGAGCACATGCTTCAATTGGAATGTGTATAAGCATATGCTGCAGAACAATCAATAAATAAACCAACACCAATTTCAAATATGTGTGCTTTCTTTAGCCCTACCAAAAGGAGAAATGAATCTTAAAAAACTTGATCCCGTGAGGACCATCCACTTCTTAATTCAATATTAGAAAGATGGTGACAGGAGTGGCAAAGTGGGATGATGGAATGATCTAGCTAGACATATAATAATATGCTTACAACACTAGCCAAACCTTATGCCACATTTTCTCATCTTGCTTTATTTAGACCTACCATAAAAGAGACTTAAAGGTGCAACTACTATATTTCCTCATAATACAACAATCAACCAAAAATGTATCTCTCATGGGACCCCCAAATTACTCATATCCCTGCCTAACAGATGTCAATGTCTGATTGCCCTTTGAAAATCTGTTCATTTTTGTGCACAATGCTGCAGAATTTTGGATAGAGCCCTCAACTTTTTAAGGCTTGTAAAGTGCAGGCAAGTCCTAACTCTAGATGTTGACGGTTTTGGTAAAGTTCAACTCATGCATTGCTTTTAGTACCCCATGCTAAAAGCCACAAATTCAGGTATCATACAATTATTTATAATGGATTTGGATTGATTTAAATCTTTTCATTTTAAGAAAGTGACAAAACAAGAAATCCTATTTTACTCATATGCAAGGAGATGAAAAGAAAAGAAACAAGAGCAAAATGACATTACTGATATATGACAGAAAAAGATGGAGATAAAAACAATTAATGCTGTAAAATATATCACAAGAGAGGTTATATAAACATAAACAATATAACAATGACATCTCATATATCTATTTATATATAAGAAGAATCTGTAATTAATTCATAGATTTAACAATTCTTCTTTAAGTCCTAAAGTCATCAACAATTGATATCTTTGGTAATTTTCATGTATAAGAATTAATTTATAATGAATGGGAAAGGTAACAACTAAGATGGCTAATATTTTTGTACATATCCTATTCAGATGCTGCATCTGAATATTTAATGCAACTATGAAACAATTTTGCACCAGTTAAAACCTACATTATCTTTAAACAGTCCAACTGAACATTGACCAAAGTTAACAAAAAGCTTTTAGTGAGATCTTAAAAATTGTAAACAATACAAAATCTGGTTTCCTATCTGGAAACTGAGAAAAGAGAATATCTCAACACAGACACACCAAACTACAGAGATTCCTCATATTGTACAAGCAGTGACGCACACCTCAGTAAAAAGAACTAAAAATTCAGCTTATACTGCACATAATATCATACAACAGAATAGGAAAGAAGCAGCAATGTCTAGCTAAAGAAAAAGAGATCAAACCAGTTCATGGTTAATCCATAAGACGCAAAACTAGTGGTGCCAGCATGCGAGCAATCTTAGGTAAGGTAGGGTAGGATAGAGTGCCAAGAATAAACAAATTGAAGCTTAAAAGAGCAACAACATCAGATGCAGGTTTCTTTCTAATGGAGGACAAAAACTGCACCACACTCTTCAAGGACATGCCTACTACTGCAAAGAGAGCCACCACAAGAGGCGTGCAAGGGTCCTCAGCTTCCCACACAGTGACTCCAACCATAAGTGACATAAGGGCAGTAAAAAGTGATTGTGACAGAGCAATGTCTCGATGATGGTTAAGTTCTAGTGTTTCCATTGTTTCTACATCCTTTGAGATCATTTCGGGACTAATTAACCCAGACTTTGAACCGGTTTTCAAGAGTTTAAGCAAGTCACTTCTGGTTTTGCTCTCATCTTCACCTAGATCTTTGCTCGTTAGAAGATCATGAAGGGAAATCTTTTGGAATTTCTCACTTATTCTTTGATCTTTGGAGCCCTTTCCTCGAATTTCTTTCAGCCGAAGATTTTCATTTATCTGATCCCGCAACTGTCAAGAGACACGAGTCACAGACAAGACATCAAATGAGGAAAAACTATTCGATCATGCATACAATTCCAGAAGCTCAAGTTAAAGATAAGAATTGGACAACACAGTGATAGTAAGGTTCATTATCCAATCAGTAGAAAACCCACAATCAATTGTTAACCCAACGTTAACTTAACCTCGTAAAATCAGTTTGTGAGGTGAAATTTACATTCACTTATACTTATATACAATAATTTGACCATGTTAACTTGTGCCAACTTTCAAAAAATGTTAAATTGAAGAAATACAAGTGTTTTCTACTAAATTTGGTGCACTTAGCTAAACATATGTCAACCTTGTAGACTTTTATGAAATACTTACATTAGTATGGTATTGACTTTGATTTCTGATGATTGCAGATATTAAGATATTAAAATTTTGCTTGTTACTTAGTGTCAACAACAAGCTAAGTCTATACAACTAGGCACATTTAAAAATATTGAAACCTCAAATGTATTTTGATTTTATAGTTTACAACTTCCAAGTAAAAACTTGAATTATAATTTCTAGAACTAACAAACCAGCACTAGGATATAGATTAAAAGTAGTTGCTTCCGTCTGTTACCCTGCTAATAAACTATACTTTTGAATGCAATGTATATTGAAATAAACTTCATAACAGAAAATGTTCTCAACCTTTTAATTTTATTAAGGATTTAGCAAGCTCATCTTATCATAAGCTCAAAAGTATAAGTCTTTCAACAAGTAGCATCAACAAGTGATAAGTTTTATCACATTCAGGTAATACAACGCAGGTGCAAGGATATAAACTATTTACCTTTCCCTCTAACTTTTCAATTTTGGCAATGGCCATATCATGCTCCTCTTCAATCTCTGCTAATAGTATCTCCATCATTCTGCGCTCTTTGACAGCCATTTGAAAATGTTCTTGAAGTTTTTTCTTATCCCTCACTAGATTCTCCAGATCTATCTGCATTCCATGTAGTTTTTGTTCTAGCTGCAATAACAACATAACCACCATTGGATCTAAAAATAAGATAAACTACATGCCTAGGGAGAATTGGAGAAGAATAAGGTTGGGGCCACTCTAACAGCACCAACTGACCCCACCCCATTCTTGTTAACGATGATGCTCAAAGAAGGGGAAGATCATCAGGCAAAAACATATGCCAACCCAATAAAACAAAATTTAACATGTATTTAGCCTATCAAAGGAATGTTTCACTATGGTGTCGTGCTCCTCTCCCAGCTTTTTGTCTCTATACTTTCCTTCTCCCATCTCTTTATCAACTTAAAGCTACTGCACTTTTTCTATTTTATTTGATACTAACAGCCTTCATCTTCTTGCTCCAAGGGTAAGTAAAATTAATCTGCCCTTAAACTATATTTAGTGCTAAATCTTCAAACTTCAATCAACACATAAACTGTTAGGATGTAAGGAGAAGAAGTTTATTAAGATGGTTAAAATATTAATGAGTTAGTTGGTTGGTTAGAGGGGTTAGTTAAATATAAATAAGGGAAGAAGGATGATCCATCCAGCTCTAGCTAAAGAACTATACCATTCTTCAGCATTATGAGAGGGAAATTGTTGAAATCTTATTTGAGCAAAATTAATTTGTACTATGCTGAAATCAAAACTAGTAATTGAAAATTAAACATCTTTTGATCTAGGGGAAAATGAATGCCAAATGAAAACTAACCTGCCTCTCCCTTTGAAAGACATTCACAACTCTTGCGGGCAGGCAGATAAGCCCAGATGTCCATGTCATAACACTTAATACTATGTTTAAATAGAAGCTAATAGTAGTCCCGATCAACTCCGTCCAAGTATATATGACAGTTAATGCTATTTTGATACCAAACCAGAATGCCAGTTTAAGGAGAGAGAAAGGCTTCGTCACCAAGAGAATTATGTTGGCCAATAGCTCAAAAATCAATGCCATTAATCAGTAAAATGAAAGCTCTTCCTCCTCAATCATTACATGTTGAAAATGTCCATAGTGTTTCACTATACGGCATCCTGCAATATCAATAAATTCATGAGAAAAAATTACTGGGGACTAAATAGCTAGGGTGAACATAAATAAGCAGAAAATTGTTTAGCTTCACTGGACTAAATCAGTAAAGCACATGCCTTAGGTGGCAATTGTGCAACTATAAAGACTTCATACTAGAAATAGGAAAGTCATCTCACATTACCACAAAAAGGATTTACAGTAAAAACTGGATAACGATTGATTTCATTGCTAGAATGAAATTGGACAGAAAATAGGAGAAAGAATTCTCCTCCTCTAAGGATTTCCACTTCACAAAGATCTCTCCTTTCACAACAAAGTTATTGCTCAGTCTTCTTAAATGATACAAGACAGAATGCCTCCTTTTCGCATACTCTCCTTTAGCTAATTGTCCCTCTAACTAGTTTTACTTTGTCCAATTCTAAAAGTTTATATATATCGCTAGAAAGAATTATACTAAAATTCAAATCAAATTCAAATTGTCATCCTTAAATTTAGGAGTTGGTCTTGATTTTAACTACAAACACTAACAAAACAGCTAATTTTTACCAATGTTGCCTTGGTGGAGAGTACAAATCCGATAGGTGGCATAATAGCCTAACGAATCTCGTTATGATATACTTTTCAACATGACTCTTATACCATTTTAACAAGTAAGCTTATGTGTTCACAAAACCAGTCTTCTTAAGGCAATATTTGTACCCTACTGTATTTTGACCTTATATACTGTACTTTATCAGTAGTTGACGTGGGCCAACAAAGATTAATGATTCACACAAAGTATTCCTACATATAATTGAATTGTGTATATTTACTTAAGCAGAATACTGAATCCATTGTTTACAAAACAGATGCATATGTCAAAGGGTATTTGCTGAAGATGAATACACCACATTGGTGAATGATGATACTTATTTTATGGCTACTTATTATCAAATCAAGGTCTCACCATTTTCCCTTAAAATCCCTTAACTTACTGTGACTGCACAATTGGTAGAATTCTTCTATGATGGATGAAACCCAAATTCAGAATCCAATAGTCAATAAACAATAATAATGCCAGTTGGGCAAAGGGTATCACAGAAAACCTTTTTCTGAGTATGTTGTTCTATATGTGCTTATTGCATTCATGAATCAGTAAAAGAATGAACCCACTTCCAGAATCAGAAAGGAACACCAAAGAGAAGCCAAAGTAGATTACCCTGTATCCTATATCAATGCAAAAATAGGAACTTCTCTTGAACTATATCAGCATTTACCCTTGGACCTTCACCAAATGTTATGGCATCAAATAACTTCACAAACAGCGATTGATAGAATAAGGTTAAATGTGAAATTTTTTAAAAAGTCAATATGATAAAACGAACCATCCACGGGCAATGGCATAACTTGAAAATGGAAATATGTTCCACGGCCATGAATTCACAAGAAGAAGGAACTTTCACAGAAATGATCAAGGCCCAGATAACGAAAAACGTGAAAGCGAATTTCGATGTGAGCTGAAAGTTCAAGAGAAGAGAAGATGAAACCTTTGAAACGTGAAGATTCCAAAAGGATGAAAAAAAGCCCGGGAAAAAGAAGCGAAATGTGGAAAAAACCATTGGCAGGAAGAGAGTAAGAGACTTACAATTGAGCAAAGCAGAAGGAAAAGCCAAAAGAGCAAGGAAAGTGAAAGGAAGAAGAAGAGCGTGAGTGCGTGCAAAGACAACGATAATAGAGCGTGAGTTTGAAGGGATGCATGGTGAATAGGTGGCAATGAAAGCTTCCTCGCCCTGCCACGTAAAGTGTAAACATCTATAATCTATAATATATATATATAATTGAGAGAGCACGCACGTGTTACTTAAAGAAAATTTTGAAAAAAGTATCAAAACAAAACTACAAAAACCATCACCACCAACTCTGCTTCATGCTTATCCACTCTCTGTTTCTCCTGAACTAAGAAAATGAACGTTGTTTTTTTCACACAAATCCTAATTCAGTTTACTCAAATTCATGCTACACACATGTTTTTCTATTTCTCGCAAACCTTGTACTTTGTCATTCACTAGTTTGCCAAATAGATGCTACAAATCCTAACCTTTCTCGATTTCGGTTAAGTTCAAGAATTGTATTAACAGTAAGATATTTGTTCATGCACACTAAATCCTTAAAATATTTTGCCTAATGCGTAAAATATTCCGTTAAGTACGGTTTTGGTATGCTTTCTTTTGGGTTTTGTTCTGATTTATGTTTCAAATAAATTATTCTTTTGGGTTTTGGTAAAATATTCATGAACCATATCTCGAATAATAAGTTATTCTAAATGTGTTATACAACTTTCTCTCAAATGAAATTTGTCCACTTATAATTAAAAAAATAATAAATTAGCCATAAAAAAGCTGAATTGAAAAAATTACAAGAAGAATTTTATTATTTTAACATGGAAGTGGAATAAAAAAATTTCAGCATATATTTTTTACATTATATGGCTTATCTTGCAATTAAATAATTGAAAGCAACGTTACAAAATTGAAGCTGCCAACATTGATAATAAACAATGAATAAATATGAACCACTTGAGGAGTGATTAAACTCTTATATATAAACACAACCTTTAACCTTCCTTACTAGACAAACCCCCAAATAAACCTAACATAAAACACCTAGCTGGACCAGAGAGAAACACTTAAGGTGTTCAAGTCTACATCTAAAAAGAGTACATCATGAGACCATCTCCATACAAACCAAAAGGTCAAGACACCAATCAGAAAAGAAAAAAAGTGTAGAATGTGACTTAGATGTGACCCACGTCCAAGCCTTTAATTGAACCAGCAAAAACATTCACTACACCCCCTTTAAATATTACCATGTTTCTATGCTTCCAAACCTCTTTGACTATTGCGATCCAAATCACTTCTCAAACCTCATTTACTAAAGCAAACACATTATAGATCCTAAACTGAGATAAGTTTAGCAATGAAACGTTGTGAAACGCACTCTGCACCCTCAATCATACGTAACAATGGTTTCACAACAACCATGCAAATCTACATTCAAAAAATAAATGGGTACTAGTTTTTTCCTCAACCCCACAAAGATTACACATGAAGCTTCTAACATTATTGATGCCGAAGGTCCTCATTGTACCAGTGTTGATTATTCAGAAACTTGAGCCCAATGTAAGAGAAAAATAGTGGCGTCAAATTATCGTCACTTGTCTTATATTTCTCAGTGATTTATTTTATACAATTTGAGTGGTTAATTTTTCAGTTCCGAAATTTTTTTATCATCTAGGAATTGGGATTATCTTGAGACAGCACATTATTTCATTCTCTGGTTCTGGAACATATATATCCATTACTTTATTTTTCAGCTTTTGACACTTAATAACTTGAACATTATTGAACTTCGTTAATGCATTATCCACATGTTTTAGGCCTATTAAGTGTTAGGCTTGCACATCATTTAACATATTAGGGAAAGTAGATGTGCAATTGAGGCATGCTTACTGAGAGAAAAGTGACGATATACATGTAAACTTTAGAAAGGCACCAAAACAAATAAAGGTGCCAAGTTTCACACCTCTTTAATGTTAGAAGTTCAATTTCTAATCTTGGTGATGCTAAATGCTGATCAATTATTTTCCATATTTGTGTGTTTTCTTAGCTCTAAAGAAAATGCCATTTTTTCTATTAGTTTTGGAATTTCCACCTCTACTTTTCATTACTTGTGACAAGGGATTTAACTATACTAAAGTGTCGTGTGAGAATACCTAAACTTGGAGAGCGAATGAGAAAATATTTTTCAAACAGTTTTTTTCTTTCAACTTGGTTCATTCTAAAAATTGTAGTTTTCCTATTGTTGGCAGAAACCTAGAAAATATTCCCAATGAACAAAATCACAAAAGGAAGAACAAGGAATGTTGTCGTAGAGAAACTGTTTGATAAGTTAACCTTTTGTGTTTCTGGGGTGAATAACTAAATTGAACGTAACTTGTTGGATACAAAGACGAATTAATTATTCACTATATATACCATTAAAGCCACAAGCTTCGTAAAAAGAGTGTCCAGTGCAGAGTCATATCGCTATAGCAGGATTGAAATATCTCCTGCAAAAGCAACGAATCTAAAAGATACTCAATTTTATTACCCGTAAAAATCTATGTGGGGAAGGTAGAGGCGAAAATATGCAGAAGGAGAAGGAAGAGTTTGGTTTCTTGTGTTTACAGAAGGAGAAGGAAAAAATGGAGCAAGAATCATTTGGACTCAGAGGTGCAGCGTGAGTGCTTAATGTAACTCCCATTGGAAGGGCGAAACCTGAGTTCACACTCCAAGTTGGTCCAGAACTTAACCGAACCTAAGGGTCCTACTCTCCACCTTGTTCTGGCGCCTCCCTTCAAGTCAAACCCTATCACGTCACGCTTCCACGACTCATCCACTTCCTCCATCTGCTCCGGTGTCAAGGGAATGGAAGCAGACCGAACAACGTAGTTGAGTGTCTTGGAGCTGTTCTTGGCAACATCGAAGGGTTGAGCAACCATCCTTGCTATTGGCTGGCCCTGGTAGCTTAGGTTGAAGCTTATGTCGGAGAAGGTTGCATGGGCCTTGGCGTTCCCGTTCTGGGCCACCACCCTGATGGTGAGCTGGGTTTGGAGAAGGCCTGCGTAGTCGTTGCTGAGAAGGTCAAGGTGAGCATTGGTGATGCTTACCACAGGGATTCTGGGGTGGATCACTATGTAACCCACGAAAACCACTATGCCTGCCACTACAACACCTATGGCTATGATTGTGCAGAGAATTGCTGCTATCCAGATCAAAGGGTGTGTGTTGCCACTATGATGAGTGTTTACCAATTTTCTTCTGCGGTGGTGGTGCGGGTTCTGGTTCTGGCTCTGGTTGTACTCCGGCGCCTGGCCATGGTCGCGGTGGAACGACGGCATTGAGATGGATGAATGAAAGCCAAAAATCAAGCCATGTGGGGTTATTTGGGAGTTTTATGTTTACTTGAGAAGGAAAGAGAGTTGGGGTTGGCAAAGCTTGGTGAGGTAGGGAACTGCTCCAAAAACTGGTTCTTTATCTCTAATTCGTGGGAAGGTTTTGGTATCTTCCTTTCCTACCTTTAAAGCATTTCTCTCCTACTACCTTATTGTGGTTTCGTTTTTATATTTTGCTATCTCTCCCACAAGCTGTCTTGCTCTTTAACTTTTTCTAAAGTCAGTAGTAAAATTGTTTTTACACATTTTTTTCTTACGCTTCTTTCTTAACCTTCTTTGGGAGAAGTGGAGGCGTGTTCTCGATGTGGGATTTTGGACACAAATTGTGGAGAATCATAAAATAAAAAATGGTTTATAAATATAGTATTGTACAAAAAAGTAAAAATACCAAACTTGCATGCCAAATACTGCCTCACTTCCTCTTTTCTTCAAGATTTCCTGCTTTTGAAGCTTTAATCAGGAATGGCTTTGCAATTGGACGAGGAAGTTATCAATTGCTACTTTTTTCATGTTCGAATATCCTCATTGCATTTTAATAAACCCTACACCATTTATACTATTTTTATTTCTCATATTTAATGTTTTTTCAAATAATTTATTGTGGAAACTAAATAATGAACCCTCTATCTGTATACTCGGATCAGAGCAGAGGAATGATCCGAATTGGGCCTCATTTGTCAGGATTTCGTGGGCCGGCCCAAATGACTCACAGGCTGCCAACGTAATATCGAATTTTAGATATTTCTTCTATATGATTGAGAAAAATAAATAAAACCATGTTTTTTTCTACTACATTCTAAGAGATGTTTAATGCAACTTATAATGATAATAACACGTTATCTTAAAGAAATTTATCAGTTATTGATTTACCTGAAAATATATTTCAAAAGTATATCTTGAGTTTGGCGGCGGTGACCAACGTTAGTAAAGAAACACGTGTACGGGGTAAATTCAGAGGTTCCAAGGTTGTAGGACCGTGCAGATTTGTATGGTTGGAAGAAATGATGGGTGTATTGTACGTGAGTTCCAGGTGGAGCAGATAGGTTCGTGCCGTGAAACTCTCATTCTCACATTCTGACTAGTGCCACAACACAAGATTCACTGTACGTACAACTCCACAATTTTGTGGCTCACACATATAACACTGCACACTCACTCAACTTTCCTCATCTTCTTCTTCACTCAGCTTAGCCATTAACTGCTTCACTTCTTCCTCAGACCATGAAACTCTCAAAGGCATTGCTGCGAACACCCTCACCAACTTCACCAGCCTTAATCCGCCCCCAAAATTCCATCTTTACCTCGAATGGAATTAGAAGGGTCTTTGTGTTTGGGTGCCAAAGCCTCAGGATCCCCAGTTGCGCCTGCAGCAACTCAGGATTCGCTGTTTCTTCTTCTTCTGCGGCGGCGAATCCTTCTTCGCCGCCGCATGTTGCTTCCAAGTCCGGATATGATTCTGTGGTGACTCAGGAACAGTCAGAGAAGTTGGAGGCCTTAGAGGAAGGCATTGAGAAGGTGAGAGTTATGTTTTCCAGAGTTTCTTCTTTGTTTGAATGTTTTTAAGTATGGTTGTTGATTGTTCTGTTTTTTGATGATTGATTCTGTAGGCGATTTATAGGTGCCGGTTCATGGCTTTTCTGGGAGTCTTTGGGTCTTTAATGGGATCATTTCTTTGTTTTATCAAGGTATGCTTTTTATACATTCTTGTTTACTTTCTCAATTGAATATCAATATGTTTTGAAAGATTTTTTTCACTGGTTAAAGTGTTTGAGTTAGTGGAATCATTTTAAAATAATTAAGCAACATCAGAATTGTTATGCTATCTCTGATAAATTCTGGTTTAGTGCATAATTTTTTCCATTGACCTTTTATTACGCAGGGCTGCGTATTTGTCACGTCGTCGTTTATGCAATACTTTGAAAACCGCAGTAAAGTAATCCAAACGCTAATAGAAGCTATTGGTGAGTGCCTCTAAAGTTAAACTCCAATAAGTCTTTGCAATTGTGTTCTTCTTTTTTCTTGTCATGTCTTAATTATATAGCATATTCTTCGTTTTCACTGTCATTAATGATAAATTGCATTAGTCTCTATCGTCAATGAAATTAAATTTATAAAATTCCATAAGCGCATTTTCACAAAATATAAGTTCAGTACATTTTTTTGAGCTTTATCAAAAGGATTTAGAGAGGTACTGTTGTAGAGCTCTTTTAGCCTATTATTCTTTTTCTTCTTTATAAAGTTTGGATTTTGTTGTTCTATAAGGATGTCTTATCTCTCCCATGTGTTGTCTTCTTTCTAACTTTTGCTTTATTGTTCATCTAGATGTCTATCTTTTAGGAACTGTGATGCTGGTCTTTGGAATGGGTCTCTATGAGCTCTTTGTCAGTAATCTTGGTAGTGCAAGCTCTCTTCCAGATCAAAAACATTCTTACAGATCAAGTCTCTTTGGTTTATTCACTCTAAAGGTTAGCTTTGGAACATTATGCTTATCTAAGTAGGATTTTGTGTTCTATGTATTGCTACTGGCTACTGCCTCTCTTCTGCATTTAGGCCATTTAGAAAAAACAAGAAAATAAAATGGCTTTAATTGAACTAAATGTAGGGAGGGATGTTCCAGATGAAGATTTGTTTTATGGAAAATTAGCAGATAGATTCAATATTGCTTTCAGTCGTCATTCATTGATCCATTATATGCAGTTATTCTAAAAGGAAAATTAATGGTAGTTGAAAATTGAAATCCTCCAAGATGGTTACTTTTAGGTGACCTATGTTCTTGGGCCATACTCTCTGGCATATTGTTGACGGGTATGTGGAGATTTGTTTCTCAAGTTGTATTGTATATTAATGCAGCTTTAAACATGTTTAATGCCCTAATGTAGTTACACACTTGTTGGCAGATAATGATCAATTCCAGTTAAAATATAAGGAGACATTTAGAAGAGTTTGTATAAAGTTCATTTCGGTTTACTTAAGGTGCTTGCAACATTAATACAAACTTATCACCAAGTGCTCTAAATCGTAAAAGCATGTTCTTATTTAAGCAAAGCATATTAAGTGACTACTTACCAAAACACAGCCAACCAAAATAGACATGAATAGAGAACATGATTTAGACTATGATATATAAGATAAACTCAAAAAAAAGTATTCGTGAAAACAATAGTTTAAGTCTATGTTAGTTTTAACTTTAAGAAGGTTAATTTATTTTACTTTTTGGGTAATAGTAGTGATGTACAAGAGATTGCAGCCTCGTGGCTTCTGAATATATTTCTGGCTCAGGGTTTTCTTTCTCTCAGTAAACTGTCTGTGATGTTTGTTCCTCTGTGTTGTTTTTCCTTTTCAGGAACGACCAAAATGGCTGGATATAAAAACTGTGGATGAACTGAAAACCAAGCTTGGTCACGTCATAGTGATGCTGCTTCTGATTGGGTTGTTTGACAAAAGTAAGAAAGCTTCCATACACACTCCTGTGGATTTGCTATGCTTCTGTGTTTCTGTCCTCCTTTCTTCTGGTTGCCTCTTTTTGCTGTCTAAGCTGAATTAGGCAAAATGATGTTCATTCACATACATTTAAAGTAAGGATCACAAGAAGTGATACACACGCATGAAAGAAAAGAATAAATGTACCTATCACTTACTTTTGATCTGTATATATTACGATGAATATGCAACTGTCTTGTACCTTTAACCAATCACCTCATTTGAAGCATTCGAGGTTTCCTTTCTCTTCCTTCTTTGGGCTGAAGAAGATTCATTAAAACAATGACAGAAGGCCTTAAGGGATATAAATAAAGGATTTGGCTTCATACTTTTTGTTGATAAAAAATAAAAAGCTTGCAAATAAAATATAACATATAATTAATTGTTGACAAAGGATAACTTGCTAATCATCATTAAATGGATGTTTATGTATAACAGTGCAAATAATTAACAAGTGGAAATTAAAATCAAGAATATATGCCTTAGCACCTGTTTGGGATAAAAGTATAGGAGATATAGGGACACCAAGAAATATTCTCTACATCAAAAGGTAAACTCCAAGTGTTTAGGCCAATGTAAGTACCATCATCCAAAAAGCTGAGGTGTCAGGCAACATACATAAGATGAGAGATTGCAGAACAAAATAGTTTCACCATGGTAATTTGAGAAGCATGATTGTTAAACAATAAAAAAATAAAATTTGGGCAAATTCTCCCACCACTTCCTTACCTTCCCCATTCACTTAGGCTCTGTTTCGATTAGGGAGGGGATGTGTGAGGATTTGAGGGAGTGAATGTGTGAGGATGTGTGAGGAAAGTGTGAAGAAAGTGAGGGTGTTTGGATTGGGGTATGTTAGAATGGATGTGTGAGAAAAGTTTATGGGAGTTTGTGAGTGATATGATGGTTATGAGGGAATTTTAATTTTTTTTAAAGGTGTGAAATGTTACTTTACTGATTAACCCTTGCCTATTAAAAAATTAATAATAAAATGAGTTGTTTTTGTTTAAAAATGAAAAACTTTCACACATAGATTTAAAAATTATAATTAAAAAAATATATGTTAAATGTAAATATGTATAATATAAAAACTATAATTAGAAAAAAAAATGTATTCAACAAATTAAATAAAAACAGAACTTCAAGTAATAAAATTAAAAAATAAATCAAATCTTATATAAATAAAAAAGATATTATTTTTTAATATTAAAAACCCTCTAGAAATAAAAAATAAAAAATACTACCACAACAAAAATATAACGTAATTAACAATAGAAAAAAAATTCATAAAAAATTATAATAAAATAAATTATAACTCATAAACATAATAACTATATATAGAAATACTTTAATATAAACATAACAAAAATAAAAATAAAAACAGAATTTCAAATAATTTCTTTAAATATTAAACATACACTATAAAATTAAAAAATAAATCACATCTTATATAAATAAAAAATTACTATTTTTTAATATTAAAAAATCTCACAATAAAACAATCTAAAAAATACAACAGTAACAAAAATATAACATAATACATAAATACATATTTTAATATATTAATTATATTTTCACTTTCTAATCAATAATTTAAATATTTAGTATTAAATAAAATGAATATTTAGTATAAAATAAAATGAAAAATGTTTAGTATAACCTTTTGGTGATAACCATGATCCAATTCAGGTAATATTTTTAATTTTAATTAGATATAGTATATTCTTTTCTTTAAAAAAAAAACTAAATCCAACCACATTTAATAAAATATCTGATTAGAACTTGAAAAATAGGTATCACCTGATCTACTCTAATAACTAATATATAAATGGAAGATTTTATTTAACTATATTTTTTTTACACTGATTTATAATATTTTATAAAATAATAAACAA
>Ga0123342_1005545_pt1 | contig 18190 bp, 10 predicted proteins | sample Turbeawhitnodule_FD_89960 | JGI IMG/M metagenome (GOLD analysis project Ga0123342, IMG submission 89960) | Root nodule microbial communities of legume samples collected from Mexico - Turtle bean Mexico white nodule | ecosystem: Host-associated > Plants > Roots > Nodule | place: Mexico: Nepantla...
CCCTCATATCAACCACATGACCCTGGGCGTAACCAGCACAAATGTGAGCCCAAGCGGACGTTGACTGATGACATTACCCCCCCCCCCCCCCCCCCCCCCACCCCACCCCCACACCCCCTTTTTTTTTTTTTTTTTTTTTTTTTACTTAACCCTTTTTCTTCTCAAATTTTAAATTAAAAACCCAGTGCTAGAGTGGGTTTGTTTTTGTTTTTGTTTTGTGTTTCTGCTTGTGTTTGTGTCTGTGTGTGGAGAAGACACTGTTATTGATATGATACTATTATTGATGACTCCACACTACACACAACACAACACAAAATCCAACCAACAGTGTTATGTATAATTTTCTCAACATAAATTCAACAAGTTCTACTTGCTATTGTTATTATTACTTCTATTATATTTATTGTTGTTCTTGTCCTCCTCTTCTCACTCCCAAATCCCAATTCTCAACCCCACCCCTCATTCAAAGCTCAAAACCCAGAGAATTAATTCAACCAATAGTTACCACTGGCAACTTATACCCGTGTTCTTTTGTTTTTCTTTCTCTTTTTTCTTATTTGTACATGCTTGCTTCTTTCTTCATCTTGTTCTTTTCAATATCAAACAACCCACACCCATCCAGTTTTCTGATATGGATTTTGGGCCACAATTGAAGCTCGGCTCAGGTGCAGAACAATGGCGAATTTGTTCTCATTAAGCGGAGGGAGAGGCAGTAACAACAACCAGCAAGACACCACTACCAACAACGAGATTCCTGCAGCCGAGACCCTATTCTGGTACGCCAAAAACGACGACGTTTCGTCCTACCGAGGGTTCGAGCTATGGAACCAGCAGCAGGAGCAGCATGTCATGCCCCCGCATGTGCGCCCCCTCCTGCAGCGAGATCTTTACTCGTCTGGTGTGGGACCCAGCCGAGGCGTCTCCGATGATCACTCCTCGTCTAGATCAGCGTTTGTGGCGATGCGTGCGGCGGAGGGTGGAATAAGCTGCCAGGACTGCGGGAACCAAGCCAAAAAAGATTGTCCTCACATGCGGTGCAGAACGTGCTGCAAGAGCCGAGGCTACGATTGCCAAACCCATGTCAAAAGCACTTGGGTTCCCGCTTCCAAACGTCGTGAGCGTCAACAACAGCTCGCTGTGTTGCAAGAACAGCAGCAACAACAGAGAGACCTTTCCAAACGGCCAAGAGACCCAACTGCTTGCACTCGTTTGCCCTCGTCAGGTACATATAACACTCACTTCCTCCCCCACCAACTAATTCACTCCCAGTGCCTCTTGTTTTGTCTTTGTTTGTTCACAGTGATGCACACAGAAGGACTCGCAGTTTCTGTGATTGAGTGATGAATGAGAGTGGGGAAATAAAGGAAAGGAAAAGAAAAGAAGAGAATCTTTCGCCAGGGAAATTCTCTGAAAAGATATCGAGGGACTGGTGAGAAAGTTTTGGAAGTATACCTGCAAACAATGGAACCGTATCGATTGCGTGTGAACCAAAATCCACCATTTTCATATATCAGCTTTTCTTCTTTCTCTCTTTTTAATTTTTTTTTTTTCTTTAGCCCTTTCCCTTTCCCAAAACACTGTTATGTATTAGCCCTGACGAATGAATGGATTGACAGCAAGAAACTGTTTTTCCTCCTCTTTCTTAGCACATTCTCTCTCTCACTTCCACGCACATCCAGTCGCCTCCTCTACTTTCTTTCTTTGTTGATGATTAGGTTCTAGTTTTTCAGTAAAAAGACCCATCTTTTCTTTTTTTTGTTTCAGTCTGTTGCTTTTTCTCATACTATGGATCGTGTAGCTAAATGTCTAATGTTGTTTCTCTTTTTTTTTTTTTCGTATGTGTTGAAAAAAAAAGAAGGGTTAGAAGAAGGGCATTTTCCTTCACTGGTGAGTTCTCCTGCTGAGTTCAGGTGCGTGAGGGTTAGCTGCGTGGAGGATGCTGATGACAGGTATGCATATCAAACGGCTGTGAACATTGGGGGACATGTGTTCAAAGGAATCCTTTATGACTATGGTCCTGAGAATAGCAATAATAATAACAGTAATAATAGTAATAATTACATGGCTGGGGAGACCTCTGCTGGTGTTGCTGGAGCTCAGCCCTTGAACCTCACTGCTTCTGGCGTTGTCTCTTCTTCTGGGGCACTTGTTGATCCTTCCTCCTTGTATTCAGCTCCAGTCAACACTTTCATGGGTGGCAGTGGTACGCAATTCTTCCCTCACACAAGATCTTGAAAAAGGAAAAACAATATGGGGATTATGCGGATTGTATTCCACATACTTCTCTTTCACCAACTTTGTGTTTCTATCATTTGATGTTATTGTTCTTCAGAACGAGGCCTAGAGGTAAATTTGACACTCATATTGAAGTGAGAGAGAAAAAAAAGAAAAGACAGGAGAGAACAAGAGAAAAAATATATATGGATGTTTTTTTGTGTGCAAATTATCAATGGTTAGTTCAAAAATAGATCATTCTTCTTCTCCTTGTTGAAAACCAGCTAAAGTTATTTGTTTCTTAGCTTTGTACGATATAAGGACACATCTGGTTCTAATGTTGTAGTTTGGTGTAGGGTGTCTTCTTTTGTTTGATCAGTTGCAATATTATAATATTTTATTTTTTATAATTTTTTCGAGCCCCTCTTTCGTGTTGAATTATATCACACTTTTGTTTTCGGTTGGTTTTGAAATTGGAAACTGCTTTTTTCCCTGTTTACCAGTCTGCTATCTGGTTAATTGAACTGGAAAGACAGTTTTGATCTTTATTTGGATTGAACAACTAACCTCGAAGAAAACTTGTTTAGTTCCTTCATATTTTGGATGGGGCGGGTCCAACCATGCACGAGCATATTCAAGTTTTAAAGGTGAAAGATCTCTCTCTCTTTCCCTCTTCCCATGTGATGATACTGTAATTCCATTATCTAACTTTGCATAGACGTGACGTTGAATTTAAAATGGGAAATATTACTTATCAATGTGCTCATATTTAATGCACATGCAGGAAAACTATACGTATATAGGGGAACACTGCATTTTATGTGTAAGGAATACAGCATATGGCATAACATACTAGAGTATATTGTTGTAAAAGGAAAACTAAAACAAGTAAAACAAATATAAAGGCTACGATTACTGAACTTTCCTTAACCCTCTCTTCTGATCAATGCAGCATGCTCTCACCTCCTCATGAATGGCCACCCAGTTGTTTGATCAGTTGCCATAAACTGATTTGGTTATAGTATCAATGAAATACACATGCTTTCATATATATCTCACGATACATCTTCTATAGACCCAATTATATAATGTATGGATAACTGGCACCAAAGTCAAAAGCTTATGAGAAATATTGTGAACCATACATTGTCCTTTATCTGTGAAATGCTTCATTTAGAGCAATTATTATGCAACAACAAATTTTTATAACCATCAGATAAAAACTGAAGAGAGAGAGATTGTGTACTTTAGCAAGTGATGCAACAAAGAAAAAAAAATAATGTTACAAAAAGTGTTGTAAAAAATATCCATAATACAACGTTTTTTAGAAGAATCTTACAGATTTTAGGGATTGAGGGATTGACTTGCGGTAATTAATATGATGGAAAAAGACGGGGGAAATGATTTTATATATACACTAAAGGGAGCAATCATTTATTTATTATTATTTTTATTTTATATAAGGACAGTGTGTGTGTGTGGATTCAGTCTTAGCACTTGTCTCTTCCCATTTCTAATGAAGGGTGATGGCATGGATACCGGTTAGAAGCCCAGCTGGCGTTAATAATTGTGTATACTTCTAAATTTGCCCCAGTTTATCTATTAGAAGTTTCTGTTATGATTTGACTAGTTATCTATATCATATATGACTTTCATTTCGTAGATTTGACACTTCATGCTGCATTTTGGTGTTTGTAGGTCTTCCAATGTTTAAAATTGAAAAGTATTTCTATATATACGAGTTCTTAGCATTAGATCTACAATTCCATTGATATAAACTGGTAAATAAATAAAGGTCTCCCAAAAGAGCAGGTTGTCTTGATTTGAATAAATCCTAATTGATTGGTCGAGGTTCACCATGATGATGTCAGAACATATTATATTGGATATTATATTGTAGAATGATTGCTTCTATGTCTGTATGCAGAAGTATGTGATCTAATAAAAGAATCTATCCGTTCGGATATTATCGTGCATGCACTATGATTTCATGGTCACTGGTTAGGTATACAGCTCAACACTTAATTCAGATGATAACGTATATATAATTTCTTTTCTGTCAGAAAACATTGTTTCCCAACGTAGAAGCAATCTATTAGTGCTGTTAGTGAAGTTTTCCATTTAGTTAAATAATTATTTTAGCATGCTTTGAAAAACAGAATACTAATTTCTCCTTGTCCATTGAATTTCCTACTGCCGTTTTTCTTACATGATTTGCCGGTGGCTTTGAAGCCCATGTATGCTCATCTCGATCACAGGGTCTTGTCCAAAATTGTGAGATCTGAGTGTAGATCAGTCAGAAGAATTTCATATATCACTTCAGAGTTAGTAACCATATTATATAAAGCTAGTAAAGCCTACATATTGCTTCCAATGTTCTGCAATTGTTGTAAATTACTCAATTGCATTATTCTCACCATATAAGTACATTCCAAAGTTTGAAAAAGTATTTTTATAACAGGTTTTTTTTTTCTTTATTTTTCTATTTACTAATTTTGACATTCAAGAAAAATACTAATTTTTTCTTCAAAAAAGTGTTACAGTTAAAGTGTTAGACATTATTTTATGAAAAGTATATTTTTTTTATATGTGAAATAGTAAAAACAGGTCAACAATAATTTGTTTGTCTGTCTCTTGTTTCATCTGTTAACGCAAAATTGTGTACAAAGTACGCCTTTGGTGCTCCAGCTAAACATGCTGACAACCTAACCTAAATCATTAAAACTAGTTAGTGTTGTGTTTGTCAACATCACGTAACTGAACATTAGGTTCTTTTAGCGCAAGTGTAATTCTATCTCAGTATTATACCAGAAGATTCAGTCATGCACCACTTTTTGTGTGTTGACTAGGAAAGACATGCTTTCTTGGGTTGCTATTCAGAGATGCTACAACTCGGTGTTTACATTCAGCTTTTCCTTTCAAAATCTTTGTGGACTTTTTTTTTTTTTGGTTAGAATTAATGGTTACACACAAACCTTATCGTGGGTGCAAGAAGATGCTTTCATGAGGGGTGGTTCCATCTTTCCCAAGGTGAAACCCTCGTATATATTGGGAACAAAATTGGAGCCCAAGGAAACAAGAATTTCTGGGTTTTTTCCTTCCCAATGGTGAAATTATTGAAAGCACTTTACTAATTTGCCAGAGACGTGGATGATGCTGCTGACGATCTCCATGTTCTCCCAGCTTTAATTCGATTCCTATTCCTGCTACTGGCAAAAAGTTGAGTGTTAATAGCATTATCCTTGACTTGGTGCTTGTTCTACACTGAAAAAGAAGATGAAATTAACGACAATTTAATTACTCCTCCTACACTTTCTCTAACTGTTTAAATTTACAAAAATATATTTTCTCACCCTCTATTGTTTAGATATCCCTTTAACAACTTTGATTTAACATAAATAAACTATTATAATTATTACATAAATAGTTGGTGATATGTGTGTGTAATTAATTGTCTTGTCGTTAAATTTAATAAATGGTCTTTTTAGTTCAAGACTAGTATCGCAACCACTCAACACTTTTATTTTTGTTTAGATATTAAAAATATTACTAAATTTAATTCGTATTTAATCTGAAATGACACCCAGAAGCTTTGTTCATTCCACAAATTTCCATTCTAATTTCAAAATTTAAAAAGTCAACGATATTTTATAACATAAAGTGATTTTTTATAAAGTGAAAGTGATTGACATGTAATACTTTAATAAGGGTTTACTAGTAAAACTATTGCCTCTGAGACTTAAGAGTGCATGCACAGATTTGATTTCATTGCTGGACCCTGGTTCTGAAACTCTTTGTAACTAATAATAGTAGCTCACGGGTATTTACTATCAGGTCAAACAGCTTAGTTGTAGTCACCATTTGTATTCTTGTTAGTGGTCAAACAAGGTTTTCCTCATATTGATCATTTTTCCCACAAATAGAAAGAATACAAAGAGCAAAATAAATTATTTTTTTTACGTAAACTAAAGTATGTACTTCAGTTTTTTAAAAAGGCTTCAATAACAGAAACTTAAAACACACACACACATATATCTTGGCCAATGTTAGAGGATTTGATCTACTAGCTGTATTACAACTATTCAGTACCAACAGTTGCCAAATATTATGTTTTACAGATAATTTGTTTTATAAAACATATATTAATTTAACTTCTTTATTAGTAGTTAACAAATATTCATGAGAATAGTGTGTGTGTGTGTGTGGATTACAAAGCTTAAGATTTAGGCTCTGCTGACTGCGGGACTGATAGGCAATGTGCACTGTCTGAAACTTCAGAGTTCACATGTACCAAAAATTATGGCATTATAGTTTAAGAAAGAGAACTGTATACGGGTGAAAAAAACCTTAGTTTATGTTTTGTTTGTGTTTGAGAGGAGCAATGAAAGCCGATCAGTAGTAGAAAATGAAGAATAATTTAGAGTATCCTGAAGCAAGTAAGTTATGTATAAGATGGTATTGAGTGTAAGTGAAGTATTAGGCATGGTTTTGAAATTAAGTGTAGTAAATGCAGTGTCTGACTGGTGGCATAGGCAATTAAAAGGGTACGTAGCACAAGGGAGAATAAAGGGTGGAAGTGATTTGAATAGAGAGAAAGGTGAAGTTGAAGTAGTGGTAGTGAATGGGCTAAGGGCGGTAGCGGAGTGCAGTATAATTGTACGTTAGTCTGTGGTGTGGTGCATAATGGTTGTTGTGAGGGTGGTCCCAACAATGGCGTGTACTGGTTAGAGATGACACAAATAGGGCTTCTACCTTTACCTCAGAGAGACCAGGAGGAGCAGTGTCTGTCTTTGTCTCTGTGTCGGTGTCTCTCTATCTCTGAGGGTGCAACCTCAAGTGCGTGATCAACAAAACAAGGTTCCTCTTCTCACTTACCACCCCTGCACGTACCACTGAACTTAACTTAAAAGGATATTCTTCCACAGAAAACAACACATAACAAACTCAATATCTCTCAAAACTCACCTAATTTGATACCTGACTTCCCATAAAAAACACACCATTTTAAGATAAATCCACCACTTTCCATTTAGTATGCAACACTTCAAACACTTTCAATATTGTCTCACCTTCAAACTCTATTTTCCTACTATTATATCTGTACATCATATCAAACGCCTTTATTTACAACTACATAACACTAATAATAATTACAAGAAATGCAGGACCAAATTTGTATTTATTTTACATATAAAAACCATTGAAAAATTCTTAATTTTCTACAAATTATTTTCAAATGATTGTATCGGGAATGAAAAAATATCTGATATTGTGACAGAATGTGTCCATTAATCACTTAATGTAAATTTTGAGTAAAAATGACATAAAAAGATTATATATTAACAGAAATACAGGTCTCATTGCATTTATGTATCTTCATTTTCTATCACACTATTTTATTTTAATCGGTTAAAATTTAATATTTATTATTATTTTATATATTTTTTTAAATAAAAATATTTTCATTTTAAAATTTAAAATTCAAGAGAATATATAATATAAAAACATAACAATATATCTCACCCACCATAATCCGAACCTTGTAAAAACTAACCCCTCTCTCTTTCATATTAGACAATACAATTATTATAAAATAAGGGTGAAATAGGAACATAAGTTCTCTATATCAAAGAATAAAATCTATAATCTTACTAGTTATATATTAAAAAATATATAATCTTATTAATTTACATATTAATATGCATATTAATTTTAATTTTAATATATTTTTAATTCATTTTTATTTTTATAATTTATTTATTTTTATGTTAATTTGTTTAAATTTAAGAGAATTAAATTTATAATCAAAGAGATTTGAAATTTGAAAGATTATTAACTTAAAATTATAGAGTTATATATTTTATCAAATATACTACAGTAATAGTAATAATAATAATAATAATATACTAGTATAATAATTTTCTAACAAACACACGTTTTTTTTCATATATTCACATTTGTATTAAAATAATACAATTAAAGAAATTCAAAATAAACAATTTTATAAGAGAAAGAGGGAAAATGCGGTTATTTATAGGTAGAAAGTATATATGGTTATACGTTTCATGAAATAACTAAATTATTTTAATATTATAATAGGTAATTAAAAAAAGGACTATGAAAACATTTTTAAAACTTGTATCGCTTTTTAATGGTAGAGATATTATATATACTAACAAAAATAGATGCGTTTTCATGTCCATGTGTGTTTATTTTTATAGGTGAAAATTTATAATTTTAAAAAATGAAATATAAATAATTTATAAGAATAAATTGAGGAATTATACATGTATATTTTTTTTAATTGAGTGGTTATACAATTAAAATGTGATTTTTTTTTAATTTAATAAAAAAATAAAATTGTCTAATTAAAAATAAAAATTATAAAAATTATAAAAATTGTATCTCATTATATAATAGTAATAATAATAATAATAATAATAATAATAATAAACTTAAACCCAAAATTATCTATACATTTTTAATTAATTAAATACGTATATATTTTTATCCCTGAATAATTAGTTAATTAACTGATTGTATAGATTGTAAATTTGCAACGGCCAGCCTTGTTAAATTTGGTATAGGAGTCTTTGCTTTCAGTACTTTAACTGTTGCAAAACATTATTAAAACAGAGTTTCAATTTTTTTATTTTTCAACAGTCAAGATAACGAGCATTCCTTAAATAAAGTGAACAAAAGTTTTTACCCATCATTAGATCACATCTTCAAAATTCATTTATTGCTTTTCTTTTTGCGGAGGATTGGTATGAAATTGTTTTAGTTAAATTGCTAATTTTGAATTTAAATGATAAATATATAACTGTATAAATAGTAAGAAATTTGGTTTTAGTGCTAAGAATGTATTGGATACCATAGTTCTTGTAGTTGTATGCTTGCTACCGAGCTCCAATCCAAAACTTATCTATTCATCACAAATTATATAAATACACGAAAAGTTCTTATTTTGAAATCCTTACAATACTCATTTATTATAAGATATACTTGTTACATCTATTATTTTGGTGCATATTTTTTTTTAAATATTTAAAACTTACAAAAATATACGTGTTCTTGTTAACATTTGAATTTTTTTTACTAAATATTTGATGAGATGGGACTTATTAATTTTTAGGTCGAAATTTTGGAGAAAGCTTTTTAGAAAAGTTGTAAGTAAACAATGAAAAGAGATCTAGTTACGTATGATCCTAAAATTAGCACTACAAGAAAATCATCAAATAGAAACTAATTTTTAGATACCGAAATTATTAGTTGCATTAGTAACTAAATTAGAGACCATTTTAGAAACTAAAAAAAATTGTTTCTAAATTAGTTTCTATTATTGTTAAATAGTTTCTAAATTAGTATCTAATTAGCTACCAAGATTTTAACTACCAATTATTTAGATTCTAAATTTGGTAGCAAAAACCTTGTTTAAACAAGTTAAGAAACAAATTACCTTGATAAAGTGGTGTATAATGCTCTTGAAAAATCTTGTTTAAATAGATAAAATACAAACAGAAGGAAAAATAGATTTTGTAATATGCTTGATATTTATACTGACATTTGAATTCAATGAGAGTGGAAGTCAAATTCCGAGCAAGGTGATATCATATTTAATTTTATAAAATATAAATTTAAGTATTGAGTTTGGGTGAAAACTTGAAATTCAATTAACTTGCAAGAAGAATTATGTTGCTCTCAAGCCCATTTTTGCGAGAAAGGATCTTCACTCAAGCGAAAATGAAGTAAAAATTTGGTTAGTTCATGGGTCTATTTTCGTTGAAGCGATGAGATTTTTCGCTCAAGTGTAAATAGTAGTGGAACTAGACCTGGTTTCTACCTCATGTTCGCTCAAGCCAAAAAAAAATCTCCCTTTCTTTTTTCTTCTTTTCTTTCCCCTTTTTTTTGTATTCCTTGATTTGGATTTTGTATGAATGTTTTATATATAAATGTAAATTGAATTTTAATTTTATATATTTAATTGTTTTGTGAAATTTTCAAATAATATGTATTGTATGAGAGTGATGAAATTTGCATGGAATTGAAGTTATACATTTGAGATAATGTATTGAATGTTGTTTGTTTGTGTATCAAATATTGTTGTCTATGTTGTAATAGAGACTCATTAGCTTTACTAATGTCTAAGTCACATAGACTAAAAAATCAAGTGGTAAGAAATTGTTTGGAAAGTTCATGCACATCGTGACATATATAGATGCATGACTTGAGTTGTATTGAATTTTACCTTAATACCATGATTCTTGAATTATTTTGTAAATCTAAGTACTAGATTGGATTAGATGTCACTACAAGAAAATCATTAGATAGAGACTAATTTTAGAGACCAAAAATAATTAGTCAATATATTAACTAAATTAGATATTATTTTTAGAGACAAAAAGAGATTATTGGTATCTAAAGTAGTTTTTATTATTAGTAAATAATTTCTAAATTGGTATTTAATTTAGTTGGTATTCATATAAAGTTTAAATTATCGAAAATGTCAAATATATGTTTTTTTGAGACAATCACTCTTACACTTACTTTCTTGACAATCCTCATTCAACTTCTCATCACACCTTCTTGTTTATACTACTTTTATTGTTCCTTCATTTTCTACATCACAAACACAGTATTCAATACTAAACCTCCAATCTCAACTTCATAAATTTATTCATAACAAAAGTGAATTTAAAGGATTAGTAAGCACAAATTAATGAGTAGATTGAATGAGGAAAACAAAACATATCAATCTCAATGGCAAGAACAAGTAGCAGGATCAAAACTGAAATGATGAGCTTCATATTAAATGATCTTTGAGTAATGTTAAGTTGATGCTTTGTTCAATTCCCCAAAATATCTTTTGATGGGTTGAAATCAATATTTATTGGGATATATATACTAACATTATCACACATATTCATAAAAGCAAACAATTTAGTTGTTTTTTTAAAAAATAACTAGTGTACTCTATTAGTCTTAATTATTAATTATTATTTTTTCTTATTATTCATTAATACAAATCATAAATACTCACTGAACAAAAAAACATAAAAAATAAATAAAAATACTGATACATGCTAGACATCATTGTAAATCTTGACATCTCATATAAGTGAACACGATATAATTCATTAATAGGAAGCCTAAGCTTGTTTGCTTTATGATGTTTTATTTAATTGTTATCTTAAGCAAACATAGTAGGCTGGTTGATGGTACTTGTATAACGGTTGTGACACCTCTAAAGTGTCCCGATAATTCATTTTTCCATTGTTGATAATCATATGTTATCACATGAACAATCTAATATAAAAAAAAAAATACAAAACCATAAAAGCATTACTAAAATATTATTAAATAAAAACTAATTTTAAAAAATATTAATTAATCATATATTAACTAAATTAAATACTATTTTAAAAAGTAAAAAATTATTAATATTTAAAATAATTTTCATTATTAATAAATAGTTTGGGCTCAAGTGGATTCTCGCTCAAGCAAGATTGTGTTCGCTTAAGCGAGTAAAACGTCGAAATTGACCAATGCTGCTGGAGCATTCTCGCTCAAGCAAGAATGGGCTCGCTTGAGCGAGATGCTCTGATGCTCTGTTGGGCTTTTGTGAGCTTGGTGTGTGTTAGGACCTTCTAACTTTCCCTTTTTAGCTTATATTATTCTCTTTTTGCTGAATCATCTCCATTCTTCCCTAAAATCCTGCAATTAAAACAAAATTTGGGAATAAATTGATCTTATTCAATTAAAAATCACAAAATATGTAAAAAGATATAAATTCATAAACTAAGGATTATTTCATACTTATTTTAGCAATGAATATTCATAAATACCTATATTTTAATATAAAATATTACTGAAATTTGTCAATTATCATAACTCAACTAGTAAAAGAAATAGATATCCCTTTCTATTTGGCCAACCTTTTCTTAATATTTCCTATCATACCTTGCCAAAAAAAAAGCTTTTTTCTATAGTTACCCCATATTTGTATCCCTAAATATGTAAAAGGAATGTTCATTATACTGCAGTTTAGAATCGTCACAAACCTTTGGTACTATTCTCTACCCTTATACTCTTAATTCTACTTTTTAAACATTCACTTTAAGTCTTGAAGTGAGCTTTAAAAACCTTAGTATACCCTTCAAGCCAAAATATTCTTTGTATTGACTTTACAAAATATTATAAATATCATTCGTAAATTGTAGTATATTGAAGTGAACCTCTTTCTTCCTCACCTTTATACCCTCTAATAATTCCTTTCTTATTACAAGTCTCACAAGACCTATTAAAACCTTCAACCAAAAAAAAATGGTATTAATGGATCCTTTATCTCAAACTTTTTATGGTATTAATTTTTTAGTTAGACTACCATTAACTAAGATCGATAAGGTTTATGATTCCATATATCTCCTTATCCAATCTATTCATTTAAAATAGAACCCTAGTATTCATAACATATAATATAGAAATTCTCAATTGACCAAATCATACCTTCTCATAATTTACTTTAACAATTATACAATTTTTCTTCTTCCTCTCAACTTCGTCCACCACTTCCTTATTAACACACTGTCTAAAAATAATCTTCCTCTAATGAATACAAATTGTTTAAAATAATTGTTCTTATGTAGGGTTTTCTTAAGTCTATTAGACAAAGTTTTAGATATAATCTTATGTAAACATGATACTAAAGATATGAGTCTGAATTTATCTAGGTCTTGGGGTTCTTAGTTTTGGGTACCAAGATTATGAAGGATCCATTACTTTCTCTTGGTATCAAATTCGTCTACCACTTTCATTACATAACCTTTTATAAGTTCCCAGAATAATTAAAAATCCAAAATTATATCTGTATGAACAGGGATTCTTATTGCTATCACAATTCCACACTGTTTCTTTGATTACTACTTTTGTAAAACTTTTTGTTAACATTAGATAGAACATTGATAAATGGGTTGAACACTGACCACATTGTGACTCGGTACATTGACCTTGCTCGCACCCTACATCCTTCGTTAATTCTTTCTTCGTGGGTTGCTTCTTCCTGCACCTCCATACCTTCTTCTCTCACCTCCATAGATTTTCGTATTTCCAAAACTACCCCTCTGTAATATTTCGGATTACATAATCCGGAAGTCATTTTTTAAATTTGTAATTAGTTTCCGGATTATATAATCCAGAAGTCTTTTTTAAGATGCATGATTACTTTACGGATTACATAATTCGGAAGTCTTTTTTAACTTCCGGATTATGTAATCCGGAAGTCTTTTTCCAAATGTATTTCCAGATTACATAATTCGGAAGTTATTCTATGGGGTGGCATAAGAAGGATAAAAATATATTTTCATGTTGTGTATGAAGGTGCAAGAAGAAGATATGGAGGTGCAGGAAGAAACAGTCTTCTTCGTGTTTCACGTGTGTAGTTGAGTCCCAAGTTCATTAACGCGCTCCATTTCACGTACTTTGGCCAGAACTTTATATTGGGCCTGCAAAGGGTATTCGTGTGAGGCAATTGCTTCATACATCATATCACCGCACCCGATTACAGAGAAAAAGACAAAAATACCCTTAAAAAAACGGGATACATATAAAATTACATTCCAGATCCCCTTTTCCAGAACACAATAATCTTTTCTGGATAATTCTTTCCAGAATGTATTATTTTCAATTCTGGATTTTTTTTATCCAGAATGAGATTTTGATTTTTTGTTTCTGGATTTTTATATCCAGAACACAATAATCTCTTCTGGATCTACTTTTCCAGAATGTATTATTTTCAATTCCAGATTTTCATTTCTGGAATAAAGGGTATTTTCGGAATTTTTGAAATTGTGTTGAGTGCTTATTATTGAATTTTTTGTGTGAATTTACTTCTATTTTGTCTAGGAAACTACTCTAGGATCATATATTTTAGAAATTTCTATTTCATTTACAGTTTGTTTTTTTATTATAGTATTTATTTAGGTTCAAAAGTGTTTGGTGCAGAAAGCAATTGCCTTCGTGTGATAAGAAAGTTTTACATTGGGCCTCTTTGCGAGCCCATGAGGTGTTGGATCTTGCTTGTTCATTTGTTTTACGTTGAAGCTACAAAAGCTCATGTCCTCTACCATATTTACTCTGCAGCAATTGAAATTCCTATTTGTAACCTAACTTATTCTATCTTTTCCACAATTTACTTACTTTATCAATGGATATTAGAGTTCTGATTGGAACTACCACTTTACCCAAACATTTCCAATTCCACATAGAAAGACGAATACCCCTACATCTTACCCATATATATGTATTTCTGATTTCTGAAATTGATGTTTTCACAATAAAGATAAAAAGTTCTTTTATTTAGAAAGCACATTAGTTATATTTTAACCTGCCAAAATTTCTTACTTTTCCCTATATTTTAAGCCAACTTCATCTTAAAATCTTAAAATAAAAAATATCGTGAAGTTTAAGTGCTAATTCCTACTAGTGTCATGACATTAATAATTATTATTCGATCATCATGTTACATTATGTAGACCCATGCCCTTAACATTTATTGTTAAAGAGTTAAAACTAGCGAAAAGTTATTAACCAATGCTTTTTTTTTTACTAATCAACACATTTTCCGTAAGCATTCGTCTATTTCCTCTCATTCTCATCATGTATTGATATTAGTTTACTTTTTCCATTTATACTTAAATCATTTATGACTAATACAGTTTTACATTACGTAAAAGATATGCATCCTCGTGATTTTTTGTCTTTACTAAAGACGTTCATTAATTTTGTATAGAATCAATGGCTAATTAATAGAATAATGATGAAGGGTTCATTATATTTTATTACTATTGTTCGCATGAAGAAAAAAAAAAAGAAAAGAATGAAGTTATATATGAGACGTGCTATTTAGATTGAGGCCAACAGAATTTGTACATTGTTTTTTTTTGTGTATATGTCTACCAGTCGCTTAATAGAGAAAATGGAAGTTTCTTTTAATTGTTTTTTAACAGCGAGATTGATGAGCTCACAAAATATAAAATTAACTACAATATAAGTGTTGTTAAAACATTGTCATAATATAGAAGGAATTAGCACTTAAGGAACCTTAAAGTTTTGACAAAAATAGTTTAACCACTGGATTTCACACGGTGTCTTAGCCTGTAAATCAACCTCCACACTGATTCACAATATAGTTGCCATATTGTCATCCAACCATTTAGAGATGTTTTAGCATATAGGTGTGAGATTGGAAGCAACTATCATATGCAAGATCGAAATGAAACAAGCAACTACATCAAAGAACTCTTGTGATAATTTGATTCACTATTTAAATAGTATGAATATTTTTATTTAAAGGATTGTATGCTTCTTTTTTTTAAATAAGCGAAAGGAAAATAAAATTTTGTAAGAAATACTTAGAGTGCTTTATCCCGTTGATAAACTAACTACTATGGTTTTATGTTGAAACACAGAAATACATAACCACTCAATATCTCCAAAAAGCTACAAATCACCTAAGTATCTATATTGACTTCTTTTTACGTTTTATTTATAGCATTGCATCTTCTACGCTCATGATTCAATAGTGATTGTGTTCCACTCTTAGGGCATTATTTCTACCAATTCTTAATATGAAATTAGTAAAAGCTCCCATTGAACTTGGTATTATGGATTCAAGACAGTTCAATGTTGCTTTCTTAGAAAAATGGATTTAGCATTTGGGTGAGGATAAGGACGAATTGTAGAAGGAGATTTTAGAATCTAAGTATGGTGTTTGGAGGAATTTAAAGGTTCTTAGGAGTGATCACAAGAACTCACTTTGGTGGAAGAACTTGAAGAAGATATCAAAATGTAAACAATGGACAAGTAAATTTGAAGATAACTTAACATGGGAGGTAGAAAATGGGAAAGAGATCAAATTCTAGGAGGACAAATGGGGAGAGAATGTGGAACTAAAGGAAAAGTTTTTGAGATTATTTTCTTTATGCACAAGTAGAGATCTTGAGTTTTATCAAGCCGGGGAGTGGAAAAATAATATTTGGAAGTGGAAGATAGAGTAGAATAGAAATCTCTTTGAGTGGAAAATGTTACAAGCATAAGAATTGGCGTCGATCGTGGAAGACAGGAATTTGAACAGGGGAAGGAGGATAAATGGGTATAGAAGGAGGGGAGCTATCAAAATACACAGTCAAATCAGCATGTAAAATTCTAAAAGGGGACGTATAGGGAGAAGGAATTCGTATGTACGAGAGATTTTGGAAGACAAAGGTTCAACCATCAACTCATACCATTCCTTGGAAGGTGATGAAAAATAAGATTGCGTCAAAGACTAATTTAGAAAGAAGGGGAATAATAGGGTTGAGTTATATATGTAGTACGTGTGGAGAGGAAGAGGAGACAACTAGTCATTTATTTTTCAAGTGTAGAATCGCGTGGTTAGTTTGGAGAATGTGTTATGCGTGGATGGAGATGGTGTCGGTTGATCATTTCAATACAAAAACACATTGTTTGCATTTTATTCTATTTGATGTCTCTGAAGGGGTTAATCTTGTATAGGGATATGTATAAATATTAGTGGTAGGACAATTGTGAAAACAAATAAATAAAAGAATTTTCATTTGAGGCGTAGTTGATCGTATTGAAATTTTTACAATTGTATAATTGAAGATATAGGCATGGGTAACATCTAAAGAGATGTCAATGTGTTGCTCTTCTTCTGATTCGTGCAATGATGATTTGGTTTGTTTGAAAACTATTAGGAAGAGACATATTTTAAACTATAAATTTAAACTATGAATTATATCGTGAGGGAGGATTTTGATGTGTTTCTTGGGTTCTAATTTAGAAAAGGGTGGAGGAAGAATAAACAAAAAATTTATTCAAGAGATGTGGTAAGGAGTGTTAAGGAATTGGAGTAGGGGTTTAGGGGAGGAAGGAATGAAGGAGTCACCACGTATTGAAGAGTAACATCCCTAAAGAATTTAGAGTTTTCCTCACAAATTTTGCACAGATTGATCCAATGTGGCTACAGTAAATCTTCTACCAATGGAGCATTGTAGTTAGGATTCTCAATCTCAGTACATTCCAGAATTCCTAACTCACAAGGTCAGCATGGTCATCCCATACTTATCAATCGATTCATGAAGCATGATTATCAAATTATCTTGCCACCTTCCTAGACCCATCCCCTCCTTTTATACCGTTTATCTTTTTAATACTTGTATCCAAATTGTGATAATCTTGCAAACAATGTAAGGTGTTTTCATTTTGATCTTAATGTTTGCCTTACTTCATTTATACAAAAATAATAATTTAATCTTGGTCTGTTTTAATTAAATTATTATCTGACTAATAAATATTAGAAAACAAACCCAATACTTTCTAAATAATAAAGACCTGTATTAAAAGTTTACAGTTAGTAAAAGTGCTGGAACAGTGGCACCCGGGATTAAAAGAAAGCAAAGAAACAAAAGAAATAATACTAATAAGAACCAGAATGTTATTTCAACTGGCTTAAAAATACATTAGGGAGATCCAAGTAACATATACTAAGATGAATTAAAAATGCAATACTACAATGTTTTGTACATTACAATCGTGACCTTAAATAATAACTAACGCAAGTGTTAATCTTCTGAAATTAGTTATGCATGTACTAACTTCTTACTGCATATGACCATTACTGTGTGTCTGATTATTGGAGAAGCACCAACAACCGAGGCAACCAACTCCAATGAGTTAACATTAGGGTCAAAGTCACCCACAAATTTAGAGATAGATGAACTGTCATTAAAAATCTGACATGTCTTCAACATCACACTACAATGTAAATGTCATGTTAAATATATATATATATATATATATATATATATATATATATATATATATATATATATATATATATATATATATATATATTATATAATATTTTTTTATATTTTATATAAAAAAAAAAAATATATATATATTGTGTTTTTTTTTA
>Ga0123342_1005546_pt1 | contig 18189 bp, 10 predicted proteins | sample Turbeawhitnodule_FD_89960 | JGI IMG/M metagenome (GOLD analysis project Ga0123342, IMG submission 89960) | Root nodule microbial communities of legume samples collected from Mexico - Turtle bean Mexico white nodule | ecosystem: Host-associated > Plants > Roots > Nodule | place: Mexico: Nepantla...
CATCTTTTCAAAAGGTTAAAGATTCAAATGAACTTGGATCAAATTAAGGAGTGAATTAACAAGTTTCAAACAACTAGACAACACACACACACCCAGCAGCAAGGTCTTCAAGCTTTCCTCTTGAATTTGGAGACATCAAAGCATCTTGTTCAACAATTAGCAGAGAATAAAATGTAGTTATTTGAAAGTAAAAATTGAGACAGTTTTGCATACCATTGACGGTCGACCTGGCGAAGGCCATAAAGTGATCTTTGTAATTTGCAGACATGTTGAGGAGATGGAAGTTTGAGGCCTGGCGGTGGTTGCATGTAGACTTCCTCAAGGAGGTCACCATGGAGGAAGGCATTATTCACATCAGGTTGTTTAAGAACCCAATTTTGAGAAGTAGCAACAACAAGTAAAAGTCTTAAAGTGGTTAGTTTTGCTACAAGAGCAAAAGTATCTAAGAAGTCAAGACCTTCTAATTGCGTGTAGCCTTTTGCTACCAATCGTGCTTTGTGGCGATCAATGGTGCCATCAGATTTGTGTTTTACCTTAAAAACTCATTCGCAACCAATGGTTTTCTTTCCTGGAGGGAGAGTAGTGATCTGCCATGTATTGTTAGCATTAAGAACATTAAGCTCTTCTTGCATTGCTTGTTTCCAGCAAGAATGCTTAGAAGCCTCAGTGTAGGAGTTGGGTTCATTGTTAGAAGATATAGAAAAAATAGTCTTTTTGAAAGAGGGTGAGAGAACATTATAGGAAAGAGATTTATGAATGGGATACCGATTACTTACAGTGTTGGCAGCGGGTAAACAGGTCTGGAAGTCCTCTAAATAGGAAGGGAGTCGTCTTTGTCTACTGGAGCGTCTAGGTGGAATGATGTTGTCTTCATTGTGTGTGATGGGAGTCTCGTGCTCATGATTTTGACAGTTATAATCAAACAAGATATCATCATAGAATGTATTATAGTCAGCAGGAATGGGTAAAGATAAAGTGTCGGGGCTCTGTGTGTCATCATGATTCAATTTATATGGAAAATGATGTTCATGAAATATCACATGTCTTGAAATTTCAATGCGATGATACTTTAAATTTAAGATAATGTAACCTTTGGTATTATGTGGAAAACCGAGAAAGATGCCATGAACAAACCTAGTATCTAATTTCTTTCGATTAGCATGAATGGTAGTAGAATAATAAGAGCAGCCAAAAACACGTAAGGAAGAGATATCATAAGGTTTTCGAAATTTTTTTTTCATATGGAGCAATATCTTGTAAAAGGGGAGTATGTGTAGTATATGTGCAATTTATGAGGAAAACAACATGTTGGACAGCGAAGTCCCAAAAAATATGAGGTAAATTTGCTTGAAACAGTAAAGCGCAAGTCATGTTTAAAATGTGTTGGTGTTTACATTCAACTATACCATTTTGCTTAGGTGTTTCTATGCAAGTAGTTTGATGAACTGTGCCTTTGGAAGCAAAAAAGGTTTTTATGGAAAATTCAGCGCCATTATCAGAACAAATGCATTTGATGTTAGTTTTAAATTGATTTTCAGCATAAGCAAAAAAGTTTATGAGATGGGTGCGAACTTCAAATTTAGCATGCAACAATATAGTCCATGTATAACGAGAAAAATCATCCACAATATTAAAAAAATAACGAAAACCTTGCATAGATGTAGCAGAATAGGGTCCTCAAATATCAACATGAATGATGTCAAAGATAGCAGTAGTGTGAGAAGTGCTTAGAGTAAATGGAAGTTTTCTTTGTTTTGCACGATTACAAATATCACACATATGAGTTTTATCAGCAGAAACAAAAGGGTATTGACTTTTCAAGACATGCAACCTTTCATCAGAGGGATGCCCCATTCTACAATGCCATAAATTATTTTCCTTAACAGTGTAAGAGACAGAAGGAATAAAATTGTGTGTGGCAGTGTGAAAAATAGAAGAGTTAAAGATGAACAAGCCAACCAATATGCTTTTTGGAGAGGTTGTCCTGTATAAGACAATGTGTGGGGTAAAAGATCAAGGTACATTTTAAGTGTAGAGACAATTTAGAAACAGATATAAGATTGCATGTAAATTGAGGGATGTACAACACATCAAGAAGATAAAGTTTATTTGTAAAAACAATTGTCCCATAATAGTTTGCAAAAGCATGTTGGCCATTTGGTAAATTGATCAGGACAAGTTTAATAGTTTGATAAGAGGTGAAAGCAGATAAGACAATACAAACGTGATCAGTGGCACCAAAATCAACAATCCAGGAATTATGACAATGATTTAAAGAGGTAAATGAGTGTTTACCCGTTGAAGACGACTCATGTGCGTTGGGGTTTGCAGAGAAGGAGCCCACTTGATTCACTTGATTCTGCCTCAAAACATCATTGAGAATTTGAAGTTGATGAGCAGTTAGATGGTAATCACGTTTTTCATGTTCTTTTGGACAAGGCTCAAAGAAAACTCTATAAGTAGTAACAAGACTATTAATCCGACTAGTCCTATTGTTGTTATAGAATTTGTACCCAGGAGGGTAGCCATGTTTCTTGTAACAGGTATCCACAGTGTGACCATTCCTGTTACAGTGTGTGCAAACCTTTCTAGTGTTGGATTTTGAGTTCCTATTGTCTTGATTAGGGAACCCAACCTTTTTAAAACAAACATTTTCAGTATGCCCATGCTTACCACAAAAAGTGCACAGTGTAGATGAGGACGTCCTAGTGGAATTAGCACTGTTAATACTAGAGATGCTAACAGAGATGTTATTTGTTAATTTCCTTTCTTGTTGGGCAACAAGAGAAAAAACTTTGATATAGGTGGAATTGGTTCCATGAGTAAAACGTGTGATCTAATGTTATTGTACTGATCATTTAACCCTCTCAAAAATTGCATAGCATGATCTTCATATTTTCTTTGACTTATGATAGAATTGACCGAGTAAGAATATTTTACAGAACATGTGCATATGGGGATAGGCCTAAAATTATCCAACTCATTCCAAATTATCCTTAATTTTGTAAAATACTCAGTCACAGATAAATCCCCCTGGTTTAAAGAGGCTACTTCTAGTTGAAGATTAGAAATCCTAGATAGGTCACCCTGAAAGTATTTGGTTTTTAAATCATTCTAGATGTCTAGGGCAACATCCATCCAGATAATGCTTTGCCGAATAGGGAGGGAGACAAAGTGTACTAACCATGAGACTACCATATTATTGCATCTGTTCCAGGATGAGAAATTATGATGATCTTTTTCTGGGCAAGGATGCGTTCCAAGAACGAACTCCACTTTGTTTTTAGCATTTAGTGTCATCAAGATCGAGCGACTCCAGGAGTGGTAATTGGAAGCGTCCAACACCGGTGAGACGAGCGGTGCAAAGGGGTTCTCACTAGGATGAAGGTAGAGGTAACTATTCGCCGGATCGGCTTGAGACGGAGACGACGAAGCGATGCATTCTTCCGCCATTACTGCAAAGAAAAACCATAGAAAGGATTCAAGAATAAGAAAGAAGAAAACAAGATTTCGGAGTGCGCAACAAAGCTCTTCAATTAAAGAGCTCTGATACCATAATGCGATCAACCATCATAGTGAAGAAATAACAATCAACCAAGAAACCAATCAACAGATGAGGAAACCCTAAACAAGGTAAAGGAGAAAGAACAAAGAGAAAAACAAAGTGGAAATCTGAATTGCAAATCAATGGCACGGAAAACTGAATATTATTGGATTCATAAGAGTATTTATATGTATATGTCAAATAGCAAAACATAGATGACAAACAGAAAAACAAAAGCCCAACGATGGTGGCCCAATGTAAAAGGATTTTATCAATTTACACAATTAATATGATGTATGTAACTTCTAAAATGGGTAAATAAGTAATTTTTGTTTGTTTGAAATAATACGATGTATCTAAGTTTCAAGGTTAAATTGAAATAAGTTTAGTTTATTTTATTTTGACATTATTTAAACTAGCGAGAACGGGAACACAAACGCAAGAGCGTTTGGTTTCACATTTTTTGTTTAATATTAAAATTCGAATAAACAATGTTATTATTCACATATTTATATTAACAATATAAATTTATAGTACATTTTAATAAATATAAATATATATAAGAAGACACGTAAATTATATAAGTGCACCTTTGTTATATTAGGAAGGAAACATAATCAACATAATAGTTATATAGTTTAAAAACAATTTAAAAATAGAGAAGAAAAACAGTTTCCAAAACAAATGAGTCAAAACTCAAAATCAAATTGTTTTGTGGTCCACAATTAACAACGGTAAGTGACAATAAATAAAATAAATTTTGAAAACTAAAAAACTGCTTTGTTAACGGTTGAAATTGCAAAATAACTAAAATAAATTAATAAAATAAAATAGAATATTCATAACTATATAATGACAATTGAAAAAAATGAGTCTAACACAACAACATACCAATTTCTGCACTCTTTTCAAATAACATGATGCATACCTAACAACCTTTAAGTGACAATAAATAAAATAAATTTTTAAAATTAAAAAATTATATTGTTAACCGTTGAAATTACAAAATGACAAAATAACCAAAACAAATTAATAAAATAAGATATTAATAAGAATAAAATAGGAATAAATTTATGTAAAAGAAAATTTATAATAATATGTAGGTATATATGTGACATTATTATCTAGCTATTCTTTGATTTTCCTCTATATTTGTTTTCTAACATGTCTATCTAACTTAAAGTCTAAAATTCAAATACCAAAAAAAAATAGTTCGTGGATTGATACTGAAAAAAATTGTTACATTTTTTTATGTATTCGATTGTTTTGGTCAAATCCTTTCATGTAATTGATTATGTACCCTGTAGCTGTCTGTATGGGTGTGAAAATGAAAGCACTCTTTTTTTAAATAATTATTTAATACTTAGTTTACTTAACACAAATTTAATAAATATAATATAAATAACGGCATATTGCACCTTCATGCTCATGTAAATTAAATGATTTGCGCTTGTATATAATACATTAAAGTAAAATTAAGTGATAAATATTTAATATTTTTAAATTGTATAAAAAATTGTAGACTTAATGTATTTGATTAAAAAAAATTGAGTTAATGAAATTTAATTTTACAAAAAATCATTAAATAAAGTAAGATAGCCTTATTGTTGAAATAAGTGGTTCAATGAAAGCCAAGCATTCATGGAGTAATTTTTGCCCTCTTGTTGCTTATTTGGTTAAGAAAGTACTAAATCGATGGACAACACAAACACAATACATCTCCATTTTCCCCAAAAATAAAACATGCATTTAAAATCTTTTTTTTTCTTCTGCAGTTCCATAACATGTGGAATTCCATACTTCTTAAAATACTAAGAATACCTTTTATTTTGTTGATGTTTTTTATTTTGAAATGAGTGATCACTAGAACTCATGAATTATGGAATGAGAAGGTATTTTTGGATTACAAAATTCAGAAGATATTTTCAGATCCGGAATACCTTCAAAATTTTGTAATCCATAATATATTTCTTTAAAAAAAATATTTTAAATCATTGAATCTGAAAATAGTAAATAGAAAAAATATATTTCTGGATTGTAGAATCCAAAATATATTTTTTAAGGACAAAATGGTCTCTTAGATATTGGGGATGTACAGAGAAGCTATGAGCCTTTTCATCCTATGCCATAAACTGAATCCCTATCTGGCCGAGCATTTTAAATGAAATGCCCTAAACTTAAGAGGTTATCAAGTAGATCAAGAAACGAGAATAAGGAAAATGGAAAAATATCCAAAGATGTGCCTCTTCAATGGAACCCATCACATAGAAGCTACTACAAAACATCCTTAGTGGAATTTTCAAATTTAATGAAGCCAATTTGATTATTCGCAAAGTTTCTAAAATAAAATTACACATCAATAATGGTCTTTAGTTTCAAATTTTCCACCCAAAAAATAGAAGTAAATGCTTGGAATATCAGTGAAGTGGCTAAATATACAAGGGCTTAGATAAATGTTGATACAACAGCAGAGCACAGAAGACAATCAAGAATTTGAGTGTTGTCACATATCAACTGGTCCCCAAACATTTTGATCGTCATAAGACTGGGGATCTCTCAAGACAGGTTTAAACCTTGGTCTTGCAGGTTGGTCTTTGCCCATGGGAAATTTCCAAAATGAATCAGAGTTCTCAAAGAATATGTAAAATGCAACAGCTGATGCTAAAAATAGTCCCAAAAGCACCAAATAGATCTGCCACTCTGCAGGTTTGGAAGGATATTTAAAATGTCAAATTAAATAAAATTATTGTATGCCATTAGAAGGAAGAAGGGATGGGTGCATCTGTGTAAGAGAGAGAACCTTTCCAATCTTTAGGTACAGTCAGCTTAGTGACCAGCGCTCCCCATTCTGCTGAGGTTGTCAGAACAACCCTGAACAACAAAACCCGGGTTAGACAAAAATGGTAGATTTATTAGGTTAATTCGGTGAATAACTTACTAATGTGAAATTAGTGCCAATCATCATGCAATCAACCAAGGTATTTCAAAAAAGTCCACATTTGATGAGGGGAAAATCCATTGCTAAAATTACTCACGATCTAAGGGAATGTAACCTATCCTAGATCCATTTCAGCTATAATCTGTCAGTTACACTGTGCCTTGCTAATCAGAACTAGTCCAGGGAACAGTCTCATCATCCAATATTATCTACACTCGTGATTTTTCGCCAAATCATTTGTCTTAAAATTCTAATTTAGAACTAACTCAACCTTCAAAAGCTAACTCATAGGGTGAGGGTTGTATGCGAGACTTAGTTTTTCCTAGTATTTTGCATACCGTTCTTCGCATGTACGATTTTGTGATTCTATGCTTCTGTCTGATTTTCCTTGATTTCTCAAACAAACTTGAGTCAAAACACAACCTAGTGTTTTTGAAAACCACTTATCATGCATACTTGTTACATCAACCCAATGTTTCGTAATAATAAATATATAGCTTCTAAATATTGGATCCTTGGATTATAAAATCCCAGAAATATGATAAGGGAGAAACTCAAGAGGATTGAGCATATTCTTCTTTATGTAACCATCTATCTTTTTGGCAGTTAACATATTCTCCTTAGCCTCTAGCTTTTTGTTTTGCAAGTATCACAAAGGCTAGTATAACTTTGCCTTTTTAACATTTACATAGTTCTTAAAAATACCCTTCACACTAACCACTATGTTCCCATTTTTGGTTTTAAAATTTGGGAAAAGAAGGCTTTAACAATTTACTCAAAATCTACATAAATCCGTACCCAATGAATGTTCCAATATTCAAATGAATAGCTTAGTCCCAACTTTGTGACCAATATTGAAAAAGAAGGAGGTTTAAGAAATATACTAAAAGCTTACATGGATTGATATTTATTTATCAGAGGTGCCAAATTAAACCGATAGAAGATAGAGACTACCTTTCCCGGGGACAGAACTCAAGTGATGAAATATTTGTACCCAGGTGCAGTCTTTTGCTATAATGGTATATCTGCATCTTCTTTACTTCGACTACACATATGTCTCCATCCTTACTGCCCCTGGATTCAAAGAAGTTTAATGAGTTGAAGAAATGCAGGAGGCATATACCGTAGGCTGTAATGTGATATAGAAGTTAAGTGCAAATCATATCACAAGCTTGCAGGCCTTCAAATATTTTTAATCAAAACATTATAGTAATTTTTTTGGTGAATATATAGTAGTTATTTTATAGCTGGTGCACTCCCGACTTTGGTTTACAAGTGCACTACATTTAAACATTTTTTTATAATTATGAAAGAAGCAATCGCTTACTCTTCCTTTAACAAACAACTACCCAGGAAAAAAACAAAAAAAAAGTTGACAAAGGCAAGCCACGATTGAAAAAAATAGAATCAGAGACATCATCTTAGGTCATACTGTTTACTGGGAAAATGAGTGTTGAAAAAGCTATTACGATTATAAAAGGAAATAGGATCAATCTGACACAAAATGAGTTTTAAACAAGTTAATTTATCTGTAGTTTGCAAACAACTTTTCAACCACTTATGCATTAAATTGGAGATATGGTTAACACAAACTAAAAAACTTTGCAGTTATGCGGAAGAAAATGATTGGTAGTTCTATCACCCAGATGACTAATGTGTGCAAAGTTAAAAATGATTCACAAGAAAAGACATAAATATAATTAGTGCAACATAAATATAAATGTCAAGCTATAGTAGATCAGAAAGAGACAAAGTAATAAGATGGAAAAGTTTGGTCAATTCTAATACCGTTTTCTTCACTCCTTAACAGTTTTAGCAACATGGACAAAATCACAATATGTTTAATAATTTAGATATACTAATATAGACAAGGTGTTCTATACAAATTAAGAAAGCGACTGCGTTTTTTTACATAAGGAAGACTCTACATGGCAATCTCAACATCATAGTAAGATTAATTTAAATTTAAAACAAAAACTTCTTTTTGTGATCATGTATTCATTGAAGAACTTCCTGGTCAACATTTTTAGGTTAGGATATTTACTTCCTGGTTATCGTGACAGAAGTTATAGTTTTGATTATTATGGAGTGGTTTGTTTAACCTAGGGAGAAGTCAGGTAAACAAAATACATTCCTGGTCAACATTTTTAGACTGGGATATTTACTTTTGAATCAGATAACGCACGGGGGAGGAGAATAAAGGATTTCTTCCAGTATGTAGAACTGCTTGGCATAACAGAAGGCAATTGAATAGCAATTGTGTGGGACAAAACAAAAGAAATAAAAATTCTAAATCCTAAAGATAAGACTTGCAATAGTCACATGTCTCAAGAAATTTTCAAAATCAAAACTGACAAAAGATTAAGGAAGAATATTGACCAATGACCAAACATAAGCCCAAAATTCAGAATGTAACTTACAGAGAAAGGTATTTCCCATCTTGGCTAATGGACATTACTGAAGCAGACTTTCTAATCAGCCTCTTATGCCCAACTTTTTTCCATGAGCTAATATCATAAACTGAAGTAACTGAAGTATCACCTGCACGAAGACAGAAGTGTCTATAATAAAGGCCAAGCTCTGCTGGTCATATAGATTTGAAGAATATTCAAATTACTACTATAGAATAAACACTAGAGACTAGATACTCTTATACCTTTTTGAACAGAGCAAAATAGAAATGGTTTTGTTCCGTCCTTGGAAAATCGACACAGTTCAATCTTTTCATCCTAAAGAGACAGAACGAAATTTTTGGATCATGCAATATAAGTAACTGCTTACAGATCTTGCCAAAGGTCCTTAAATCAAATATACCATACCGACTGGCGAGACAAAGTAGTCAATGGAACGCCATCTTCAATCTTCCAGATTCTTGCAGACCCATCAGTAGAAGTTGAAGCTAGAAATTCTGAGTCTAGACTGACGTATGAGAAAAATGAAAGGCAGTAGAGTAGGTATCAATGTCTTCAAAGTTTCCGGCTTAAGATATTTACAAAGTAACATACTTTTATTATCTAAATACATAAAAGATCATATATCCACAGTGAAGTTATTGCCGGCATGAAAGTGCAAAGCAAAAATTATCTTATCTCATCGTAAGAACTCCAAATAAGATTACTATAGTTACTAACTCTATCAATTACTTTTAAAATTTACTAGATGTGTGGATTAGTGCATCTTTTAGAAGGATCCAACTAGATTTGTTTATTATACCTACCTAAAATCCATATCCCGGACTGATTTGTGTGCTCTTGGTTCATCCAAAATCACGCCCATACTAGGCCACTGCATAATTCTCAGATGTCCATCCTACAGTTGTTAAAGACAGAAAATCAAACATACAGGATCAAACTCAATACTGCACAGAAAATAAAATCAATTGGCTGGATTCTAGAGCTATGCTTACCAACCCACCAGCAGCAAATTTAGACCCATCAACACTAAAACTAATGCATTTCTGGGGACCAATGCCCTGTAGAGGAGCGAGTTCCTTAGCCAACAACTTCATGTTTGTTTCACGACCATACAGCTCAAACAATCTACAAGCATGGAAAAATAATTCAATCCTTATATTTATTTGAATTAAGAACCATGGGAGGATCTCCCACCCAAGATTATACATCTAGAGGCTAGAGAGCAAGTTTATAGGCTGGACCAGACATGTGGGGGTGAGCAAACATCAAGACTGAATATGCTTTCATATCGCATTAGAATTTAAAATAAAATGGGTCTTACAAAACCTCAAAAAGTTAACTCAAGTGGGGAGGACTGCCAAAGTCATTATAAAGTGTACTTTGGCCATATAACCAACTGAGTAGTTTCTTCACACGGTATTCAAAGAAGACAGACATCATATGATGAAAATAGCTAGAGGCAAAAATTCAGCTATCTACACTTCAGAAACAACAATAACTACTATGTCAGACATTCACCTAATTTCTGGGTAAAAAAAGAACAAAAAACTGTGCAAAAGAAGTTTGGTAGACTTGAGCCTACAGTATTATTTTGCCCGTTGAGTAGTTAAAGGAAGATAATATGTTGTTGGACGTCTGATTATGAGATTATTGAAAGTAGAAGGGGCAGCTAATTTTAGATATGCAAGTTGAGACACAGCATTAAAGTATTTCATCGGATGGATATATATAGAAGAACAAAGTTTCAATCCCAAAAGCTCTGAAAAGGAACTTACTTGCAGCTACCATTGCTGAAAGCACACACAAAGTCATCCCCACTAGGGTGAACTGCAAGAGCATCAGGATCACCTTCCTCTGCTTCCAATACATAGGTGGTCTGAAATATCAAACAAATAAAAACATCATTAAAACAAAAGCAAAAGCCCATACATGCTTTGCTTCCATTCAGCAACCCAGAAACTCAACACTGAATATTTTTCAACAGAATTCGTGCATAATATCTACTTCCACCAACTATCTGCTTCAGGGAGGAAAACATAAACAGTTTCAGCAAGAAGCCAAAAGGATAAACACAAACTCGAATGTCTCACTCAGAATCTACATGCTCAGACATCCACAAACACAACACATTAAGAAACACAACAGTTTCTCAACTTACATTAAAAAGGGCCAGGACAAAGCAAATTAATGTTTCGAATGATCACACTACACAATATAGGATAAATTACAGACGCATGCATGCATAAACACACAAAAGACACACATGGTTGATATGTATGTTCAGAGTTTTAGAGATATACCAGAGGAGAGGTACACAAAGAAATGGTTTTAGGGTCGAAGGAGAAAATCTCGAGGAGAGCAGGACAAGAATTGCCACGCCTTGACCTTCCCAACACCACCAAATTCACATTCTCGGGCCTCCGAATCCACGACCCGCAGGTAACCGGACCCTGCGGTGACCCTTCATCATTTCCCATACAAAGTGTTCGAAAATTGAATACCCAGATTCCAAGTTCGTTTCTTTTTCCAATTGAGGTGCAACAAATGGAACTCTTGGGCGATCGCTGAATTAATTCCTATGCAAATTTAAATAGAAATGTCAGAGAAGAAGAGAACCCCATATAAAAAAAAAGTCAAAAAGCATAGAAAGAGGCTTTGGCCTGTTCTATTTAATCACTAACTAGCAATAAATTAAGCACCCATTCAAAACAGACATGTCTGACCTTTTGATGTGAGTAGTAGGTATGCACAATTGGAGGGTTTTATGATGATGTTAGTTTTCAAGATGTGAAAATAAAATTTATAGAAAATATTAGGGTTGGAAAATTTGAAGCGATTTGTTTAATGGAAGATGGGTCCAGTAGAAGGATGATGGAAGAAACATTGTCAACTATGAAAATATTCGCTTAAGATTCCGCGACATTAGCGCCAAGTTGTTACTATGAGCCGTAAGGGGACAATAGAAAAATTGTTTGGCACTGTTGTGTGTATGTGTGCAGAGGGTTACACTGATTTAAATGATTAATTTTCATTGAAGATACCTAATTTGACTCCATTGGAAGCAATGATAAGTTGATGACCATAAAAAATCATATTAAGAAAGTAGAGTTGTGAAATCGCATGTCAGTCAGGAACCTCACCACCAAGAAGATGCGCAAGGGAAGGCACTGCACGATTAATGGAGTAGACTTGAAAAAAATACATGGTATTTTATATCAGAGTATTGGTTTGACTAAGAAATTGATTTCATTCAAATTTATAAAGTAATTTTTATTAGATTAAAATATATAATTTATAGTTTTATTATTTTTATAAATAATTATTTCGATACGCAATTTTTATTTTTATCATTATAAAATTATTAAATAATAAATCAAAAATTAATCTTCAATTATTCCATATTTATATTATATATTTATTGATATATTTATATTAATATTTTTCAAACTAAATAATAAATATTTTTTTATCAACAAAGGATTTTTTCAACTTTTATATCTCTTTTATTGTTTTCTAAGCATTCTAATTTTTTTTTCACTTTCTTTTACTTTTTAAGTTAATTCTATTTATTTATTTTAGTATTTTTTTTATTATCCATGCAATTTATACATTAATATTTATTGATATATTTCTATTAATATTTTTTTATTATCCTTGCAATCTATACATTAATATTTATATTAGTATTTATTGATATATTTAAAATTAAATAAAATATTATTATTCACATATTTAAGAGTGTAAATTTATAATTTATTTTAATAAATACGAATATATTATATTAAATATAAAAATGATTATTTTTTTAAATAAATTTTAAGAATGATATTATAATTTAGTTTGATTTTGAAAACTGGGCTTTTCTGTTTTATTTAAGAATGATATTCCAAAACAAAATTATATAAATAAATATATATAAATTATTTAGCTTTTCTGTTTCTACTACTTGAAAATCTCTTAGTCACCAAACAACTTTATGTTTTCTTCTTCTTCCACTTTATTATGCCTTTTTGTTATTTTTATTTATTTCACGTTGTAATTCAATTTTTATTTTTCTTATTAAAAATCAAATAAATCATAATACTTAGCAATCTATTTTTTTTTAATCTTTATAAGAATATGCAAATAAAAAAATAATACATAAAATTTGTAGATTTTAAAATTAAAAAAATTATAAATGATATATTTTTATATAATTTGATTATTATTATAATTTAATTAATGAAGATATTCGTTAACAATGATTTTTTTTTTAATAATATGCAAAAAAAACATCTCAAGGATATATATTTTTTTATTTCAAATATATATATATATATATATATATATTTATATAGATAGATAAGGATACAAATATACATATATTTATATTTTATTTAAATAAATATAAATATACATATAATAATATATATAATAATAATAAAAATAAAAAATGTGAATACGTAAGAGCATCTCTGTTTTTGCTAGTTATTATAAAATATTCTTCTAAAACAAAGATGTTTTCGGTGTAAACAATATTTTTTTATATTTTATGATTAGAATATTATTTTAGACTCAACATTTTTTACTTTTTATTATTAGGGTCTTATTTAAAGATTTACAATTTTAACTTTATTATAATATCAACATATTTTATGCCTTTTTTTTTGTTTTCGCCGATGCATTTGGATGCTATGCATTTTCTTTTTCTTCACACAACTACACAGATTAATATTGATTAAACATAGGCTCAGAGGATTTTACATGCATACCCTTAACCCTAACAATATGCATGACATTCAAGTTCTTCAAGTTGTTTTCGTAGTTGGAGGCAACAACGTTACTCATGGAAGAGTAAGGCGGAAGAGGTAAAATTGATGGGATAATCGATTCTCATTAACATAGTTGAGTTATGAGAATCAATTTTGTGTTGGTTTTTTTTAGGAGAATCGACTCTCATTCAGGTTGATTTCATGGAAAAATCGAATTTGTCCTAGTGTTGCTTATAAATATCGATTATCGTTTACTTTGATTTCATGTGAGAATTGACTTTGTCCTAGTGTTACTTATGAAAATCAATTCTCGTTTAGTTGATTTATGTGAGAATTGATTTTCAATAGTTGTCGGTGTCTTTGAACCCAAAATCAAGTATTACCGATGGAAGAATCAATTTTATTCATTTGTTGGTTATGAGAATCGATTACGATGGTTCTTGAATACATGATATAATCAATTCTCATACTTTTGGTGTCCATAATCGATTTTGTGTGACGTGAAGACAAGGATCGATTTTCTCCTTCTCTTGTTTTTATTGGAATGATTTTTTTTTTTATAATTTTTAATGAAGATTGAAATGCTTATAATTAATTTTGAATGTTTTAACAATTTTATATATTTTATATTTTTATTTAAATTAACATTAAATATTTAGAATTTGTATTTATTTAAGATTTTATATATTTTATATTTTTATTCAAAAAGGACATTAAATATTTAGGATTTGTATTTATTTAAGATTTTATATATTTTATATTTTTATTCAAAGAGGACATTAAATATTTAGGATTTGTATTTATTTAAGATTTTGAATATTTTAAAACTTTTATATGTTTAAGATTTTTATTTAAATAGGACTTTAAATATGGATTTGTATTTATTTAAGATTTGAATATTTTATGAATTTATATATTTTATATTTTTATTTAAATAGTATATTAAATATTAAATATTAATATTTAATTATAATTTAAAATATTTAATTATTTATTTTTATGTTAAAATTTCCAATTTTTACATATATAACCCTAATTATGTTACGTAACTCATATTTTTTCCGAAAATAATTATTCAACAGTATAAAAAATAATTCACAACAATTTAATTAACTCAATTCTAAAAAAAAAATATCATAATTTATTATTCAAATATTTTTTTCATAACAATAGTAAAAAACAATAAATTTCCTCTTAACCATTACATCAATAAGAAACTTCAATAAATTATCCTCACAAATCTACACTAACATGCCTCAATCCAAACAACCTCACACATCCTCTCAAATCATCACAAATTCACTTTCTCCCCTCTTTAATCCAAACACAACCTTAGTGTAAAGGTTTTATAAAACTAAATAGTGTAAGCGTCTTTTAAAACAAAATCTTAAATTTAAGATAAGATAAAAGGTCTCTTCACTCTCTTCTCTAAGCTAACTCTATCAGAAATATGGACTTAATTTACTTCATTGAAACCAACCATTCTAGTATTATTCTTAAGCTCCTCAAGTTTCACAAATTTAGTCTACAAATCCATACTATGATCATATTTTCCACAATGCATCAACTTAGCTTTTTCATTATTTTTAAGATTTCTTATGCTCTAGTATGTTTACATGCATGATTGGATTTTTTGAACGTTTAATTGTTGAGTTATTATCACGCATGATGATTATGCTACCTTCTTAAACATGATTTACGTCTCTCAAACTCAATCACATAAATTGACATACACAAACAACAACAATCATGAATTATGTTTTAGTAGTTGAAAAAAAATAACAATTGGTTGTTTTTAGAAAACAATGACCATGCTCTTAGCTTAATAAGAAAACATAATCATATGTACTTTTAGAGTTTTTTTTTATCTCATACATAATTGTGAAAGTAAACAAGTCTTTTGCTCCTCCCTTCTCGTAAAAGATCTATTATTTAAGTACATTAATATTCTTTATGCAGTTTGTAAATGCAAATGTGTTGGTTTAGATGAATATTCCTAACTAAGATCACACTAAACCTTATATTGGACCTTGTAGTTTCACGATATATCAAACTTCCAATAATTTGCTTAAAACAAGTGTTATTGACAAGTACAATACAAATGTCATTGTCATCCTTACTATATCTATGTGTGAAGCAAAGTAAAAATTTTAGAATTGTTAGTTTCATGTTGTGCTGTTAAACTTGTCAGTTTCACCAAAATCGTTCAATTTTGTCTAAAAAATCTATTTCACTACATTTTCTTTTGTTTTAGTTGGCCAATCCAAGAGCTCCTAAGTTTGGTTCTATTTTATGAAGCTTATTTCAATGTATATAATATTCTTCCATTTCTCATGCTTCATAGTTTGTTTTGCCTTTGGTATGTATACACATGTTATGCAACCCCAAACTCGAAGGTGTTTTATTGAAGGTTTGACCTTGGTTTAAGTTTCTTAGGGAGTGATGTTCTCCAAAACAAGTATTGGACATCAATTAAATAAGTAAAATGTCCAATTTACAACTTCGACCTAAACAAATCATCCTCCTCCTTTGTCCATCCGCAAACACTTGATAAATGTCTTTGCTTCATTTTTCATTAGTTTCTTGTAAGTCTTAAAACACTCAAGACTTATGGTTTTCCCCCCAAAAAAAGACTCAACCCTTACGAAGATAATCATGAAGGAAAAGAGATACCTATTTCCACTATGTGATATAGGCTTTATTGGTATGTAAATATATGCATGTATGAATTCTAATCTTCTTAGCATGTCGTTCACTCTTTTTAGGAAAAAGATTGTGGTGTTTCTTACTCATAAAACAATCTCCACAATAAACATTTTAGGCTTCCAATTGAGGTAATAGATGCATCTTTTGTTTGTTAGTAGTGTTTTCAATCCCCTGTAGCTTAAATGTCCATACCTTTGGTGTCGAAGGTAAGTTAGATTTGAGGAAGCACTCAACATTCTTCAATAATGTTTGATCTTTCATTGAGAAGAATAAACATGCGATTTGTAATCATCTTTATATGTGTAATCAATCCTTTTCTTTGACGATAGATATTTTGTATCCCATTTTTTTTATGAGAATGTCAAGACCTTTTTTAGTAAGTGTCTGATACTCAACAATTTGTTTCGAAGCTTAAACACATATATAATGATAATGATTTTTTATGATAATGATTTTTTATAATAATGTTTTGCACTGTGACTCATGTGAACAGGAAAATACTGTGAATAATGATATGCATTTCATTTCTTGGGACAATCCTCCTAAGCACCATCCTCACTACCAGAATTTGATTTGGGTATTGTGGAACATAGGGGGTATCTCTCTACGCCCTCCTCTGCCTCATCACCCTCCAACTCCTCCACGAATATCACCCATTAAGGCATCAATGATTCGCCCTTCCCCCATTTTTCCTTTACCATTGGCTAGTCCTCCACCAATACCCTTTTTGTGTGGCGGTGGTTGTCGCTCCTAATTTAGGGTAAACATGTATTAGTATCGACATTTCTCTCAAATTCTTCATATCCTCACCACTGACTCATTCATCCACTTGTCCAGCCTGTCATGTCCCTCAACAAAATCATTTGCTCTTACCTTCCGCTTCTCAAGTAGCTCCATGTTCGTCACACTCGCCCATTCCGTCGTTATCGCCATCGAGATCCTCCTCGTTGTTGCCATTGATTGCTTGATCACGAGAGAGCATGGTGGTTGGATGGCCAAACCACTTCGACTTTGGATTCTAAAGTTGGTTGCGATGCGAAAGTTGGTTTAAGATTACATTTGTGTAAAGAGCTAGGATCCACTTTGAAGGCTTTGAAAGAAAAACGATTTAATAATAAGCAAATAGGATAATAGATGCGTTTAAAATCAATGACCAAAAAATAGTTTCCATGATTCAAAGATGACTCTAACTCTGACTCAAATTTCTCTTTTTTATAACACATTTAAAGATGACTCCAATTCTGACTCATATTCCATGTGGAGTTCACCTATTCATAACTGTGCGACTATGTTTGTCACATCACAACCACTTAAAGTTCATGCATATTTAACGGAAGAAATCAATTGCATGTTTTTTTTTTAAAATAGGACGAAATTGAATTATTTTTTTTAAACTAGTGGACCAAAATGACTTTCGACCCTTAATGCACTACAACAAAAATTAATTTTAATAGGGGTTTATTACCGGAGGTTATTATAACCTCTATTAAGACATAAAAGTATCAGAGGTTTTTCAAACCCCAGGTAAGTGTAGAGTGTTTTTATCATTATAATTTCTAATTTTACTATTTTCATCCCTTTTCAAAACTCAACCCTCTGGAACAAGCTCACTTTCTTCCATGACTTATCAAAACCCTAAAAAAAAAATTCCCTCAATCCTCAAGTAGACTATTCTAGTTCTGATGCTCTCTTGCCTCTCCTTGATCTCAATCATGTTGGGTCTATTAGTGTCTAAGTTCAAGAGGGGAGGGGTGAATTGAGCTTATAAAATTTTCGCAAGAACAAACAATTTTCAGTATATCAGAGGCAAAAGAACATATTGTTTTTAAATGAAAC
>Ga0123342_1005547_pt1 | contig 18186 bp, 11 predicted proteins | sample Turbeawhitnodule_FD_89960 | JGI IMG/M metagenome (GOLD analysis project Ga0123342, IMG submission 89960) | Root nodule microbial communities of legume samples collected from Mexico - Turtle bean Mexico white nodule | ecosystem: Host-associated > Plants > Roots > Nodule | place: Mexico: Nepantla...
ACTGGATGTAGCTCTGGGTTTAGAGTGAACCAGTATAAACATCTGTGTACATTTTCTCTATCCCTAACTCTTTAAATTCAGTTTTGATATTTGTTTACTGGTATAAACAACCGATTGTTTCTGCGAAACAACCGATTGTTTTGCTGGTGCAGTGCTTTAAGCTTTGTGCTTTGAAAAACTGATTTCTAAATCAAGGTATTCTCGAAGTAATTTCATTCCAGGCTTAAAAGATTACGAAAACTCTCTTTAAACAATTCACCCCCCCCCCCCTCTAGTTTAAAGCCATATATTCTAACAAAAACGACTGAGTTTCATCTGTTAAAAAAACTCTCTTTATCTTTTTAAAAAATAAATCTATTCATTATAACTTCAATATGTTCTTTTTATAACAACTTTTTAAACTGTTTTTTGAAATTTTGTTATAAATCATTTCTTATATAAAGAGAGTTATATCTCACTAAAAACGAAAATGAGTTTAAAACAGAGATTGAGAGTTTTCAGAGAATAAGCATGTGATCTTGAAAGAGTTTTTAAAAAGAGAAAGGTGTGCTTGTTCTTGTTTTTGTTCTAAGTTTGGTTGAAGGTGCTATCACTGTTTTGGGCAATATGTTCTACTGGTCTAGTCAGATTGCTGCATTCTCTTTCCAGTTGTATTCCTTTCATCATTTGTTTCTTTGTAAAGTGTGATTGTAAGACTTTTCTTGATAGGGTTTGTTGAAGATTTGTGTGTGCTGAAATAGAGTTTTTCAGCTAGGTGTGCCTTATTCTTGTACGGTTCAAGAACATTAGGTGTTGTAATTGGTGTGTACTATTTTAGTGGATTTCACCTTGGTAAAGGTGAGACTAGATGTAGCTCATTTGAGTGAAGCAGTATAATCTTATGGTGTTCAATCTTTCTTAATCTCTACACTTATTTACTGCTTCGTTTGCTGATCTATCATAAAATAAACCTGTTTAATTAAAATTGAATTTGTTCATTCTAGGTTTGTTCATACTGTTCTTGTTTTCTGATAAGTCAATCTGAATAAAATCTGGGCAACTTATTTGAATTCTGTGTGGTTTGACTTTCATAAATTGTTTATGGATTCAACAATCTGGTTTTTCTCATATGTGCTTATCAAGGTGTTTTTGTGCCCTTTGTTAAAATCAATTAAAAACCATAAAATCAGATATCTGAATTACTGTCTTGATAAAGCAAACAGGAAAAATAAATTTGTTCACTCCAAAATAAATCGACTATTTTCCTCTGTTTTGTAAAAAGACTGAATCTGTGTGAAAATTTCAAAAGCTCAATTCATGCCCCCTCTTGAACTTTGATACTATTGAATCCAACAAGTGGGAGCCAAGGAGAACTTCAAGGAGCTATACCCACTACGGCAGCCAAGAAGAAGAAGAAGAATGGAGAATGCATCATTATGATGAAAGGCACCACCACCACCAACCATCCAAGCCCTCTTTCCCTTTTATTAAATTGCCAAGTTTTAATGGGGAAAGTGATCCCAATGTATATCTAGGATGGGAAGCTAAAGTAGAATAAATTTTCAATGTGTATGAGGTCCAAGATGACCAAAAATTAAGGTTAGCTTCCCTAGAAATTTTAGACTATGCCATGCAATAGTGTCACCAAGTTGTAATGGACATTGGGCTAAACAAGAGGCCATCGTGGTCTCTTGGGACGATTTAAAGTTATGCATGTGCGTGCAGTTTGTTCCTCCTCATTATAGGAAGAAACTCTTATTGAAGCTCCAACGACTTCAACAAGGACCTAGAAGTGTAGATGAGTACTTTAAAGATCTTGAAACTACTTTGACTAAAATTGACATGCATGAAAATGAGAAGTCAAAGATAGCTAGATTTGTAAGTGGTTTAAGAAGAGAAATCCAAGATGTGGTAGAATTATATGAGTATTCCTCTTTGGAAAAATTGGTTCACCTAGCCATCAAGGTTGAATCAAAATGTTTAAAGAAAACCCATTTCAAAACTACTCATAATGATGGCTTCTACAAATCATCATGGAAGAACAAAAATCAAACTTCTTCAAAAACCTTTCTTCCAAATTTGAAAACGATTCCACTTACAATCCTAGAGTTTCTAAACCCTCACCTTCTACACCTAAGTCACCCACCAAAACCTTAAGTAAAAAATGTTTTAAATATCTAGGTTTTGTGCACATAGCAACTAATTGTCCTTAAAAAAGAACTATGATGGTCAAAGGGGGGGTTGTCATGAGTGATCATAGGTCTCAAAGGTCCAAGTCCCCTACCTCTTCAAAAAGCCAAAGTGTGGAAGAATGTGAGTTACCATGTGAGGTGGACTTGTTAGTGATATGGCGCATGCTTGGTCAAATTCAAAAACCTTTTGATGAAATTCAAAAGGAAAACATTTTTCACACAAGATGTCTTATCAATAACAAATTGTATTCCTTAATTGTGGATGAGGGTAGTTGCACAAATGTGGCAAGTACAAGAGTGGTGGAAAAGCTTGGGTTAACCACCATCTCTCATGCAAAGCCCTACAAGTTCCAATGGCTTAGTAAAGAAAGGGAAATCATGGTTAATAAACAAGTCCTCATAAATTTTGCTATAGGAAAATATAGTTATGAGGTTTTATGTGATGTTGTGCCAATAGAAGCAACACATATTCTTTTGGGAAGGCCTTGGCTATATGATAGACAAGTTCTACATGATGACCTAACCAACAACATGTCTTTTAACTTCCAAGGGCACAAGGTTATCTTAAAACTCCTCTCACCCAAAAAAAGTTCATGAGGACCAAATAAAAATGAAAAACAAAAGAGAAAATGAAAAAGAGAAAGAAAAGATAAACTAAGTCACAACATATCATCTTACACAACTAAATCAATCATGTTGACTCGTGCCATGCTACAAACTGCACCTCCAAGGTGTCCTTATTCCTTATCTTTTTTATTACCAAATAAAACTAATTACTTGACATCTTGGACAAAGAAATTTTGGGATGAACATCAAACACCTCCTGAGGGTTCTCACATTTTGAGAGAATTTTTATCACCAAGCCATTTCATCCCCAAATATTCTTTTCCAACATGGCTTTTACGAAGAGTTTGCCCTTTTGAACTCCCCAAGCTCAAAGAACATAAGTTTGTTTCACTTCCCACACCTTGCACTCTTTTATATGTGAACAAACTAACTATGTTATCTACAATAGTTATAAATTCGAGGTCGAATTCTCTCAAACTTGGGGGGAATGATACAATCCAAGATAACAAGGAGATGACCAAGGACTCACATTACCATCCACACTATGAGAAGTCATCTCAACTTTCAAGTAAAGACCCTACAAAGGATCTAGCAGACCTCAGCAGAAGGAGAAATGGGCAAAGACCAGAACATCAATTGGTCTTCCTTCTGGTCTTCTTAAGAATAAAACAAGTTGTATATAAATTGGGCTCACTAGAAGGGTCCAACTAGCAAGATAGCAAAGAATAGGTTCCTTTAGCATAAATAAGAGTGCTCATAGCAAAATGAACTTGATTCAAGCCCACTTTTTCAAGACAAGGCATCTAGGTTTAGGAAGTTTACCTAGTTTCTAGAAGAATGAGCCTTAGGTGCGATTTTGACTTATGCCAATGACCTAGGCCACCCCTTTTAGTCCTTCCCATCCTAACCTTGCTCTTCTTGTCTTCCAAGCCACCCATTCCTATAAATAAGGTCCCATACTCCTTTTATTTCTCATGTTGAATTTGAATAGAAAAGTTACTTTGCACAAATTGTGTGAGGTGTTTGTGAGGCTTGTTTCCTCTTAGCAACAGGTCTCATCTTGAGTGATTGGAGAGCTCTCAATTGGCGGCCATCAACACTTATCTTGGAGAAAACCCACACTCCAAGTGGTGTGATCAACTCTCTTCCACCACATAAGCATTTCCTTCTTTCATCTCTTCCATTCTTCCATTACTCAATTTATCTTTGTGTTCTTATGTTTTTATTTTCCTCTATTGTCAATTTGGTTTCCATCATGCTTTTATGTTTCCTTCCATGTTCATTTAATGTCCGCACTTCATCATCAATCACCTTATACTTGTATTTTTCGTTTTCCCTCTAGAAGTGAACCTTCACGTTTACTTAACCACTTGGTTAAGTTCGTGTCCAGTGGGGATCTTCTTTGGGTTCTCACCATATAATTGATAAAAATCTCAATCCTATGTAAAATGTCATACATGTAAAATCTAAAATCAACTAACATTAGTTAACCAGTTGGAGTGATGTTGAAGAGAAATTCTTAAATAGGTTGTTTTCACTATTTCACTTTATCAAATCTAAATCTAATATCTCCACATTCAGGCAAGGACTAGGTAAGCCTTTATATGAAGCATGGGAGCGCTACAAAATGATTCTAAAAAAATTCCCTAATCTTGGTTTTAAAGATGTTGCTTAGCTAAGTATCTTTCATGGCCTGAAACAAAGATGATCCTAGATGCAGCAATAGGGGGAACCATGATGAATGTTGATACTGAGCAGGAAAAAAGAATCACGGATGCTTTGTCTTCTACAAACTACCATGTACAACATGACAGAACTAATGGACAAAAAGATGGGAATTCTTAAATCGAGCAAAACTGATGCAATCGTAGTCCAAAACAAGATCTTAACCCGATAGTTAAAAGCCCTAGCAAAGTAAATGTATAAGCTAATGTAGAATCTGCATGGCATATATTGAAGAATGTTGCTTTGATGATTTCCAAATATAGCTTTAACGACTTCAAGAATCTGTTGTTGTTGTGTGAGTTGTTAATTTGCACTTAGTTATGATCCAAGTTAGTATGATTTGAAATCCCTTTTAAAAGCTTTTTTTTCAAATCTGTGTTAATTTTAATTAGTTGTTTTGTGTTTTAAATCAGTTGAAAAAGCTTATGTTCAAAGTCCGGTGACTACAACAAGTTTTTCAACAAGTTGATTTATCACGACAACCGATTGAATTACACTTAAGGTTTTTAAAAGGACTTAAAAATGATTTGTTTTCTTTTGTCTTTTATGTAAACAAAAAACAATCAGTTATTTCAATTAATGAACTGAATTTTTAATGTTCAATTTTTAACAGAGAAAGAAATCAATCAGTTTGTTTTAAAAATCAATCAAGTGTTTTTAACAGAATTCTGCTATGATTTTCAAACTGTTTTTAAATTCTTTTAACATATTTCAATTATGATCAAACTATTTTAACCTCCTTGTAAAGTCTATATAAAGACTCTTTTAGAAGAAGAAAAGAGTTTTGATAAAAACATTTCCAAGAGAAGATCAAAGAGTTTTTAACCATTCTTGGAGTCTTGGATCATTGCTTTTGTGTGAAGTAGGTATATGGGTTTTCTGTTCTATTATTCTTCAACTTTGCAAAACCCAAGTGTAAAATAGTTTCGGATAGTGTTTCTGGAAACTGTGGTTTTGTTGAGAGTGTTTTATGTTCTTGAGGGGTTTAAGATCAACACTATTGGTTGTTGATGTGAGTTGATTTTAGGATTGTTCATTTAGGTGACACTTTAGATTTATGATTGAGATTTTTAGACAATTAAGAGTGAAAACCTAAGGAAAATCCCCACTAGACATTAACTTAACCAAGTGGTTAAGTAGATGTGAAGGTTCATTTTACAAAGGCAAAAAGAAAAGGCAATGATAATATGAACATGATGCCAAGATAAGGTGCAAAATTAAACAAGGAAAGCAAGAACAAAATGTTGGTAGGGAAGAAGCTTCCTCCAGCTTCAACACAAAAGGTAATAACCGAATAGATATAATGAAATCAAAACAAGAACATATTTATGAATAGAATGGAATGACAATGGAAGGAAAAGATGAAGGAATAAGGAAGCTTATGAGAGTGGAGTTTGAGATAGGGAGCACGCCATTTGAAGGATGAATTTACTCCAAGATAAGTGTTGGAAACCGCCACTTGAGAGCTCTCAAATTGTCACAAGATAAGACTAAAGACTAAGAGGAACAAGCCTCACTAGCATCACACACAAATTGTGCAGAGTATCTTTTATTCTATTCAATTCAACTTGGAAATACAATGAGGGGGGCCTTCTATTTATAAGAAGAGGAGCCTTGGAGAAAAAGTAGTGAGGGTAGGAAGGGAAAGGGAAATGTGGTGCGGCCTAGGTCATTAACTAAGGTCAATGTCGCACCATCATCCTAGAGTTCAAGAAGCTAGGTTATGCTTCCTCTCTTACAAGGCTTCATGAGCTAAAAAACTAGGCACACCCCTCCATTTGTACTAAACGACAGCTACTCTACTAAAATTACAAATAGGGAAACCAATTGATGCTCAACACCCAAAATCGGTGCTCTGCTCCTAGTAATCCTCTGAGGTATGGTGGGTGCTAAGGTCATGGGTTGAGCCTGGTCAGTAGGTGCCCTCTATATGGCCAAGCGGCCTAGGTCAGACATGAGCATATATGCACAACTATGGACAAGATTATGTTTGCCAATATTTTCCTAATCACTCATGTTTCTGACATGACCTTGGATAAGGCACAACTACTCTATTGCATAACTCAAGGAATCACAGTGGGTGTGGCAGAATTGAAATCTAAAGAGATACACTGATTTATTAACTCTTAAACTAGTGCTAGAGGTACTGCAAAGGAGAATGGAGTAAGAGTACTTAGTTACCTTGTGATGAACATCATCAAACCATTTGTTAACAAAGCATACTTTTTGACTCACTACACCAACCAAAGTCATCATCAGATGTTAAACAAGAGAGTAACCCATCTAGCAGAAGAATCTGCAACTGAGCAAAACATACCTAAAGTTACTCAATATGAGTTAAATATGGATGATGTGTTAGAACATATTCAGCAACAACTAGTTGTTAATCATAGAGCTTACACTATATTGTTTAATATGTTTTCTCTGTTTTCCCATAACAAATAGTTGCACCAGGCAGCTACCTATTTTCCATTGATGACAAAATAAGAATTTAGAAGAATTATAGCTTGTCCTAGAGACTCTATAAGAAACATCAATGCAACAACTGATAATGGAGCAAAAAAGACTGTTTTACTTATAGGGAGGACATTGAAGAACAACTAATGTCATCTGGACCACTTCAAGATGTTTAAGCTTTACAACAACCATTGTGTGTAGAGAAAACAGAAGAACCTGAATCTTATGCTACAAACAGTTAAATGTTTTCAATAGTGTTCTTGAAGAACTAAATGAACCCGAAAAAGCAAATATAAATGAAGAAAACAAATGAAGTTTAAAGTTACCTTTTAATTGTAATTAGAACTTAAAACCATCTATGTAATAGACTAATTAGTAGTTATATAGGTGTTTTGTATAATTATCCTAATTCATCCACTAACAACTAACAAGATAACAGAGCTAACAAATAAAAGAGCACCAAGGGGCAGAAGCAACTCATCCAGATTTGAGGGATTGCATCAGGAAGAGCAACCACCTGGAGAGCTGAGTGAGCCATAAAGAAAGGATAAAGTCAAGTAAGTAATTTTAGATATTAAAAACTGGTTTTATGTTAAGTTTCTATATTTTAAGTTAGCACATTGCATGGATACCTAATTATAAAGTAAAAAGATTTATAGGTGGAAGAGACTTACATCATCCAAAATTGAATGAGGATATATTCAGCTCTTCGATGCTAGTTGAAACCCCTAACACATCAGACATATGTATGTATAAAGGGATGTGATTGTTTCTTCCAAAAATAGTGCCATCCCACGAAACCTCCATTGGGTTGGTACCTATAGTCACACCAATCTCTAATAATGCGGCTATAGGATCGTCAATGGAAATCGGTTGCTTCTTTCTTTGCGAACCTTGTTTCCGACATTGTTGCTACAAATTCAAGAACATTTTCATTACATTTAATATAATGCATAAATATAAATTAATAATTACAAATTAATTTCTTACCGAGGGTTCAAGAATACGTCGAATGGGTGTTTGGGCTAGGCTATGAATTTCTTAAATGTCTTGATCACAGTAATTACCTCATTTGTAGGCAGAGGAACATGGCCATAAACAACTCGTATTTTCTCCACCGTGACCTTTACCACATAAGGGGGGATAGCCACATTAAATAAGGTAGTGGCCCATTCAAAGACTTTCTTTATAGCCACCACCCGAGGAGTGAAACCGTCTTCTACAAATAGCTCACATTGGCTTATCTCGCCAATATGATCCCCTAATAGTGCATCAGTTGTACAACTCCCCTTTGTGCTAAGTATAACAGTGAGAACTATGGGTTGGTGGACATGAGTTTGTTGAAGATGGGAGCTTTGATGTTTCAAATCCAGGATGAAGCTTGAAGCCTTGCTGCTTTTGGTTTGGGTGTAGTTTAGAGTGTTTAGAATTTATATAAGATTAGTCTTGATTCCTACACAAAGCCTGTTTTAATCTGTTTTAAAGAACTAAGTGTTTTCCATGCAAAGAGAAAAACAACCGATTAAAGTTTCGAGACAATCGGCTGTTTGTCACTTAGTTGGCAAAGGAGTTTTGAAACTGTTTTTTGAATCAGTTGTGTAACTGTTGAAACCATTCAACCGGTTAAATCGTGGTTTCAACTGGTTAAATGTGAGTCTTCATAACAGCTTTTTGAAAAACTGTTTTAACTGTTTTAAAACTGTTTTAGCTGATTCAAATCTGCCTTAAACGGTAGCTTTTCAAAGGTTATAAAAATAGCCTTCTTTCAAATGCTTTTATACAGAGAAATAGACAAGTTTAACACTTAGATTTGAGATTAAAAAGAGAGATTACAATCTTTTTGTGAAAAGAAGTTTTCCAAGTTTAGCAAGATTGCTTTTAGGCTTTGTTGTGATTCAAGAACTGATCAATAGAGTTTCTGGTGTACTGTAATTCCAAGTGTTTTCTACCCTTTCTTACTTTCTTGTAATTGTTCATATTACATTCTGTAAACGTGTTGGTAAAATCCTGTAAAGTCAGTGTGATTCTGGCTTGAGGTGTGTGCTGGTGCAAAGGGGGTGAGTAGGCTTTGTGGGATTCAAAGTCATCTCTTTGTGGTGTGTATTGATTACATAGTGGAATACTCAGTGGTTTGACTGAGGACTGAATGTAGCTCAGGGTTGAGTGAACTAGTATAATCTGTTTGTGTGAATCTCTCTATCTCTTAACCCTCTATTATAATCTGTTTGATATTTGATATGTTGTCATAATCAACCGGTTATTTCGTATTTGCAACTGGTTGATATTCTTGCCTTACAAATTGCTTTTGTCTCTGTAACATAAACAACCAGTTATATCGTGTTTTTAACCGATTAAAATTCTGAAACAGTTTTCTGAATCTTTGTTTAATTGTCCTTCTTAATTGTTTATTTGTGATTGATTGATAAAGATTCATTCTTAATCATATATTTGCAAAAAGGTTTTAGAAACAATTCACCCCCCCTCTTGTTTAAGTCATCAATCCTAACAGATTTGTCTATTATGATACTCCTAAGTTCTGGAGCTACTCTTGAAACTTCTGCCTCATTCTTGGGATACAAACACACTTGGTAAATGTAATAATTCCATGTCCAATTTGTATACGATTGTAAAAACCCATCACATAGAAGGTGCTCCCTGATTTTGTTAACATCCAATTTTCTCTCGTTCCAACAATTAACACATGGACAACTAAACTTTACTCCATCACCACTATTGTTGGCATTACGTTGCGCAAATTGTATAAATTCTTATACTCCTCTTTCGTACTCATGACTTATGCTGGTTGAATTAATCTAATATCGATCCATATGTATGTTATGTAATTGTCATTGAGGTGTTGACTAATTCAATAGTACATACACTTTAATCATAAACCCTTATATTTCTTGAAATTTCGATAGCATTTCACATTGGTCTTCGGATGGCACGAAATGAAAGTGGTGAAACAAAATATCCACAATCAAATATGTACCCGAAGATCAACAAAAAAAATACTATTGTAGTAATAAAAAACTAATGTTCTTCCCAAATTGTCCAACCGGACAATTCAAGATTCAATACAATTATTGTCAGTACAATTTCCATTACTTTGAATATAAATGATGAGCATATATTTATTCACACTCAATAGCTTTAATCATGGATTATTGGACTATAATAAATAAATCCATTGTTTTAATTCAGATTCATATAATTGAGTTTATTTGGACCTTAACAATTATTTTTGTTAATTTTGTGTTTTTAGAGTAAATTATTCGGAGGAAGCATCTACCTTTGTGAATGGGCCAAATATGCAAAAGTCCAAGTTGCTTCTTGAACCAAAATAGAAAACAAATTCTGAGAAGAAGAAAGAGAAAATAAAATCTACAATATCTCAAAAACAGAATTTGAAGCAAATCTTCTGCAAAATACAAGAATTCTGGAAAGTTGGAAACTTGGAAACTGTTAACAAAATATAAAATACAATATTTTCCCAAGATCCTTGGAGAAGAAAAACCTATAAAAGGACACAAGCATCAATGAGAAGGGGAGAAGCTTCATAGGGTTTTCTTAGTTTCTTTTCTTCTTTGTAATTCTTTTGTTTTGCCTCTGCGTGGAAAGCTAAACCTTTTGGTTGATTCCTTTGTGATTCCCCATTGAGTTATGAGGTTTTGATCAATAAAAGTTTTCATTTTTCAATTATTTATAGCAGTTGTTTTTATTGTCTAATCTCCAGGAAAACTAGTTTTTGTGAGAGGTTGTACTTGAACGCATGATTGAGAGTCTTCCTTATCTTAAACTTTGATTTCTTAGTTAGTTCGCATTGTTCTAATTAATTTCTTGGGCGCATAATTCAAGAGAGAGGAGATAAGCATTCCCATGGAGTATATGCATGGAATAAAGTGGGTATTGATTAAACCAGTAGACGCATGCTTTACTGATGAGTTTCAGTTGAATTAGATTGGCGCATGTTCAATCTGGTTTAACTCTGTTGGAGGATGATAAAGGATTAAGCTTTAGAGAACCTATGAAGAATTCAATGGTGGAAGAACTTGGGATCAACTGCTTTTTATTTGTTATTTTAATCTCTTTTATATTTTCTGCACAACTATTTCAACCCCCTTTTTATTATTATTGTTATTGCTAACTTTTATTGCTTGCAGATAGATTCTAAACACTGATCTACTGATTTTACTATTGGATTCGTTGGGAGATGACTTGGGGTCATCTGACCACAATTATACTATCATCTCTCTAGTGTTAGACAAGTCTACGCTAGAATCATATTAATTTGACAGTAAAACAACAGCTATGAATAAACTTTAGTCTCATGTACGAAAACTTTTACAATTGGAGAAGTACTACAAAATAAATATATTAAACCTCAAACGAGAAACTAAGTATCTATCAATGAACTTAATCTAACAAAATTTGGATAGCATAACTTTTAAAACATAAAATTTCTAAAATAGAAAAATATATGTTGGGGGTCAAACACCCTCGGACCCAGTACCAACATGTATCACATAATTCACTAAAACACATCAAATCCAATATAAATTAATCAATTATATTTTACAAATCTAACTTTACAATTATAATTGATAATTTAACCAATAATCTAACTAATTAATAATTATAACCTAGCAATTCTAACTTGGTGGTGGGCAGTGGCTTAGAAGGCGCGGGAGGGCCAAAAGAAACATGCATAGTGACTCTCAAGGCATGAAGGAAAAGAGGCGTAGGAGAAGCAGACGTGGTCAAGAACGCGGTGTTGCAACAATGAGAAAGCCCTAGAAGCAGTGAAGCAAGCAATGACACAAGCAAGCAATGAAGAAGTAGTGGAGCAATGTGATGGATTAAGTGAGTAAAAGAGCAATGGAGTAAGGGAGCAGAGAGGAAAAGAGAGTTGTAAAAGTGAAGAACGTGTAAGTGAGGCACATTGTGGTCAGGGGTTCATAAATATAAATATAGATCACAATTTTACCTAATAACCATTGTCTTTTGATATTTAAATATATGTGTTTCACATTGTTGAAGTTAGAGGCTAGCCAAAACTTAGTAGTTCTAGTTAGTATGATTAATGTGTTGAGTGTAATTATAAAAGTAATCACTTGAAAGTTTAAAGTTAAAACCTATCTTAGTAAGAGTTTTATCATTCTCATATCACTCTTTAATTTAACTTATCATATTAATTGCTTTGAATTTTATAAATGTGTTCTTATATTATTGTTAACTTTCATGTTTATAATATTTGCATTCTCTCTTTTCTATACATTTGTGATTCATTTAGAAGTGTTATCAATTTTTTTCTTAGTTTAAATTGGAATTTATAGTTAATAAGTAAACTTTTATCCTAGAGTACAAAAAGAATAAATGTGAGAGTATTTGATACAAGAATTGTGATACATCTTTTTATGCATTATTTTGAACTTATTTGATTCATCTTTCTATAAAAAATAATCACTGAGATATTGTTTTCCTTTTCTTTCTATAGTGGAGCAATGTGATGGAGTAAGTGAGTAAGAGAGCAATGGAGTAAGAGAGAAGCAATGGAGGAAGAATGAAAGAGAGCAAGGGAGCAGAGAGGAAAAGAGAGTTGTAAAAGAGAAAAAGGTGTAAGTGAGGCGCGTTGTGGTCAGGGATTCATAAATATAAATATAGACCAGGTTTTACCTAATAATTATCGTTTATTTAAAAATTTCAAATTTAGACTACGTTTGGTCATAAAATCGTCGTCTATGTCAAGCTTTTAGGCAACGATTTTTCTAAACAATCATCGTCTATATGTTTAAATTTTGTATAGACTGCAATTTTAATGTTAACCGTCATCTACATGTTCAAATTAATTTTAAAATTGTCATCGAATTTTTTTAGACAACTCGTATTCATTGGTTGTCGTCTCTAGGATGTTGTACTTATTTTGTACTGTGATGATTACTAATGTGTTATCCAGCGGTTGAAATAAAAGACAGAGTTATTGACAAGATTTTAAAGGTGAATAATCATCAATTCAAGAAATTTCATAATAGTTCCAAAGTGGAGAAGGTAGATGAGAAATTAGTCATATATTTAGAAAAGCTTCCCTTCCTATAACTACTGCACATTTTTGGACATTCCTTGGAGGGATTGCTATGCATATTATGTTTACATTAAGAACCATGTGTATTTAAATGTGAGATAATTTTTAATAAAATTTCTCTATTTTAGTTAGAATTTATTTTTTGTGTTTTGTTTACTAATTTTTTGTTGTAGTTTTTCTAGTTTACAAATTATAAAATAAATTCTCTTTTTTTTTCTACTGCATTTGCTTTTTTTTGTATTTTTTTTGTTTTTTTAATATTACTTTTTCTATTTACATATTTTTGTTTTTGTGCAATAAAAAGTTATTTTTAATTTCTATATGCATAAAATTGTGGTTATACAACTTTTTTAGTTGAAAAGTTTCACAACTTGATGAGTTATTAGTTTTTTGCATTTTGGTATTGTGAGTTTATTTGAAAATTAGTCTTAAGCATGTTATAGAAAAATACCTTGTGAGATTTTGAGCCTATTTTGATGGATGATAGGCATCCTACCATGTGTGAGTGCACTCATATTGCTAGTTAATTTAGGTTTTGTTTGACTCTTTTTTATTTCAAAATATTATTGATATTATTGAAGTCTTCTTTCTTCATAAGCTAGTAACTAAAATGACTTACCTTACATTTTTTTCATTGTTGTTCCTTTTAAGTCTACATAACATCTTTTTTATTGCAAGCTCATTCCAATAAAAAAAGTGAAAACCAAGATATGTATCCTATTCTTAGGGATGAAATGAGATTTATAATGGTCTTAGGAATAGGCTCTAAATAAATGTGGGGATGTAATCCTTAGCAAATGATTTTGAATTGTTATTGATAAGTTATTTGACATTAGTTTGAAAATAAATTTGTGATTGAAATAAAGTGGAAGCCTAAAGGAAATAAAAGATCCTATTAAAGATAGTCTTAATGCTTATTATTGGATATATTATTTATCGTTCTTCAATTCTTTTTTGTTTATAGTTTAAAATTCTTTTTTTATAACCTACTTTTATCTTGGTCACATTACAAGTTTAATAAAATCTTTTTATCCTTAATAAAGTTCTTTTGATATTTAATTGTATGTGTTTCACGTTGTTGAAATTAGAGGTTAATCAAAACTTAATAGTGCTAGTTAGTATAATCGATAGGTTTGAGTGTAATTTTAAAAGTAAATACTTGAGCGTTTAAAGTTAAAACCTATTTTAGTGAGAGTTTTATCATTCTTTAATTTAACTTATCATTTTAGTTGAATGTGTTCTTATATTATTGTTAACTTTGATGCTTAGAATATTTGCATTCTCTCTTTTCTATACATTTGTGATTCATTGAAAAGCATTGAGAAGTGTTATAAATTTTGTTCTTAGTTTAAATTGGAAGTTATAGTTAATAAGTGAGTTTAGTTATCCTAGAGTAAAAACTAATAAATGTGAGAGTATTTGATACAACAATTGTGATACATCTTTTTATGCATTATTTTGAACTTATTTAATTCATCTTTCTATAAAAAAAAATTACTGAGATGTTTTTTTCCCTTTTGTTTCCTCCATTTTTTTTCTCTCTACAAAAGTTTTTATTGAAAAGTATTTATTAACATGTGTGGCCAAATCACCAAATAATTTCATAATTTTACAAACTAATGCTAGTTCCTAAGTATTCCATCTTTTTGGAATTAAACAAAAAAATGTAAATTGCTATTGAGTTTTTGTAAAATTCAATATTGATGATGATTAAATCTGAAATATTTTTTAACCACAAAAGTTTTACCATTGAAATTTTGGATCATTATTTTTCAATTGAAATTTTATTTTAAATTTTAATTTTGCAACATTAAATGATTTTGTTTTAATTTTATTTCAAATTTAGTTATGCAATTTTAATTGAATCAGTTCTAATTTTATTTCAAAATTAATTTTGCAATTTTACCTGAATTGTTTCTATTTTTTTTTCAATTTTAATTTTTCAATTTTAGTTGAATTGTTTCTATTTTATTTCAAATTTAGTTTTTCAATTTTAATTGAATCTGTTTTAAATTCCTCTTGTTAACTTGTGATAAATTTGGATCCAAATATGTAAACATTTTTTCTTATTTTATATGCTTTATATGGTCGACAAAATACCGAAGAAAAAATGAAGACAACAAAAAAAGAAAAATTCCCAAAATTTAAAAAAAAAAGTCAATCTTTTTAGTGAAAAGTTGAAAGGAAATCTCTTTCCAGAAAAAATATCGTTATTGAAACACCAAAAAGTAAAGGAAAGGTATCCTTTAAATATATGAAACAAAAGGGGGTAAAGATCAAACCCACCACAAACTCAATATTTGGTTCCACATGCACCGATAAAAATCCAAAATTTGAAAAAATATATTATAAAAGATAAGAACCTTTTTTTTTCAAGTGGGTCAAAGAGGAAACAAAATACAAGGAAGGTAGTGAGAGATTGAATAATCGAGTTTAGGATTTAAAATAAGAAAAAAGGGTTGGGTGAAGAAGTGATATTTCATTACAGTAAAAGAAGACATTGAGTTATGTCAACCCTATCCAAGACATTATTATAGTTGGTTAAAGTGTTTCTAATTCAACTCAAACATGCATGTTAACGCAACACGAAAATGAGTAGTCTGTATGTTGCTCATAAAGAAAAGTAAAATATGAAGAATTTTGTTAAGGTTGGACCGAATCTACACTGGAATTGAGTGTAGGTAGGGTTGGGTCATCTCTAAATGGGATTAGAGCATGTCAGGGTCAGGCTGACGCTAACTTGGTTAGGTGTATACTATGACATGCTTGATGCTAGGTTGGATTGTTGCATGAGGGTAGGACGACACAACTGTGAATGCATGTGCTAGAACCACGATGATACTTGTTAAGTGGGTACTAGAACCTGACCCATACTACTTAAGTGAATTTATAGACACCTGGCCTCATTTCTCCGTGTCAGCTATCTTGAGTGCCCCTTTCTATTTAAAATCTCTAGTTTTCTTCTTCTTCCATGTGCCTTCAAATCTTCTCAAATTTGTAGCTTTTTCTTCCTCTCTTTGCCTCGTGGGTTAATAAACTTCTTCCCTATTTGGTTTGTGGCTCCATTTATTGTTCGCTTAGTTGATTGATGCTTCCAATTATGGTTCCCCCATTTGTTGTTGTTCGTGGAAGGTGAGCTCTTGAAATCTTGGAAGTTTGGCCATGGGGTGAGGTAGTGAGGAATGTTTGTTGTGTGCATAAGGGTGTTTGGAGCTAAAGTTGAGGTGAGTGTGTTGGTTCCTTAGTTCATTTTTTTCGTTTCAATTTTTGGTTTTGAAGTTGGTTTTGGATGGGATGACTCGTTTCTTTAATTTGTGTTACATTTTGATGTTTGTCTATTTTAGATTGAGCTAATTCAAAGGTTGGAGGTTGTAGGAGGATTCTTTCATGGAAATTGTTTGTATTTCACTTTGAAATTTTATAATCAAGTAATCTAGAGTTTAGGTTTTCTATGCAAACAACACCTTTTTTTTAACATGTTGTATGTGTGAGCTAGACTGACGATAGGGTCAACAACACGCCCAACTTAGCGAGGGCTTGGTAGGAGTTCAACCCACTCTAGGCTTTTTTTAGTTATGTAGCGTCAGCTACACCTTCTCAAAACACAAAAAATACTATTAAAACGTTTAACTTAATGAGGACTTAGTTCATGTTATTATCTTGCACTTAGCGAGAGATCAATCCACTTTATTAGCAACGGTTTAGCCACCATTATTAGCTTACACTTAGTGAGAGCTCAACTCATTCTATTAGCATCCCTCTTAACAAGGGTTGAACCCACTCTATTAGTCATAGGTCAACGCAAAACATTCAAAAAAAAAAACTAAACATTTCCATACTTCACATCTCACATGATCCAAAATCACACCATGTTATCACACCAAAACTTAGAAAACAGACAAACCAACCAAAATTTATCAAAAAAACATCACATATAACACATAACTAATTACTTTTTAATTTAAATATATACAAATAAATAAAATTCACATAAAAGTTAATTAAAAACAATAAATAATATAAAACAAAACTCATAAGAAAATCTTAAAATTAAAGTTTTCTTTAGTCTACCTTGAGGAAAAAATTTCTACTTTAAGCGAGAATGGGCTCACTTGAGCGAAAATCCTCTCGCTTGAGCAAGAGTGAACCCGAGAGCACCCGAAATTTCACCCCATTTTCGCTTGAGCAAGATCCTCTCTCGATTGACCGAGATATCGTCTTGTTTGAGTGAAAATGGACCCGAGAACATCCTATTTTTCACCCAATTCTCGCTTGAGCGAGATATGCAGAAACAGATTTCTCAAAACTCATCTCATTAATATTTTCGTCAAAATTTACATCCTAACTTGTATTTTTCATAAACCTACAACATTAAAATTATCATTTCTTTATTCATAAAGGTAGAGGTACTCTCAATGAGCTACTCTGTCAACATATATATTCATTATTTCTAAACCAAATCCAATTATCCATATTTATAAAAACAAATACATACAACTCTTACACTTTACTTTAGTCATAAATGCAATGGAAATCACTTTATACTATCATTCAACACTTTCAATCTCAAACAAAACATACTCAATAACTCATTCACATTACAATCAACATAAAACATAAACAATTCAATCTCAAACAAAACATACTTAACAACTCATTCACATCACAATCAACATAAAATATAAACAATTCAATCTCAAACAACATTCTAATTTTCTCAAAAACAATCATCCCTACAAGAAAATTTGATAATGGTGATCACGTTACCCCTACATCCAGATCTTCTAATCTAAGGTTCTATTTCAAAATAAAACTAGCTTCCCTTACCTGAGAAGAAACAGGTGCTCACTAAGAGCCTTAATCCTATAAAATCTCAATACAGAAATACATTGTTCAAAGAAGAAGAGGAATAGAATACACATGGGTAAATCAAAGTTTAAGGTTCAGAAGTACAAAACTCAATCTTATTCCACACACTTGAGATGATCCAAAGCTTTTTAAAATCTTGAAAACTGTTTTTGATAAACTCTCTTTCTTAGTTAATGCTTAGGAGCGTTAAACGGCCTTTATATGACCTCAATCAAGTGGTCAAAGCAATTAAATCAAAAACCAAAAGTTGTTGGAATCATTTAAAACAAATTAAAACCACTTAACATAATTTTGTTAAGATTTTCAGAAAAAAAA
>Ga0123342_1005548_pt1 | contig 18185 bp, 15 predicted proteins | sample Turbeawhitnodule_FD_89960 | JGI IMG/M metagenome (GOLD analysis project Ga0123342, IMG submission 89960) | Root nodule microbial communities of legume samples collected from Mexico - Turtle bean Mexico white nodule | ecosystem: Host-associated > Plants > Roots > Nodule | place: Mexico: Nepantla...
ACACTCCTTTATTTAATAACCACACCTCCTAAAACTATACAAGAGTATTTCAAAGCTTGGCCTTGCCCCTCATGGGATGGACTTGGGCTCTTTGGGCTTTGGCCTTCTTGGGCTTGGGCTTGGCCTTTGGGCTTGGGCCTCATCTTTATTTTATGTCTTCTTTTAATTTTGAGTAGACTAGAAGGAAGAACTTCAAATGTGAGGGTGGATGTCCTCTTCATCCATTAATAAAAGCCTCATTTATTTGATTCTCATCACAAATGGATGAAGCGGACAAGGATGGCTCCAATGAAGTTATGGTTTCCTTGAAGGTGCATGAGAGGTAGGGAGAGTGATTGGTTTGGCCATATCACTTGAAGAGGTGAAGATGAAGATAAATGTGTCTATCCTAGAGAGTCTAGACAAGGGAGTGAGAAAGCTTGCAAACTTGGGCAAAATTACAAGTAAAATTTCTATTTTACTTTTGACAAGAAAATAAATTCTACTCTAAATATCTACACTAGGTTATGGCATTTTTGAACATGTATAGGAGCGTGTCTCTGCCATCAGTAGCAGAGTCTCAATCTTCTTGTATCTTCCTTTCCATAGACCTAGTGGTTGGGTCTGAGCTTAACCTTCCTAAAAGAGAATAAACAAGATGAAAAGGGAAAGCTGGAACACTGAAAACTTGCCCCAAAACTCGCCTAAGCCAGATCACTCCAGAGGAACTCACCAAAGCGAGCCCAATAACGCCCAAGCGAGATCACTCTAGAGCAATTTAGCTTTTGCTCGTCCAACTCGCCCAAGCAAGCCCAATCACGCCTAGGCAAGAAGTCACTTAGCCCAAGCCCAACTAGGTTAAATATGAGGCGTGAGACATAATCCTAGACGTCATTGGGAGAATAAAAGGTGATATAAAACCCTAGAGGATGTCGTCGTCAACCATCTCCATTTTTGGGGTAGTTGGGTCCCCATGAAATCAATCATGAAAGGATGAAAGCCCTCCAACTTAGCCTTCATCACTTCATTCAGCGGAGGGGTAGTAGTTTCCTTAAAGAGTTGTTGATCATTGCCCCGAGTTTCCCTCCATGATGACCTTGGTATTGAAGTGTATGTTTTGGACTGGTGGGTGCGATGATAACATGATGGATGTTCCTCCCATGTAGGTGGGCTGGAGAAGGATGATCGGGATTCAACCTGAAGGAGGGTGATTGGGATTTGGTCGTGTACTCGTCCTGCTCCTGATCTCCCAGGGTGGTTTGACAATTGTTATTCCTTACTACGAGTTTCTCTTGCACTGCTTGCATTTCTACTTAGAGTTGCTCTTGCTTAAATTGGTGTTATTCCTTCAAGAATTCTATGTCCTTGTTGAGCTTATACTACATCTGCCTGAGTGCTTTTTCCATCACTTTTTGCATGTTCTCCTCATTCATGCGGAGGAGAGCCTTAATTTGGGTCTTCTTGGTGTTGTGTGCTAGAGGATTCATTCTCTTTATCTCGTAGAGTGAGTTGAGATTTCCTTTAGCTTTAAGGATCTTATGGACTTGGAATTTTTTTTACTCAAGCCCTATGACGAACGCCAAATGTTCTTACTGATAATGGATTAAAAGAGTTCAGAGGTGGATAAGAGATGACCTTTCTATAAGCCAAACTCTTTGATACTGGCTGATCATAAAGAGATAAGGGAGATCCATCTGTAAAAGACTCTCTAACACTCAAGTCATAAATAATATGAGATATTTGTGAATATAAGAAAATATTAAATGTTGAATAAGTACTTCTAGGAGAATATATATATATCTTTGTCAATTAGTTCGATAAAACAATAAAATAACTATAATAACCATAATGTTGGACTATATAACGAGTGCTGATTACAATATTAAATACTCGGTTAAAAAGTTAAATATATCATAGTGAGCAAGATATGTATCATTCTTTAACTTTGGATAGGTACAATTAATAATTTTAAGAATACCTAATATTTTTTTGGTATATTTTGCATACAATGTTTCTATCTTGTACATGTGAGGGGTCGAGAGAGTACTTATGCTTGTCGGTGAGTGGTTGATGTGTTTGTGTCCTTTCCTCAATCTCCTTCCTTTATTGTTGTTGCTCGGTGGTCTGGGGGTACCTGCGATTGCACTTCGACGCTCAAGTCAGTGCTCTGTTTCAAGTGTGCTATAATGGGATATGAAAAACGTACTGTCTTGCCCCCCCTTTATACGAGTGTTCTTCCTCTCTCTTCGATACCGTTGGGGATATTCTCCTTGACTCATTTAATGCTAATGATTCTTACTAATGACACTTCATAACTACTAATGAAAACCGTTACCTATTGAATGCTAGTGGTAACTACTAGCAATAATAGTTATTTATTTATTGTGTTCTTTATGTTGTTATTTTACCTTGATCGATCGGTCCATGGCTCGTCCGATACTGACCGGTACATATCTTGTTAGGCAAAACGGAACACAAGAAAACAACCCACTTATTCCATGCTTATCAAAATTAATATCTTTTTTTACAATAGTTTTTTTCCCTTACTTAAAAGTCTTCAAGAAAAATTATAAATATAGAAGAATATTTTTTTTTGGAAGAAAACTAAGAACAATTAACATCTTCTCTAGATTATACATGATCTCTTCGTGTATTTATAAGCTTTATTCTTTTATTTGCAGTGTCAAATTGTATTCAACTTACACATCCTCAATTTTCGAGCTGCTTTTAAAAACAATTTTTTTCTTATAAAAAAATGTGAAGAAACTTGATAAAAAAAAATTAGTTGATAATGTTGAGTTTGGATTATTGTTGATGAAACTTGAAGCTATAAATGGATAGATATAACTTTTAGTTGGTTAGTAGATACGTTTGTCATATAAAAAAAGAACAGAGTTAGTATAATTTAGTGAAATAATATAAATTCTTCCTCGTAATCAACATCTTTGTTTTGTTTCTTCATTTACCAAATATCTTTTTCTGAGTAATATCACCTAGAAAAACTTATGTGAATTCAAGAATTGAAATTAATTCTCGAAATGTTATTCATATGTAATGTTTAAATTATATCGATTTTTCACATAAACTTTTTTGCAATAAATAAGTGTTTTTACATACTTAAAATAATTATTTCAGTTACATATTTTTTTTTTTCATATCTACGAATCTTGTTCTAGAAAAAAATATGTTAGGATTCTTTTAACTATAATATTGAGGGGATTCTCACTATTTTTGGTTTTGACATTCTTGTTTATAAGTAATTATTTTCATGGGTATGTAATTCTTTTATTTTTTTTATTTAACGATTTTATGTCTTAACTACTTTTTATTAAGATTTATTAAATTATCCTTTAAATTTATATGAGATAAATATATTGTAGGTTGTTTGCTCATATTAGTATTTTATTATTTCAAATTAATTTAATATATTTATTAATATTAATATATTTATTATTTTAAATTAATCTCAAGCCATTTAATTTGTTCATAAAATGTTGAATCTTACTTATTACTAGACAACCATTCACTCTTGGTAATTTCTTACTTGAGTGAACCTTTCTATCTGTTATCTTATTATATTAGATTATTCAAAGAAAGTTTCAATATCTTAAAATGTATTTTTTTATTAACTAACAATAATATCTACATATTTTTTTAAATATTTTACAAATAAAAATGATAGACAGGAAGCTTCTATCTATTTTTTTTTCAATTAAAATTAATATAACAATGCTTACTATTTAGTAAACCAATACAACATGATTTTTGCCCAATATTTTCTACGTAAACATTCTCATATAAAGAATGTGGAAATCTAACGTTTTCAAAACAAAATAAAGGTTCATTGATTTTTTTGACTTCTATTAAATACTTTAACATAATAGTAAATTTAAAATATATAAAAAGTTACATAAATATTTTCTACAACTATTTTGACCAATAAGATATAAGTTAATAATTTCCAATAATGAGAATAATTTTCAAGATTGGTTATCACAAAGAATTCTGAAATATTAAAAAAATAATTTTACACCCTTAAATATAAACTTAGACTGTTTTACAGAATTTTCTAAAATTTATCCTGGGGCAGAAAATATAGTAAAATATTGAAACTCCTGAAATTCATTAATCTAGTTTAAGGAGGAATTATTTTGGTAAATAAGTGAATAAAAAGAGATAATTTGGTTAACAGAGAAGAAGTAGAATAATAATATTAGGAATTGTCGTTTAATATGTAGTGTGCAGTGTGATTGGACCTATCCATTTTACACAGCTGGCAGAGGGAAGTGGTGTGTCCATGTCTTATTGGATCCAAAAATCCCACAAGGCCACATAACCGACAAGTTCGGCCCACTCGGTTCCTCCCAATATTCTAGACACACACAAACACAAAATGGAAACCCCAAAACCATAGCGCGCACAACACACTCTCCTTATAAACTCTCTCAAACCCCAAGTACACACACACTCTCCACACAAACACTCGCTCGCACACCGCGCCGTATTGTTCACAACAAACCAAACCCAACCCATTCTTTCTCTCTCCGCCGTCGAACAACCCTCCCTCTGCGCCTCCACCGTGCAACCTCGGTTCCAGCGGAAGACCAGAAGACCAACTGCAGGAGGTGCTTGGTTGCAAATGGCGACCCCCGCAAGCCCCGACGTCGCCGACGGCCCTGTCATGAACCTAATCAACAAGCGAATCCGCGCCTACCGCAAGAAGATCAACCGCATCCAAGCCATGGAAGAGTCCCTCTCCCAGGGAAAAACCTTGAACAAGGAACAGGAAGAGTTTCTCCGCACCAAACCCTCCATTCTCGCCCTTATCGACGAGTTTGAGAAGCTTCGCCAGCCCCTCGCCTCCGCGCTAACCGAGGAACTCCAGGGTGCGGCGCCGAATGCTCGAGGCGCCGAAACCCCAACCCTAGCCGAAAGCTCCGGCTCATTCGAGCAGCCACCGCCGCAGCACTCAGAGGACGACGTCGTCGTGGAGGACCTCCTCAACCTGCTCTACTTCGGCTCGCTCTTCGATGTCAAGAGCGACTTCGCCTCCACCATGCTCACACGGACGCACGAGCGCGGTTGCTGCTTGACCTACGACTACGTCACGGACGATGCCACCGATCTGCTAGGCGAGAAGGACTTGGATTCGATCTCGGCGTTGCGCGGCCTGCTCGTCTCTCGGCCAGCCGACTCCAGCTTCTCCCACAAGAACGCGCTGCAGCGCTGCGTAGAGCACGCCAAGCTGTGGCTCGCCAAGTCGGAGCATCCCATCGGACCTGATGCTGATGTTACTTGTATGGTTCTGTTCATTTGCTCTGTGCGTGTTTGGTGTTTTTTGTGTTGGTTGTTAACTTGTTACTTAGTGTTTTTGGCTTTTGGTTTCAATTTTTGTAGATGCTGGATTGCGGGAGAAGTTGGATAAGATAATGTCTTCGGAGTACTTTACTACTACTCCTGAGATGAAGGCTCCGGTTGAAGTTGCTGCAGCTGCTGCTGGGGGGAATTACGTTTCTTTCCATGTGCCCGTGCATGGGTCTGTGGTTCCGGTTGAAGTGGAACAACCTATTTATCAGTCTCAGGAGAAGGTATAATTGTAATGTTGCTGGATTGGTTGTTTTCTTAAATGTTTTTGTTTGGATGTGTATAGCTTTCTTTTGAATTCAGATGAGTTAAGTTAATGGCTTGGATTTTTTGTGTGCTTGCCAGAAAAAATGTTTAATTTTTTTGGACTTTGGGATTGAGGGCTAGCTGTCAATATGCTGTTTGAAAGTAATATAACTTTTGTTGAAAGGTATTTTTGTTTACTGTTGTACAGCTAAAAGGAGTGTGGGGTATGAGAGGGATGCTTGCTGATTTGGTTGTTGTAATTCTTCTGCTTATGAATGTGGTTAGGGCGAAATTATATTAGAATTCCATTCTCTCTATTAGTTTTGAAGAACACCCTTTGAATTCTTATGTGATGTTGCTGTTTTATTCATGAGTTTTGAAGTGTTGTCAAGAATGCGTATAGATGAATAAGCATGTGCTTCCTTTGCCCTTCAACTCAGAGGAATGTAGTGGTGAAATAGTTCTTAAGAATAAGCTGTTAAGTTCTGTGCTAGTGGTGAAGAAAGAGTATAAGTTGTTAAGTTACTAGTTAGCTTCACATACAATATAATTGCTGGTGGTGGGGGTTTGATGTATACTGTAATCTGTGCTCAAGCTTTAAAAGGTCATTGAGACCTATGAGTAATTTGTTTCCTATCACGAATCATACTTTTTTAGAAATGTAGAATTATGCTATAGATATATGTGTCAAGTGCAAACTTGAATCAGCACTTGAAATGTTAGGAGAAACCTTTTATTAGTTAAAGTACTCTGTAAATATACACATCTTCAAGTACATTGTTATTATGCATATATTAATTCATTTGAATTTTGTTCTACACAGTAAATCTGCAATATGTGCAGATCAACCACAACGAAAGCCTTATCTCACTAGGTGAGGAATGCCTGCAAACCTTGGCAAAATTTTATTAAGATTTAAAACCATTATTGTTATAAAGTATGCACAAAGTATGCACAAGAAGAGGCTCTGACCTGTCTCGTTCATGTTGCTTACGGATGGTATTTTATGCAAGCATGTCTAAATATGTTCTGTTTATGATTTTCTTCGATATGCTGGAAACTATATTTTTTGGAGTGGACAAAAGTGATTTTCCAGTATTTTTTTTCCCATTAGGTTAGATTGAAGAGACCTTGTTTCAATATTTGTTTTTGAGTAATTAAACATGTATCCATGAATGTTGTGTCTTTGACTATAGACACTTTTGTTAAAAAGTTGCCATGGCATATGGTGGTGTCAAATTTCGCAATGACTTCCATTTTATGGCGGTTTAATGGTGGCTTTTTGTGTGATGGGTGCTTTTCATGTAGTGCAATGTTGTCAAACTCGTAAATTGCAAGAGGATCAGAAAGGGGATACAAGATTGTAACTTAAGAGGAAAAGATTGTAACTTGAGAGGATCTCAAATTCCTGTTACAATTCATATTTATATTTATAGATAACTTAAAGATGTAAAATTCATATTTATATTTATAGATAACTTAAAGATATAAAAGATAAAGATTGTAACTTGAGAAAAGATTGTAACTTGAGAGGAAAAGATTGTAACTTGAGAGGAAAAGATTGTAACTTGAGAGGATCTCAAATTCCTCAAATTCCTGTTACAATTCATATTTATATTTATAGATAACTTAAAGATGTAAAATTCATATTTATATTTATAGATAACTTAAAGATGTAAATTGCAAGAAGATCAGAAAGGGGATAAAAGATAAAGATTGTAACTTGAGAAGATCTCGAGTTTCAGTTACAATACATATTTATATTTATAGATAACTTAAAGATTAGAAGTCTGGTGTGAATTAAAATTTTTGGGCACTTGTAATATTTTAAATGGGCCTAGTAAGGCCCAAATAAACCTTGATTGTGGTTTTTAATTATTATTGTTGTTAACTTCCTCTTGCGGCTGCAAGACACTTCTCCAATGACTTAATTTGAATTAGGGTTGCAATGGGTTGAATATTAAAATTGGGTCAATGTCCAAATGTTTGAATTAGATTTTTTGAAATTAGGCTATATTTTTGGGCAACACCTTTTTACTTTTGTGCGTACACCCTCCCATTTAATTTATTCATTTTCCACCGTCGTCACAGCTTCAACAGAGTGCGTGCCGTTGCTGCAAAACCTCATTCTCTTTTGATGGAGCAACCAAGTTTCGTTTTTTTTGGCCAAAAATGTCCTGCACGTGTCATGATCCAAGATGGACAATATCGCAACGCCTCAATCTGCTTTGATACCGATTTGCTGATTGAGTCACCTTGGGTGGCCCTCCAAATGCACGTGTCATGATCCAAGATGGACAATATCGCAACGCCTCAATCTGCTTTGATACTGATTTGCTGATTGAGTCACCTTGGGTGGCCCTCCAAACTCGTTGACTCGTGCAAGTAAACTTGTGATCTTGACAACATTGATGTAGTGGCCATGGTGAAAAAGTATGGTGGAAATCTTAGGAGAGAAAAAGAGAGAATTTGGGTTTTGGGTCATTTCACCTTTCTAAACATTCTACCCTTCTCTAAAACCCTGGACCTGCTTATTACCCCCAATTATTTATCCTATTTTCTTTGATTCAACATCTCTTCCTTGACCTTGTTCTTGTTTCTCACTGCCTCAACCTTTTCTTTTTTGACTTCACCACCTCTCGACCTTTCTAATTTATCCCCTTTGATTTTTATGACTCTTTGACTTACCTTTGCATTGCAATTACATACACACCTGCCATGGTTCTGCCATAAGTTGCTATATCAATGTTGTTAAACTCGTAACTTGGGAAGAGGATCAAAAGGGGAATGATAACTCGTAACTCGAGGATCGTAACTCGACTCGAAAGAGTTACCACTCAAGTTACTACTGTACATAACATAATTAAAAATGGATTCATAATTCATAAAATGGTCTAAATACATAACATAATTAAAATAGTTTTAATATTGTGAGGAAGAGTAGTGAGGTAGCTAACATAAAAAGCACTCGCGATGAATCACGAGGGAGGTGCACACGAGCAATGGTGTGAGCGACGGTGCGAACGGAGGAGGGGTTCTACAATTAGGGCTTTGAAATTATGGTTTTTGATGATAAGGGGTGTTATTTAGGGTGGGCCTTGTTTTTAGGTATTTTTTTAATGGGTCGAGTCACGAATTGGAGAGACTCAAAGATCCTCCGATCCGACCCATGACTCATCAGATTGCTTCGATTTGGCAATTTTTTGATCCAACCGATGTAGTTAAAATTACAAGTTTACTCGCATACTCGCACAAGTAAGCATGTTTGGAAGGCCAACTGAGGTGACTCGACTGATAGATAGGTATAGAAGAGGATCATAGCAAGGTGCCACACAGACCAGTCGATCTAAGGATCGACATAGGTTGTTGATCCTGGATCGTGACTTGTGCTTAGCCATTTTTGACCAAGAAAAATGGAACTTGGTTGCTCTAGCGTAGAGAACGAGGTTTTGCAGTGGCGATTTTGATGGTCTTGTGCGGTGGTGACAGTGGTGGTGCGCTCTAGTGAGGTTGTGACCGTGGCTGAAAATGAAGAGATTAAAAGGGATGATGTACGACACATGGAAGTGAAGAGCTGTCGCCCCAAAATAAACCCTTAAATGTATTTCAAACATTTGGGCCTTGACCCAATTCTAATATCCAGACTATTGCAATCCTGACTAATTCAAATTAAGTTATTGGAGAAGCATTTTGTAGTAGCAAGAGGAAGTCATTTCCTAAATTTATTTGGGCCTTACTTGGCCCATTTAAAATATAATAAGTTCCCAATAATTTTAATTCACATCGGATTTCTAATCTTTTCTTTAATTTATCTATAAATATATATTGTAACACTATAAATATATATTATAATACTATTAGTAACTCTTACGAGTCGAGTTAAAATCTTTTATCTTTATCTTTTTCTCCGATCCTTTTGAGTTATGAGTTTGACTACATTGGATCCAACACGTTTTCCTCCCAAAAGAATGCAAGATCGTGGGATCGATGATCTAGATCGTGATTTTGATTACATTGTGCTACATCTTATGCCATTTGTGTATGGCGAATTTTTTGCCGTCTGCCATCAATAACACTAGTTATATATCATGCTTTGCTTTAGCATTGGCCTTGTCATTAGACTTTGGTTGATATATTTGAGTTTTTTTGCCATGGTTGACTTCTTATAGCCGGTTACTTGTTCTTTTATATTGAATCAAAACCACTTTTTATGGGGTATTTTGCTCAATGTTTCTAGCTATTAACTGTTGTTGCATTTCCTGATTCTGAGTGTTGAGTTAATGCTGATTTGGTTAAATTTCCTGTCAGGGGTTAGTGAAATAAGATCAGTGGCATTTATCTTTTTTCGATGCATCTAGCTGTCTCAAATGGCAAATGAATTGCTACCTGGCTATCTCCTAAGTGATTTTAGAGGGCTTAAGAGGGGACCCCTCCACTGGAGTGCTAACTGAGAATGACTTATAAATTATAACTTACTAGGGAATAACTTATAAATTGTAACTTACTAGGGAATAACTTATAAATTATACCGAAGTTCTAATAAGTGTGCTGTGTATATGCTTATTGCACTAAAAGTTGCAAACCACTGTTACTCTTGTTATTTGTGTGCAAATATAGTTTTTTACTCTGTTCAACATTCATTTGAATGCTGATGCATGGTAATTGTGGTGTACAAAAATGTAGTGGGTACCACCCTCTAGTGTAGTGAAGTTCTGTTAGTTTGAATACTTGCACAACATTCTAAAACCTGAGATGGTTACTGGGAGGACAACTGTTTGTTCCTCTTTCTATTCACATAGAGATATGTGATTTATCGAATAACAAATGTATCTCACTAAGTACCAAAATGTTAACTACGGTTTCATGCCACAAAAGATTATTTGTTTGGTCAAACTTTCTTGGGCCAAAGTAACACAATTAATCACTTTTAGAGTTAACAAATTTTGCTTGGATGTAAGCTTAAAGTTTGATTACAGTTCACTACAGTATACAGACAAATGTGCTTTTATTGTTTAACTTCCAGAGGATTATTAACAAGAAAGAAATAATGTTTGATTACTTTTCACTGCCTGATGTTTTCGTGTACTGATCCTTTTGTTTAAATTAAATAATACATTTTAAACTGTACTGTCAGTCCGGGCTAAAACTTTGCACTGGATTAATTTTCTTTTTTAACCCATGTCATTGCACTGGATTATAATTTTATTGAAAAATCATTGCTATAACTACAAGTCTGGTTCTCTTGGTAATGTGAACTCCAACGAATGCCAGATTTTAGAGAATGAAGAGAATATTTTTGAAGAATGAAGAATAACTGTTATTAATTTATGATGACTCAGAACACATCTAGCATTTATATTCTTTCAAGGGCAACACCATTACAACTGATAAATCTCAGTTAACAAATTATTATTCTGATATGCTTAATATTGTAGACTTTTTTTATCTATTTAATCTGCAAGACCCTGTGTCTTTTAAATTTGTTAGTATACTGTAGAAAAATAAGAAATTTGCATCGGCAGTTTCTTAAGTATGCTGAACAAAACAATTGTATGTAGTTTATCTGGCTGTTATTTTGTCTGCAATTGTGGGTGGAGCAGTTGTTGTGTCAGTTTATCTGTGCACTAGGTTGGTGAGGGGTTGATTATTAAAAGAGAAGTATTCTTTAATATGTATTAAAGGCTCCTTGTTAGGAAACCATTGTGTGCGGAGTGGTTGTTTTTAAAGGTGTTCGTCAACATATAGGCCATACCATTCTTTGTGGTTCAATTCCAAAATTATTGTCTCTCTGGCCAAGAAATCTTAGGAACAATGACAATATTTCACACCTTATTTTATCAATTCGAAAGTTATGGCACCTTGATAAAGAAAGAATTCTTAGTTTTGTGTTTCTGCACCTTGATCAATTCCAATATTAGCTTTTACCTGTTTGGGGTTTTCATTTAATCTATGAACAAATACATGTTTTTGTTAAAAGTCCATTTTTTTTATGAATTTTAGGATTTTCAGCCCCATAATGTCAGTTACTCCATTTGAGTAAATTGTATCCATTTTTAGTTGTATCTTCATAACCCTTTTCCTTTTCAAAATGTTTATTGTTTATATAACTTGAGTTTCATCCCTTGTAATACACAATATCCGTTTCTTTTGTCGTAACTTTTTTTCGATGTTCCAAATCTTATTGGCTGATTTAGTATTATAATTGCATACCCTCGTTTCCTTATTAAGTTTTTTATCTTTTAAGATTTTCCGCACAAGTTTTTATTTGATTTTAAGCAGTCAAATCCTCTGTAAAATGACAACCCTTGTTGCTTTTAATATGATAGCTAATAATACTGATATTAATTCTATACAACTGTTTACTTTTCAAGTTCTCATTGCTTGTTGCTTTTGTAAAGGACATTGAACTTATTTTATTGTCTTCAGGATCATTGAAGCCAATTTTTTTTTTTTTTGATACTGCATACTGTTATCTTACAAGTTCCATATGCTTTTTGTAGGATGAAGGAACCACAAATTTCCAAGGACATGGATCTGAAGATGATCAGACTGATCCTGAAGGAGAGCTTCAGAAGGTTCGTATAATTTGGCTAGATATAGATATCTTAATGTCATTGAAGTAGATATGACGCTGAAGAATTTTCTTACTGCAGGATGAGGTAGAAGCAGAAAATGCAAATGAAGTGGTGTCAGTTCAACACGGTCAGACGAACCCACAAGCGGATGCAGAGCAGAATGAACGAGATTTCGAGGGAAAGGAGCAGCAGTCATATCCGAGGAGGGGTTATCAGAACCATAGAGGCGGTCGAGGGGGAGGTGGTCGTAGGGGTTATTCAAATGGGCGTGGAGGTCGAAGTGGTGGTGGCAGAGGAGGAGGAGGCTACCAAAACGGGCGCAATCCATACTACGACCAGCCTGGGAATTATTATCCAAGGAACTACTATAACAACAGAGGAAGAGGAGGAAGAGGCGGTGGGTATTACAACAATCATGGTGCAGGTGGTCAAGTTAATCATGTGGCAGGTGACGTGGGGGTGCAATCATGATTAATTATGGGTTGTTTATAGTGCTTGTTACTGTCACTAATTGGTGGTAAACCAGTTTTATTCGCCTGCCATGAAACATGTTTTGAACAATTTTGTTTTGACACTTTCTAGATTCCACCCTTTTGTAGTCCAGTGGTTAGTGGGGGACCTTTGTCCGAAATCTCACAGGAAGAAACTATGCGAATGTCTAATGTTCTGCTTCTCTGTGATCTTCTCTTGTTTAGTCAGCTAGATGTTTTCCTTGCATTTTAATTATACAGTGGTCAGGTCACAAAGCACAAATTGCAACAGCACTGCTTTGTTAGGCAACTCAACTTACAACTACTTTCTATCATGCCTTTTTTTCTCTCCTCCAACTCGCCTTTTCCCATAGCTCATAGTTTGGATCACTGGATGTCCACATAATCTTTTATTATTCTTATTATAATCTCATCTCAAAAATCAAACTAACCATTTTTTTACATCCATAGTTCATTATTTTCTATTCCTAACTATTAGGGATCATCTATTTTCATTTCATTTTATTATGGACTCTATTATAATAATACATAATTAAAATTAGTATTAATATATTATAATAAATTAATATAATAACAAAAGAAATTATGTTTTTTACCCATTACTTTTTTTCTTTTAGACACTCTTTTTTCTCTGTTCAATTTTACCACTTTTTTTCCTTTTTCTATTTTTTTAGTTTGTCACCTTTCAAAGTCAAATATTGGTTCCATTTGAGTTTTTTATAATCAAAAGTGAAAATTAAAAAGTTGTTTGAGTAAATTATGTCAACGTGGAAATTTATAATTGTGAACAAACTAGAAAATCATACTAAAAAGTTATTTTCAAGAATTGATTGAGTGTAGTTGGGCGCTTGTGGCCCAAAGCTTTTTCTTGACTATTTATGATTTGTTTGTGGTTTGACTTATTTTGTGACAATGATAGAAATAAGCTTTGATTATAGGATAGTAATGGGTGATTAAAATGTACACTATCGTTTTTTTGAAAATTTTTAATTTCTTTAAAATTCTATTTTTGTGTTCTAATTATTGTTTATTGGGTTGGATTATTCGTTGATCCAATCAAATTAGATAGAGTTTAGTTTTATTTATGATTGAGATAAATTTGACATAACTCAAATGAATTCACTCTTATATGAATTGAGTTATAAGTTTACTATAATTACTTAATACCAACTCTCATACTTGATTCACATCTATTATAATTGGCATAACTCTAAACAATCCTAAAACTCTCATTTATATCTTCTTTTATTTTGTCTATCATTTACTTTTGAAATGAAGTTAAACATTTTTAAACATTCTTGTGATAGTATGTCTTTCTTTTCCTAATAACTCTAGTATTAATGTATTTATCATTTATCTTTAACATTAATTTTCATTGTTCGTTTTTGTCATATCTCAACCCTAAAATTAGATAAATAAACCTAAATATATTTATTTTTTCATCAATTATATCATTTTCGTTTTTATTGTTCTCTTCTATCATTATGCTATTTGATTTATGAAACACGTGAAGTAGGTAAGAGAAAAGTTACAAGGGTTTTTTTTGTCATAGAATAAATGATAATATATGTGACAAGTCAATAATACTAATAATAAAAAATAGATATAATTACCTTATTCGTCTTTGCATTTAGGGTTAATATTCAATTTAGTATATTGATTTAAAAAAAAAATCAATTTGGTTCCTTATATTTTTTAAAATGTATTTAAATTAATCATTTTCGTTAAATCGCACCTTACAACGTCAAGTGCTGCTTATGTGACAGAGAAAGACGGAATTAAGAGATGTGAGGTGTTAAGTGATGATGTCCCCTAAGACCGTAACCCTCACATCGTCGCCGACGACATCTCTTCCCACCGTTGTGGCTGCTGCTCTAGTGACCAAGCCTCTGACAGCATCTTCTCCGGCTGTAGCGCTAGTAACCTCCCCACCAACACTAGTTCCACCGAGCTCTCTCCATGCACTTGTGCCTACAACACCTATGCTTCTCGAGTGAGGCAAGGAGAGAGAGAAGAGAAGGTTGTTCCTAGTTATCAAATTTTGTGGGTTAATGCCATTGTGCCAAACTTCTCGACAATGAACTGAGGAATGACCCTCTAGTAGGCATCTCTTTCTTTCCGTGTAAATGTTTTCCTCCCAAATCTGTTAATACCAGACCCATATCCTTGCTTCTTTGAGTTCTTTCAACCCGCATAACATACCAAAAAAATAATATATTCTTATTAAGAAAACAGTGTCATCTTGTCTTACATATAAAATCAAGACACCCCTGCACCTAGTCTTATAAGAAAATCAGTGATCACATAAAATATCAATCAACTTACCTTGCTAATTTTCCCATCTTTCAAATAGTACCGAATCCCAGACCAATTGATAGATTGAGAAAGATGAGAGCGGAAGGCAGATACGAGATATAGAAAGATTAAGTTCAACTAGAAAACCAAAAACTCATTTTGCCCAAATCCTACTCTACTCAACTTGTGAACATCCCAGTTTTAGTCACCATCATTCTTAGTTCATTCCAATGATAATTTCTTTATTTTTGTAAAAATTGAAAAAAGTCTATTGTTTGATAGTTTGACTCATGTTGCAAGAGAAAATGTAATCGACGATGAATAATTTCTTTTATACTGTATCGGTTGAGATTGAACGAGCTATGTTATTGGGTATTTTTGACCGATCGATCGGATGATTAATTACATTGAAGAGTAAATCAATGATAAATGATAAGTATGGTAACATCCTACAAATCAGGGTAACATCCCTCAAATCCAGGCTACATCTCGATGAATCCGGAAGCTGATAAATCAACTAATATTGTTTTATTGAAGACACGTGTCAAATATGGTCCATGAATGAAATAGTCAATTACTAAACACTATAAATTGGTCTTATACACAAAAGTAATGTACGCATTTATCAATTACATCATATACTTTAATATAAAATACTTATTTGATCATTAGGGAACCTTTTGTAAGTTAACTCTCGACCAAGCGAGGAACAACCGAATGTTAGGGAGAGAATAAAAAAGGACGAAGAAGGAATGACCGAGAGATCGGACAATTGTTACCGTCTGTCCCAGTTCCAGGTACTATGTAGGTCCCTTTTTAGACTATACAAGTACATAACTATGATTTTCTTTTTGTTACGGATATTTCTAGTTTATTGGCCACCTTAGACGTGTTTTTAGAGTGAGAAAAAAAAAATCTAAACTGAATTGAATAATTTCTCAAAGTGAATTGAGTTTTTATAAAGTCATTGAATTTTTTTCTAAAAAAAATAAATTGATTTGTTTTCAAATATAATATTTAAAAACTAAAATTTGTTTTAATAAAATTTGAAAACTAAAAAGTAAACTAATTTAAATTAAAATATATTATTTGTTCATTTTTCTTTTTCTAAGTTAGTTTTTTTCAATTCTTTCTTCATTTTTGTTTTTGTTGGTTTCCAATCTTCTTTTTTCATTTTTGTTTTTTTATCTTTATTTTCAGTTTTTATTAGTAATGATTGATTTTTATCATCACTTTACATTTTTGTTTTTCATCATTTTCATCTATTCCACAATACTTTCACAAATCTTTCTCTTAACAATTTAGTTAGAGCAGTAAGGATGAAAACAATTTTTTTTATGTTGACGAAAAAAAATGCAAAGTAATAAAAGCACAATTGAAAATTAATAAATAGAAAACTTAAAAACTAGACGGTTTTCTAGGTGAGACTTTTTGGCACTTTAAACCTTGAAGACACACTTACCGAACTAAAAATTGAATTTAATCCACTAAGTAATCAAAGTTTAGCAAATTACAACTCAAAAAAATACAACGAAAATTAGGTCAACAATTTTATGCACTAAAAATTTAAATGACCTATTCTATGCACTCCCATCTTTAGCTTCGTGTTTTGTGTAAATTTTGTGAGGTTGATGTTGTTCCTTGCTTTGCATATTTAGGATATTCAACCTAAGGTACTCGGTTTTACCTCTTTAGTAATGTGGCTTGCACCAAATTTTTTCAGCTCCACAACTCACCAAAGTAAAAAATTAGGTTACTTCCACCAAAAGAGGTCAAACAATTTAAAAAGCAACAAAACGCAAATTTAAAAATAAGAACTACTGCAAATGGAGTTCGTAATTGACATGATTTGAAGGAGTAATCAAGAAATTGACAAGCAAAAAAATTAAGATTCACACAAAAAGTTAGCACTCAAATTGAATCCTAAAGAATGAAACTAGAATAGATGAAAAAAAAAAAAAAATTGCACTACAATTTTTTTTTATGTAAAATTTTCTCATCTTGTCGAATTTATGTTGGACATATTACTTCAAATTTGAATTTGAATTTGAAATTTAAATAACTGAAACTTCAATGTTTAATATCAATATTGGTGTTGGAATTTCACAAAATTAGTGTGCCAATTAATTGCAATAATTTTTTCAAATTTGGTAACAATTCAAATTTTTCAGTCAAATTTTTTTACATTGTCCATTTTTCATTTGTCATTTTTTTTTATTTTGAATTTTGATGTAATTTTTTTTTTCACTTTTTCTTAACACATCAATGTACTCAAATCCAAAATTTCACAACTTTCACCAGCACAATTAATTGTAATAAACGTTTTCAGCCAACACAAAAGTTGAAAAAAAAGAGGAATCCTAAACTGGAATTAAAAACAGAATTGAAAACTTAAAAAATACAATGGAATTAAGTGGAATTGGAACTTGTACGGAACTAACAACAAGTATGAACTTATATCTAGAAAAATAAAAATGCACCAACGCTCAAATTCAGAATTAAACTTGTACTCAAATTAAATCAAACAACCAAAATTAACAACAAAAGTACTACATAGAATTGATTGGACGAACCTGACTTAGACAATACTGAAATTGATTCAAAAATTAAAATGACTCAACCAAATTAATTTGCACCGATTGAAAATTCAATAAGACTGAAATAAAATAAAAAACAAAGCAGCATACTCAATAGAAACCTATAAAATTGCAATAGGAATGTTCAAGAACAATTGAACAACAATAACTTGAACAACAGTTTCAAAACAACATTATGAACTATAATTGAAATTAAAACAACAAGAAAATTCAGAATTCAAATGAACAACACATAAATAAGAACTACACAAAAGTTAAAAGAAGAGAAAGAACTTAGCTCTTGAAGAACCAAAGCTCTAGATACCAAATGATGAGTTGTGCCTTCATTCTAATTTGTTTTCCTTGGACTTTTTGGAGGAGTGGCGGAATCTTGGTGTAGGAGATGGGACAAGGATGATTGCAATGGAGCTATGGGTTCCTTGAAGGTGTATGAAGAGTAGGGAAAGTGATTGGTTGTGCCATATCTGATGGAAGAGGGCCAAGCACAACCTTCCATGAAAGGAAAGAGCCAAGTAAAGAGCGTCTAGACCCCAAGCCAAGAGCGTCTAGACCCAAGCCAAGCATCTAAGACCAAGCTAGGAGCGTCTAAAGATCAAGCTAGGAGCGTCTAAGATCAAGCTAGGAGCGTCTAAGACCAA
>Ga0123342_1005549_pt1 | contig 18181 bp, 12 predicted proteins | sample Turbeawhitnodule_FD_89960 | JGI IMG/M metagenome (GOLD analysis project Ga0123342, IMG submission 89960) | Root nodule microbial communities of legume samples collected from Mexico - Turtle bean Mexico white nodule | ecosystem: Host-associated > Plants > Roots > Nodule | place: Mexico: Nepantla...
ACCCGTCTGTGCACATCCGCCTCACACCGGACTAATCTCTGCATGCAAATAACTTCATATCTACGCACCGGATGATTTGTATATATATATATATATATATATATATATATATATATATATATATATATATATATATATATATATATTTTGTTTTATATAAATATAGAGATTTTGATTTATTTATAAAGAAATTATGCATTATAAATAATTGTAATAGAAAAAAAGACAACTAAGTATATTATATAACTATAATATTATAAAATTAATAAAGTATAATTTTTATATATAATTTTTTATGAATTTAATAACTATTTTTATTGAATAATGATTATTATAATCGATTTTCAATTTCACATTTTATTTTTATTGCAAAACAAAAGTGCACACATACACATATGTATGTGTTTCTATTTCATAAAATTATTATTGTATTACATAAAATTTATTGTATAATATATATACTATGTTGATAAAATATATATGCCAAATTTGGGATGTAATTTTTATATTATAAAGGTATTTATAAAAAAGTATATATATATATATATATATATATATATAGTTTTGAATTTAACAAAACTACCTAAATGAATAAGACTTGACTGAAAATTTAGAATTAAAACTTAATGAAATTAATTTAATCTTAAAAAAATTATTAAATACTAATTAGTTTAAAGAAAAATCATTAATCATCATATTAATTAAAGTTAAAAATATTCTACAAACTAAAAAAACATTAATATCTAAATTAATTTTTAATATTAATAAAATTTATGAATAAATTTAAATTGTATCTAACATTCAATTTTAACTACTTACTACTTTAAACTTTAAATTAATCTTTAATTAAATTAATAATTAATTTTAAAGACTGATAAATTAATTTTTGTTTCAATGTTAAGTAGAGACTTGGCTTAATTGACTCTAGAGAGTTAATGAGAAAATACATGTGGCTTTTATAGACCCAAATAGATGTGTGATATTCAATAAATATTAAAAATAGCTTTTATTTCTAAATTTTAAAAAATATTTAATTTATGTCCATAAAAAGAAAGAATTTTTATAAGTAAAAGAATATTTCTTTCCTTAAAAAAAGAAGAAGAAGATGAGTTAGAGGATGGGGATAGGACACCTAAGGAAGTGGAACCCACAAACCTAGAAACCTCCAAATCAAAATCAAAATGAAAGAGAGAGAGAAGTTAAACAAACAATGGAGAGTAAAAGAAAGTTTCATGAGTCTCCTCACTTACCTTAATTTAGGTCATGGCCCCTTCTCCAATTTCCCATAGACCCCACATGTCTCTATCACATTTTTCATAGTCATAAATAAAATATTCTTTTTCTTTATCGTTTTTAATACAAGACATTTTTAATATAATCATATATTGAAATACAATTAATTCATTTCATTGACTTTATTAGTTTTTTTAAATAACATTAATATATTAAATTCACTTTTTTTATTTTTCACCAATAAAAAGACATACATATTAGTACTCTACAAGGAAATCATCAAATAAAAATTAATTTTAGAGATAAAAATAACTAGTTACTATAATGACTAAATTAAATACAATTTTAGAGACAAATTAGATTTTATTATTGTTAAATGATTTTTAAATTTGTGTCTAATTAGCAACTAAATTTTTTACAACCAATTATTTAAATTCTAAATTTTGTAGCAAAATCTTTGATTGCTAATTAGAAACCATGTCTCTAATTTAGTCATTATATCAACTAATTATTTTTTATTTTTAAAAATTGCTTTTTACTTCGTGATAATATCAATAAGAATGTTTTATGAATATAAAAAAGTTATTTGTGCTTTTAACTTGTACAAAAAACTCTTTTTTTCTCCTCATTCTGTTTTTTCCCGCAGTTTCCAACTTTATGATACAACTATTACATATTAACAACTTTTTTTTACGAGAAAACCTAAGCTTTAATATTTATATCTTTTATAATAAAAAAATAAAATCAAGAGAGAACATATTTAATTAAATATATATTGGATAGATAAAAAAGAAATATCGATATTATGAAACAGTTTTTTATAGAATCATTTTCTTTTGAATTAGAATATTAAATATGAAGGTAAATTCATTTGGAAAAAAACTCAATAATAAGTGTATATAAATTGTTAAAATTGTAAGATACATGTACATAAAAATTAAAATCATTTGTAAACCTCCATAATTTGTCTAAACTCATTTTGTATATTTCATCTTTATTTTTTTTATAGTGTCTTTGTTAATTTTTGATTTGAGGATATAGAGACAATATCTTTATAGAATTCATTTTGATGTTTTTAATGATCATAAAAGTTAGAAATACCTATTTTTTCACAAAGAGATAAATATTAAGATTTATAAGTTCCTAAAAGATTTAAATTTTCAGCTAATATATGATTTAAAGAAAGTTAATGTGGTAGCACATTCTTTTTTGCAGAAAAACCGTTTAGATATATGCTTTTGTGTTAAAAGATTTGGAGTTGATTGAATCATTAAGATATATGAATTTGGGAGTAAATTTTTTTTGGTGATCACATTAGCTATGGCATGTTGATCATTACTAATTATTTGTTTGAATTGATAAAAGAAAACCAATTGATTTATACCAACTAGAAAAATACCAAAGAATTGTTGGATGTTGATCAAGTTAAATATTTCTTTTTATGATCACATATTATTATGATATATATAGAGAGACAACATATTTATACTTGGGTTGATGATTTGCAGAAAGTGATTTTAGAAAAATGACATAAAAGTAAAGTTAGTTTATAACCTAATATGACTAAGATGTTTTAGGATCTCAAGAAATATTTTTAGTGGTTTAGAATGAAGAGAGATGTGCTCAATTTGTAGCTTATTTTTTTGACTTGTCAAAAATTTAAAGTTCAGTAGAGGAGACCAAAGAAAAATGGTAAAGGTTATTTTAGAATGGAAATAATATGCATTTTGTTACTCATTTACCTAGAATTATGAGACGTCATGATTGAGTGGATTATTGTTGATAGATTAATGAAGAGTGTTCATTTCTTACTTATGAATATATGAATAATTTTGTAGAAGCTTATTGCATTGAATATTAGAGAGATTATGCAATTGCATACCTTTCAATATAGTCTTAGCATAGATTATTGATTCACTTTGAGATTTTGATAAACATTATAGGAGGCTTTGGGAACTTCACTCAAACTCAATTTACCTACCAACTACTATGAAGGAAAAGTTTAATCCTTAGAAGATATGTTGAGGATGTGTGTCTTAGATAACTTGGGATGAGATTCCATATTTGGTGAAATTTACATATAACAAATTATCATTCCAACATTGCTAAGACACCATTTAAGGATCTTTATGATAGGAAATGCAAGACTTCTCTCTATTTGCTTTAGGATGGAGATACTATCTTAGTGGGACCTACATTATTGCAAAAGACTATTGATAAGGTGAAACAAATTTAAGAGAAAATGAGGGCATCTTCGAGTTGCCATGAATATTATGCTAATTAGATCACATGTGTGTTTCTAAGAGTTAGACCTACCACACGTGTATGTAGAGTCATCAATCAAAGAAGTTAACTACTAAGTTCATTGGGTTGTACTTGATCATTTGACTTATTGGAGCAGTGACTTATGAATTAAGTTTTCCATCACCTTTGTCTAATGTACACAATGTGCCCAAGATTGTTTCTCCTACTTTAGATTGTTGGTGTTGGAGAAACAAACAACTATTAGTTAAGCATACTTTAATTACATTTAAACAATGTTTGGGTGTCGTTAATTTGAATTTGTATATTGAATGTTAAATGAAAAATGATTGATTTTGAATTAGATTATAGTTGTTTAGTTATGTTGATTTTTTTGGAATTTAGAGTTTGCATACTATTTTTTAAACTAGTGATAAAATTGTGGTTTTGGCTGTACTAATAGGTGAGAAAAAGAGTTATTACATGTTAGAATTAGTAAAAATGGGTTAGTTTGATTTTGGGAAATTGTTGTACAAATTGTAGGTTCTTTTTTGTTTTATTTGCATATTTAAGCATCGATGACTAGTTGCTCAAGTGATACTCTAGTAGTAGTAATTAATGTTGTTAAAAAACATTCTTTCTCAAGTGTTCCCTTGATCACTCAAGCAAAATGCTCCCCCGTTATGTAAAATGTATAAAGTTTACACCTAGTTTTATACTATTTTTGTTGTTCAAGTTAAATGTAAATTTTGTGATATTAATAAGTATGATATATCTTTTTCTTTATAAAAGCTTTCATGTTAGGCAACACTATACAACTTGACATCTCAACTAGGTTGACACCTCAAGTAACAACAATCATCTGCCATCACATGAAAAAATATTATTCAAAAAGAAAAAATAAAGAAAATAAAAAAAAATATGGGGGGACTAGACCAAAACACACATGTGAACAAAAATGATACATATATAGACTATACCTATTCATAAAGAATTCTAATAGCAGACTAGATGGAAGTCTATTATACCAATGAAATGATTCTCTGTTAATAAATCCTAAATTAACCAACTTATCAACACACACATTTCCTTCACGAAAAATATGAGTAACCCTAAGCCTGATTTTCCTATAGTAATTAAGACAAGTATTCCATCGATTACGGAATTAGTCCTAGCAATAAATGTAACACAAACCAAGTTAGAATCACATTCAAGCCATATATTAGCTAGTAAGCCCCATCTTTTGAACTTCCTCCATAACATGTATAGCTCCATAAAACTCAGCAACCATAACAGTCTAAACTTCAAGAAATGCAAAGAAAGCACCAATAAACTTCTCATACTCCCATGAAAAATACCTCCATAAGTAGCAAGACCAGAATATAACCTAGAAGCCCCATCAATGTTAATTTTAACTTAACCTGGTGAAGGGAACTCCCATCTAACAGGAAGAGGACGAAGAACTTTACCAGTACGAGTATTAATACAAAAAAACTTAATCACGTTGAAATCCAACATATCAATCTTCATTGATACTTTAGACGAATTTCCCACTAGACAAGTTAAATCTTTAATTATCAAAATAGCCCTAGAAACATCAATCTTATCCTGAAATCTAGCATAATTCATCATACGCCATATCATCCAAATAGAAAAAGTTATCACAACAAGCTTAATAAATTTAACCAAAGGACTACCATCACTCTTAATAAAAGAAAGAAGATCATCCATATTAGAGAAATGAGAAGTAAGAAAAATCGGTCGAACCCAACTCCAAACACTACAAGAAAATCATGAAATAAAAACCAATTTTTTGAGACCAAAATAATTAGTTGCAATAGTAACTAAATTAGAGACCATTTTAGAAACTATTTTTTTTTGTTTCTAAATTAGTTTCTATTATTGTTAAAAAGTTTCTAAATTGGTATCTAATTATCAACCAAGGTTTTAACTACCAATTATTTAGTTTATAAATTTGGTAGCAAAAACCTTGGTTGCTAATTAGATACCAATTTAGAAACTATTTAACAATAATAGAAACTAATTTAGAAACCATTTTTTTTAGTTTCTAAAATGGTCTATAATTTAGTTACTATTACAACTAATTATTTTGGTATCTAAAAATTGGTTTCTATTTCATGATTTTCTTGTCGTGAAATATGCAAAGCATGAGAACATTCAAAAACTAAATGTTGAATAGATTTCTCGTGCTTTTTCACAAAGCGTACACATAGAACATATATGCAAACCTTTATTATGAATATGTTGATCTGTAGGAAGCCTCCCATGAAAAAAATTCTAGAGTACTAGAGTTTTGGAAGATGGAATATATGAAGACAAAATGAATTTACCCCAACCACATGGAACTCCTAGTTCCAAGAAAAAAGTCCTAGCTGATTTAAGATTGAAACAACCAGACTCATCTAGAATCCAATTAGGGGGAACCTGTTCCTCTCTAACCATGATATGATTAAAAAATGAGACATCTACTGTAAAGACAAGGGAATATTCCAATTATAACTAGTCCAAAACTGAGAGACTGTATCCTGAATGCTAGAACCATCAGATAACCCTGCAATATTTGATAAAGAAGTAGTAGAACACTTTTTATCATTCCAGAAATTAATAAAAGTACATGTACCAACAATCCAAGAAGTATTACCAAGTATAGTAGAATAAAACTGCTTAATTCCAGGTCAAAGAGATGAAGATTTATAAACCATTCTAAACTTGTATTTTGATTTAAGAACCCTGACTTTCAAGAGAAAAGACCAAGTCTTTACTCTGAACACGACTATCTCTTTGTCTTTCCAAATGATGCATCTTTTGGGTGAACAGAGAATAAGGCGGATAAGGAGGATACTTGGATTTGGAAAGATGGGGAGACAACGTTGTACACAGTCAAATCTGCATACAAAATGCTTAAAGAAGAGGTTCAAGTGGATGAGAATGATCTGTTCGTGGGTTTCTGGAGGATAAAGGTACAACCAACAAATGGAAGGTCATGGATGATATAATAGCGTCTAAAGCGAATTTGGTGAGAAGGGGGATATGTATCATTAACAATATCTGTAGTATGTGTGGGGAGGAAGATGAAACTACGTCTCACCTTTTTTGCACGTGTAGAGTTGTCTGGCTTGTATGGTCTAAGTGTTATGAGTGGATGAGACTGACATCGACGGATCACCGGGAGCCAAAACAACATTTTTTAAGCTTTAGGGTTTAGGTGTTAATCAAATATGGAGTTCGGTGTGGATAACAGTTTTAGGAGAATTGTGGAAGCATAGGAATAAAAGAATTTTTAATGGTGGTAGGATTGATCATAATGAAATTTTTTCTCTAGTGTAGGTCAAGGCTTAGTCTTGGGTAAAGTTCAAAGTACGTGGAGTATGTTTTTCCTATTTTAATTGGTGTCTTGAGCCTTTAGTCTGTATAAAGTCTATTAGAAATTATTAGGAGGTCTAGTTGATGAGTAAATGAGTTTTTAGGGGTTGATAGTTGTATAAGGGTTGGGATGTCCCCGAAATACATCATGTTTATTCATTTGTTTTTTTCTAATAAAAAAATGTAACTAATACAAAGGGGTGTACTCTTTTTTGGGTAGATATTGATGAGAGTAAGCTCAAACAAATGAACTTGCCTACACTTTTGTATGGATACAATTTGTAGGGTTCTTAATCTCATTTATTTTTACAGATTGAAACATCCTTTAAATGTGATAATTTATTTAATTTTATTCTTTATCAATAAAAAGAACCATCACATACCAACTAGGCAAAATACTAGATATGAAAATCAAGAATAAACATGATTTTCAAAATTCCAAAAAATAATAAAGGTACAAAGACACTGATACATCCATTGAAATCTACTATTTATATAATCACAATATATTAATTGATATTTTTTATTATATACTTATTTGATATTTAGAATTATATATATTTATCTATAAGCATAACAATTATTTATAAGATGGATTTATGTGTGATTATCTTTTATTTAGTAGTCTACCTCTGTTTTGTTATTTGAAATGCTGTGATTATATTTGATATATAAGTATATAAGATTTTATATCCACAAACTAAATTCAGAAAAAAATAGCACACTATATAAATATTTTTTATTTTAATATATAAATATGTTTATATTAATTAGTATACACTTCTTCTATTTCTATCTAAATATAGGAAAGAGTAAGATGATTAAATTTCTTTTAGACAAAATTTCCCTTTACAAATAATGGTATACAATCTTTACTAAAAACTGATTTTTTTTTATCCAGTTAAGTTAGCCTAATATAATATTTTTATTTTATTTTTTATAGCTATTTTTTAAATCCAGGCTTTTCTAAAAAGATTAAAAGTAAAATTGATTTAATACTGAATTTGAATTAGCTGAAGTTAAATGAAACGTTAGTTTTAAGTGTCGGGTCAGTTAATTTAAAAATTCATCTAAACTCAGCTCAGTTTCTTCTTTTATTAATTTTATAAAAGAAATGTATAATTGTATGATTTATACATAAGTTTTATTCAAAAAAGTTAATCAGACCAAGTTTATGAGTTTAATTTCTATTACAATGTAAAAGATTTTTAACTATCCATAATAAAATAAGTTATTTGAGATAATTATGTAATAAAAATGGTCATACATGCGAACATTATTTATTATTAATTTGATCTGTAAAAACTATTTACAATGTGAACTATTTATCTTTTTGAATATACAAATTTAACCAGTAGAAAACGCCCACTAGTTTAAAGGTCAAAGTAATAATATTTATAAAAAATATAATAAAAACAAAACTCTGTAATGAATGTCTTCAATTTTAAAAGTAAGCGTTATGCCAATACACAGTCAAAATGTGTTTTTTTTATCAGTTTTTGCTATCTGATAGTTGAACACGGTTTTCTTTGACTTCATAATTTTCTTAACATTAACAGTGAGTTAGAAACAGTCAAAAGAAAAGTTGAATTGAAGTATATTCTTTTATTGGTGGATAATAATATTTTTCAAACTCTATAACTCATATATATATATATATATTATAATATATATAATATAATGTATATATTATAATGCTGACTATAAAGGACTCCTTTAAAGTATATAGATATTTGGTTGGGATAAGAAAACAAAATAAAATAAACGTTCAACAAATCTTATCATGAAAAAAATGTATTTTTATGACATTTTTTTCCTATTATTAATGGTATTATTAACTGTTACATTATACCACGAACCGAATCTTTTTATTATTTCATGATTAAGAAAACATAAAGTTGCACAAGAGCAACATATCAAGAACGTACTTCTAGAAATCATTTGAAACTCCTAGTACCTGGTTTTTTATTCAGAATCAATGATTATCAACTTTTTAATACCATTTTATTAGTTTCATGGAAAAACTAACAATAATAAAAATACATGCATATATATTATACCAATCCATACAAAAGACAAGTTGTTCCCATATGATTTTCAGGATAAAACATATTGAACTTCAATCAATCCACATAAAGCTGTTCTAAATTAATGTCTAACACTTGTGATATATAAGAAAAATGTTGATAAATATAGTAGATATATATAGATTTTGTTTGAATCATTCTCTGGGAGTAGAGTTTTAGAAAGAACAAAGAGTTGTTTGTAGAATACTGTTTATAGAAACTGAAAGAGATTTTTGAATGGTGGGGAAGGTTAGAGTTCAGAAATATGGGTGGAGTTTGAAGTATACTGATTCTGGGAAGGTATGAGAGGAAGCAATAATGAGTTCCAAAGGAAAAGTGAGAGTTTGAGAGGTGGGTGGCTGAAAGAGAAGGTGGTCAGAGAGATCACAGCAAAAGAGCTAAGGATTAAGGATTATGGAGTAAGGGTTTTGGCCAATAAGTTAAGGACACACTGTGATCTTATTTTGCAGGCTTTTTTTTTGGATAGAATAGGAACTTAGAGAGAGACATAGAGAGGAAGCAAAGCATGGAAGTGTTGAATAAAGTGGGACCCACAGAGAGAAGTGTGGGGCCCACACACAGCGCCCATGCGCACGCTGTCTTTCTTACCAATATCAAACCCATCATCCATCATCGATCCGATTCCTTCGACCTAACCCTAACCCAAATGGGGTTTCATTTCAACTCAGGGAAAAACTAAAAAGAAAAAAAAATGAAAAAGAAAAAAGAAAAAGAGAAATGAAATAGCACCACCATCTCCCATATTAACCCAACACAAAAGCCTCCCCCAACTCGTTTCTCTTCCCCTCTTTTTCCTTTCTTAGAACTCTTTATTACCTTATTCCCTCCAAACCCTGAACTACCTCTCCCTTACTCCCATAAAGGTAGCTTAGCTTCAGATGCCAATCATCAAATTAACCAAGCCTCTCTACACACACAGACCATAATCACCAAATGGTGCCTTTTTCAGCTCAATTTTTGGTGGGGTTTTGCAAACAACCTTAATTTCTTCTCCTTTCCTTTTATGTTTCAAGGTAAGTACTAAGTAGCATGCTCCCAACACCTCAAAGTAAACAACCCAAAGAAAACCAAGCAAGCCCCCACAAAAGAGAGAGCACCATCACCACCTTCTAGATCTAAATTTCTTGTCTTTTCAATTAGCTTCAACCTTTTGGTTTCTGGGTGTTCATTGTTCAAGGACTCAAGTTTTAGGGTTGTGATTAATGGATCCTGTTGCAGCACAAGGACGTCCTCTCCCTCCCCCTTTTCTCACTAGAGATCTTCACTTACACCCTCACCACCAATTCCAACCCCACCACAACCACCAAAACACGGAGGATGAAGCTGCCAATGGCCGCGGCCAGAAGCGAGATCGCGACGAGAACACCGGCAGTGGAGGCGGGGCCACCACGCCCCCCCACGCCGGCGGAGATGGCCAGGAACCCGGGTCAGGAGATGGAGGAGGAGGAAGTGAAATGGGGAGAAGGCCAAGAGGAAGACCCGCAGGGTCCAAGAACAAGCCCAAACCACCCATTATCATCACAAGGGACAGTGCCAACGCTCTCCGATCCCATGTTATGGAAATCGCCAACGGCTGCGACATCATGGAGAGCGTCACTGCCTTCGCAAGGCGGCGACAGCGTGGTGTTTGTGTGCTCAGCGGCAGCGGCACCGTCACCAACGTGACCCTCCGGCAGCCAGCTTCTCCGGGTGCCGTTGTGACCCTTCATGGAAGGTTCGAGATTCTATCCCTGTCCGGTTCATTTCTGCCGCCGCCGGCTCCGCCAGCCGCCTCAGGACTAGCCATTTACCTTGCTGGCGGACAGGGACAGGTAGTAGGTGGAAGCGTGGTGGGACCCCTGCTGGCTTCAGGTCCCGTTGTTATCATGGCTGCTTCATTTGGTAATGCTGCTTATGAGAGACTACCCTTAGAGGATGAGGAAACTCCGGTACCAGTTCCGGGCACTGGCGGATTAGGGTCGCCGGGAATTGCAGGGACACAGCAGCAATCGCAATCTCAGCCGCAACAGCCACAGCAGCTTGTGGGAGATCCCAATACTTCTTCTCTCTTCCATGGAGTTCCTCAGAATCTTCTGAATTCGGTTCAATTACCGGCTGAGGGTTATTGGGGTGGCACTGCACGCCCCTCTTTTTAACAAAATGTTTTACTTTCATGGGTTTTTCGGTTATCTTTGTTTTCTTCTTTTATTTTTCTTCATGTCTCTCTTCCTTCTTTCTTCTTTTTTAATTTCGACTCTCTCTTTATGATCTTCACTGTTCATTCTCCTTCTTGCTTAATTATAACTTAGTTTACTGTTAATTAAAGCCTTTGATCGGTGTTGAGTTGCAGAAGGATGTAAAAATTCATGAATTTTCGGTGGGGTTTGATCATTATTACACATCTAAATTGTCGTTATATATGTAGTTGCTTCGAGACGAAGCAGCAGCTATATCATGTGCATTCTCTCTCTCTCTCTTCATGCTTTTGCTGCAATTCCAGCATCTTGTCTGATAATTTATCAGTCAATCTTTGCAGGAAGTAGGAAAAGAGAACGGTTTTCTGTTTTCTTTTCAATTTTTCCTTCATTTGTGCCTTTTTATCTGTTTGGAGTGGTTTTTCTAGGACTCCGAACCTAGATTCAGATTCTAAAACATGATCTAAAAATACAAATAACCCAACAACAGTAAAACACAATAACATGTACATATGAACTTATTCTAAATTTTATCTACTTGAAGAAAAAGTCTTGGACACAATAATTAGCCTCATGTACTTAGAACAACTAACTCAACCATCATTATCACTCACTCACTCACTCTCACTTTCTCTTTCTCTTCCACTAACACCATCATTACATCCAAACCCCATACTCAAAATTAGCACCATGTCTGATGAAAAACATATTTTTCTCCAATTCTTTTAAGCATTCTAGTACTAGAAGACCACCCCTTATATCACTGCAGTTAATTAAATGTTTAGAGTATTTTATTATTAAGTTGATAACTCTTAGAAAGTAACAGATGTTGGACAGTTAAATTCATGCATTTCTAGGAATAAGGGGAATGGTGGGGGTTATGGGCTTCACTATGTTTTGTCTGTCTCTGTGATTAGGGTTTACTAGTATTATGGTGGCAGAGATGAGCATTGGGTGTTGGGTCACACGTGCGCTGCTCTGGAAAAAAAAAAGGTTCCTTTTCGAGGCAACAACCGGAACAAACAGACCTCAAGAGCTAGCAAGAGTTAAAGCCTCTCCCTAAAGTGCCATTGGCACTAGACAAATAAAAGGGTGCAAGTAAAATCAAAAGTTTGAGGTAAGTGTTATACCAGTAAGTATAAAACTATATACTATATATTAATATTAATATTAATATTAATATTAATATATATATGGTTGCATATTGAAGGAGAGAAGAGAGATAATAATAAACTCAGAGTTTTGTCTTCACTATAGAATAGATGCTCCTTGAAACCCTAGCTAGCTCTCTCTGCTTCTTTACACTGTTATTCCACCAATGCCAATATGTGCTTTCTTAATTTATTAATATCCATCTTTTCCTTGGATTCTATTCTTAGCCTTGTCCAGTTCCTCTAGCTCAGTTTTTCCATAGATCAGCACTTCCCAAAGATCATTCTCAATAATGAACAAAACACTGCCTGAAAAAGTCTACATACAGCATTTCTTGTGTTAAGGGAGCCATTTTCGACACACTGCCACACTCACTGTTCATTTTTCTTCTTCTGAAAAACATGCAACAATAACATATATATTTCTACTACTTATCATTCTTCTTCTTCTTCTTCATGAAAACTAGTTATCATTTTACTATATTATTTTTTTTATATTGTTAAAATATTGAGTATACTTATTTTTTATACACTATTTGTTTTATAAAGTATTAGGAAGATTATTATTATATTTTGGAAGGATCGATATAAAACGCTACTCTTGTTCATGATACAAATCCCATGACTCCTGATAAAAAAAACATGTATCTGCATTTAATTACACTGAATTCAATATATCATTTTTTTTTTATGGAAGCTATATACGGGTTTTACGCTAAAGAAACGAAACAGAGAATCTTGAATTTATCAGCACTTTAATTAGAGTCCTCTCATTCAGAATGAGAAACTGATACACATGTTTTTTTTTTTTTTCTGGTTTTAGTTTTTGGAGCAAGCTCTGGTTAATTATGACTTCACGTATAGGTAGCTTAGAGCATCAAAACCCTGGAATAAATACCGACACGTAGCTTTAGTCCTTTATCTTTTCTTAATTTGATAATCAATAGCTTTTATAGATGTTTTTAGATCTGTAATGTTCATATTGGTGGACCATGACTACTGTGCTTTAGATTAGATGATTATACCTTTCTGCTTCATCATGGTGAGCATCACTTGGAACTTGGAACTACATTATAATAATATAGTACAATTTGAGATAATAAGATTCCATTATAATCAATGTCTTTTTTTCACCTACTTGTTTATCATAAAACCTTAAGTCCATTTAATAAGTACATACCAATTTCACAACCTTTCTCAACTTTTGTTCTTCTTGGATAAAATTTTGTGGAAGGTATTCGTGCTATTGGATAGAGGAGAGAGAGATCAATTTGTTGTGAAAACTAAATTGGAGGGTTATGAGAAAAATAACATTGAAGATGAAGGTGAAGAGTTAATACAAATGACTTCATGATATTAATTAGTATGTTATCTGTTATTGTTATTTATTATTTTAGTAGTGTAGCCTACACAATTTTAATTTCTTTTGCATGAAAATAAAAAAAAAATTCAAAGTTAGTTTTTTGGCTTAAGTTTTTGTGTGTTAAATTTGAATAAAAACATTTACAAAACTTTTGTAGCATCATCACTCCATATCAATCTTTTGGTCATATGAACAACTTATTTTAGAAGCTAAAATAAGTAATCTTATATTCTTTGATGAGAAAATTATCAATTTTATATTATCAAATGTATATTATCAAATGTATACCAAATCATTAATGTATTGAAAATTAAATCCTCATCCAATGATTAAAATTACTTATTTCAATTATCATTTTTTTTTAATTTGAAACCAACAAAGTTTAACATGCCTAATAAATAACTAGATCCACTCTTCTGGTTGATTAGGGCTATGGAAAATGTTTTTTACGAGAGGAAAAGTCCACTTATTATTTACCTTCGAGGACGTATAGTCCTCAACTTCTCGTTATAAATTATAACAATGAATAATGTTATTTATATAGTTTGAATTAAAAGAGCTTGAATATCTAAAGAGCTCCACTCCATGCATGAAACCATTGTTACATTGACAAATAATCTATTTCTCCCTCTCTCTATATATAATATGTGAGAAATCCTTTTATTATGAATATGAATAATAAATATAAATTATTGCACTACAAGAAAAGAAAATCATGAAATAGAAACCAATTTTAGAAACAAAAAATAATTAGTTGCTATAGTGACTAAATTAGAAACCATTTTAAAAACTAAAAAAAAAATGGTTTATAAATTAGTTTATATTATTTTTAAATGGTTTCTAAATTGGTATCTAATTAGTTACCTAAGTTTTTGCTACCAAATTTAAAATTTAAATAATTGGTAGCTAAAACCTTGGTAGCTAATTAGATACCAATTTAAAAATTATTTAACAATAATAGAATCTAATTTAGAAACCAAAAAAAGATTTAGTCTAAAATGGTCTCTAATTTAGTCAATATAGCAACTAATTATTTTTGATTTCTAAAATTGATTTCTATTCCATGATTTTTTTGTAATGTTGGGCTATATTATCGGTAAAGAAATACAAAAATAAATGGTTTCAGCGTATAAGATGTTTTCTATAGAACTGTATGACCTTGAATACAATATTACTTGTTATTGTTGTTTCATGCTCTGGGCTATGTTAAGGTCAAAGAGGGTGAGGAGGGAACCATGTATCTGTTTTATATGTGAAGATGCAGTTATACATGCAGGGAATTTAACTTCGTGTGTAAATGGTAGGTAAATGGGAATTGTATATAAGGGTTGAGACACTCTTGAAGTATTTTTTTAATTCAATTTATTTTTTATTAATAAAAAAATGGTTTCAGCGCCACTAAAAACCAAATACAAATAAAAAAATAAAAAAATGACATTAAAGTGTGATTAATGTCCACTTTGTGTTATAGCTAAAAGTCCACATCCCGTGTGGAAGCTATTGAATCATGCAGTTAGCTTATGGAGGGTTACTAGTAATGTTGAGCTAAAGAATGCAAATAAGACAATCAAATATATAATAATTTAATTATAAGATCAAATAGACTGATACTAAATGAACGAAATATAAAAAATATAACTTTAAATGTAATTTTAACATTGCAAAAGCAGACACTTTAACTAATTAAAGTATTTTATTTAAAAAGTTTGTGTTGCTATAACTGACTCTAAAAAATTAACAAAAAAAGTAGAATTAAAAATTGGTCAGGTTGACGGTTAAATCGATGGGGTGATGAAAAAAAAAATTAGTTTAAAAGTCTTTCCAATCCATTTTTAAATTTGAATTGCCTATATCAATTATAATTCAAAACTCAATATCATTATTCCAAATTCAATGTCAATTGTAATTCAAAATCCAAATCCAATATTAATTTCAATATATCCAAACTCAATTTGAATAGTAAATCCAAATTCAATTAAATACTAACCAACCAATTGTTTATTTTATAATTTAAGTTCTAAAGAAATATTTTAAAGAGGTGATAATCAAGCACATTAGTGAAGTAAAATGTAGCATCCACGTGTCATGAACAATTCAAAGATTGTCTAGGAAAAAAAAAGGTAAAAAATAAGAATGAAGAATGTTTGATAACAGTTGTCCTAATTCAGTCTAGAATGTTAGCTAGCCAAGAGTGGTGACAAGTTTTTTCTTTGATCAAAGTGGAGGCAGCAGTGATGGTTGGACCGGCTAGGCCATCATAGGATTATCTCTATGGAAGTTTTTGATGCAGGGTGGTTTATCAGTGGTGTGATCAAGGTCTGGTATGTAAGAAAAATAAAGTAGAGTGGATGAAGCAGAATGGAGAAGCAAGACTGTTGGAATGGAATGTGGCATTGCTTTAGGTGAACCTGAAAGTAGGCAAAATTATGCTGTAACCATCTAAGCCAAGAACCAACGATAAACCTTTTTTGAGGTGGAATTTGAATGCAGTTTTATGCAGACCGCTTATGCTTTATCCTGCAACAAGAATTGCTGGAGCACATGATGATGAAGGAGGTGGCATGTCAAACCAGTTTGGTTGGAACAATAGTAACTTTTGGAGGTACCTTGCTAATGGTGCTTTACAAAGGTCCTGGTCCTGCATCAATCCTTTTATGAAGAATTTGTGTGGAGAATTCTCCAGATGAATGGTAAGTTTTTTTTAATCGGCAATCACAAATAAATAAATTAGAACCACTTCAGGGGTGATTCAACCCTTATACACATTACTCAATACCAGTTCCATCTGTTTACCGCCAAAACCAACAAGACAAACCCTGCCCTTGAATGAACTAGCAAAAAAAACAACTTCAGGAAACTAACCTCATACACTCCATTGGTTCCAAACACCAATCAGAATAAGAGAAAGAAACTGACCGGGAATTTGTAGACACCCAGGACCAAACTTTTACTTGTACTAAAGCAAAAACTTCAGATGCATCCGCCACTCCTCTTTTGAAAATTAGGCGATTCCTGTGACTCCAGATTTCGCTAACTACCCCTACCCAGATTGTGTTCCAAACTACAAGACCTGTCTCAGAAGAAAAACTCATCCTAAACTGATCAAAGTTCAGCTTCGGTTCAATGTGAGACACAAACAGAATCCCAAGCCATCTGTAGCATAAACACCAAACACGCCAAGCAAAACTGCATCCAAAGAACAAATGGCTACCAGACTCTTCCTCTTTCCCGCATAATACGCACCTCAAGCTTTCTAACTGCACCCCTCTTCTACTAAGATTAACCCTAGTAACAAGCTTGTTTTCCAACACCCTCCAAGCCATAAGCCCTGCAAAAGGAATTGCCTTGGACCTCCATAACTTATTGAAAACCGGCGAAGAATCCTCCTCATTATCCTTCCTGACAAGGTTGTACGCAGAGCTGACTGTAAAATATTGGAAAACCCCAACCTTCCAAAGCCATCTATCAACCTCATCAGGGACAACCCCAGCCCCAAGTAGGAGCTGGCTCAACTGATCCGCCATCGGAATCTCCCATTCAAAAAACGACCTCCTCCAATCTAGCTGCTAAACCCATCTTCCATTAGTCCAAGACCCCAACTCCTGCAATTTTGAATCTTTGTTGGAGCTAATAGAGAAAAGTTTTGGAAATACACTCTTCAACGCCTCACCCTTCAACCATCTATCCTTCTAGAAAAGGATATCCTTCCCATCACCTACTTTCCACTCAAAACTGTCTTCGAAACAGCTCCCCCAACCCTTTGAAGACCAAACTTCCTTCAAATCTTTCCACCAAAGAGAGCAACTTCTACCTTTACCTTCCTCCCCCAGACCTCTCCACCCGCCGTACTTAGAAATAAGGACTTCCTTCCAAAGACCTACCTCAACCGAGCCCAGTCTCCAAATCCACTTCCCCATCAAAGCCAAGTTGAATAGCTTTGGATCTATGATTCCAAGCCCCCCTAACTCACGAGGCTTACAAACCAGGTTCCAGGAAGCCCAAGCAATCTTCCTTCCGTCTGCACCCCAACCCCAGAGAAAAACCCTTTGTATCCTGATCAACTTCCTTGCCACCCCAAAAGGCAAACTGAATAACGACATAAAGAATAACGGAATAGAAGAAAGCACAAACCTTATCAGACAGATCCTCCCAGCCATTGACAAAATTCTTCCCTTCCACCTGCTTAATCTGGACTGCACTTTCTCAATCACTCCGTTCCAAAAAGCACCGCACTTATGACTTCCTCCAACTGGCATAACCAAATATATGAAAGGAGAAACCATCGTATCACAGTTAAGAATCGCTGCGAAACGCTGAAGTGTGACCTGGTCCATCCCCGTCCCTTCATCCTACTTTTCGCAAAATTAACCTTTAACCTAGAAGAGAGCTCGAAACACTACAAAATCGCCTTGATATTAAAAACACTTTTTGATGGAAGAGGCCCAAGCACAAGCCCACATGCAAGCCCACCAAAGGGTAGATTTGGGCCAACCATAGAGTTATGGCCAAGAGGATCCAAGAAGACGTTCTTTTACATGTTCAAATGCC
>Ga0123342_1005550_pt1 | contig 18176 bp, 11 predicted proteins | sample Turbeawhitnodule_FD_89960 | JGI IMG/M metagenome (GOLD analysis project Ga0123342, IMG submission 89960) | Root nodule microbial communities of legume samples collected from Mexico - Turtle bean Mexico white nodule | ecosystem: Host-associated > Plants > Roots > Nodule | place: Mexico: Nepantla...
ATAAATATATATATATATATATATATATATATATATATATATATATATATATATATATATATATATATATATATATATATATATATATATATATATATATATATATATATATATATACATGTATGTATGTATGTCGTTGTTGTATATTCATTTACTTTTACTACTTTTAATTATACAAAATGTCTCATAAATAAACTATATATAATCTTAGTAATAGAATACTGTATGACATTCTGATCTCTTAAATATTTTCAAATTCTAAGTGAATCAAATTTTGGGTTTATAAAATTAATTCTATCAAAATTCTAGACTGGATGTGGACGTTAGAAAATTCTCCTTTTTTTTCTTCAAAAATATATTATTTTTAAAATTTAGTTTTCCAAAATAATTTTACTAGCAGCTAAATATTTCAAAAAATACTTTTTAAAATATTAAAGAACGATCATCTTTGTTTAAAATATTATAACATTGGGATTACAATATTGCTAAGTTTGTAATTTGTCTAATTTTCCTTATAATTTGTAATTACGAAAAGTTGAGCTTAAAACTAGAAGAGATGAGACATCTAAATTATTAGAATATGTTCTTGAACGGGTTTAAAGTTCAAAAAACTATTGATAGGACTCTTCTTCTACCTTTGGTTGGTCAATTGTACTTCAGTTTCCTTTCTCATAAGCTCCTAACTTTCCTCACTTATCCCAGATTTTAGTATTCTCGTAGTCCAAACTTGAAGGGTACCTGCAGAAGACACTCTGACGCTCAAGCTAGTAAAGGTGTTCAGTGCTCGGTTGTCAAAGCATTATAGATGATGACGTACATAAACTTTAGAATGTGTGTTATTTATATTACCTTTGGTGGACTTTCCTTATTGGGTCAGGTTAAGGAGTTAGGGCAATTGCTTCCTGCACCATATCACTGCACCCAATCATAGGGGAAAAAACGAAAATACCCTAAAAAAAATAGGGTACATATAAAATTACATTTCGGACCCCCTTTTCTGGAACACAATAATATGGATAAATTTTTCCATAATGTATTATTTTCTTTTCCGGATATTTTTATCTGGAAAGAGATTTTGATTTTTTTTTCCGAATTTTTATATCCATAATTCAAAAATCTCTTCCAAATATATTTTTTCGGAATGTATTATTTTCAATTCCAAATTTTTCATTTCCAGAATAAAGGGTATTTTTGGATTTTTTGAAATTATATTGGGTGCAGGTTCAAAAGTGTTGGGTGCATGGAGCATTTGCCAGGAGTTAGACCACGTTTAGGAATGCATGATTTAGTTTTTAATCGCAGGTTAGCTTGATTAATCATGTTTGAGTGTAATTGGATTTATGTTATTGAACAACCCATTGATATGGGCCGCGATCTCTGTCGGCCCAGTAGTGAAGACCAAGTCAAGTCATGATATCAGTCGTACATGCTCTTGTTTTTTTGGGCTTCAGGTCTTTTTTTCTTTTCTCTAACCTTTTGTAGGTCTTTTTTCTTCGGCTATTGCTTCCTGCACCCCAACTTTTTTATGCACCCCTACACTCTTATGCAAAGACAAATTTTACCATTATTAATTTTTAAAATCCCAAAATTACCCTTAACCTAATAAAACCCTAAAAACTGGAAATGGGTGCCGTTTGTACGTGCAAGCAACGTCGTCTTCCTTGGATTGTTGATAGCAGCGGCACATCACTTTCAAAGGTCATTCTCTCTCCAAATCTCACACACATCTCTCTTGTGATTTAGAGTGTTGTTCATAAAGGTAAGCAAAATTTCATGTGTTTCGGATTTTCACATCCGTTTTTGTCATGGATTCTTGTTTTCGTAAACCTTTTTTCACATTTTGAATCACAGAATCCGGTAGAATTTCGAATTTGTGGATCTGGTAGTGTCCCAAATTTGTGGATCCGGTAGTGTCCCAGATTTTGAAAGTGTTGCGCCGCTACTATCAACAATCCAAGGAAGACGACGTTGCCTGCACTCACAAACGGCACCCATTTTCAGTTTTTAGGGTTTTATTAGGTTAAGGGTAATTTTGGAATTTTAAAAATTAATAAGGGTAATTTTGTCTTTGCATAAGAGTGTGGGGTGCAGGAAGAAAAAAGTGGGGGTGTGGGAAGAAACTGTCTTTTTGTTTTCTCCAAGCTTTTGTAGCTTATTGGGACTCTCTCTCTTGGCCCACTTGGGTTTCTACCCATTTTTTCTTTTGTAGATAATATATTAATTTAAATTTTATAGATGTAAAAATTGTTCTATTGACAATTTTTGATATATCTTTATTGAGTCTTTTGCATTATATGTTTGAGAATTTATTTCAATCTGAATTGTATAAATGTAAAATTGTTGTGTGTTTTGTTAGTATTTAATTACTTACTTCTATTATATATATATATATATATATATATATATATATATATGTGATGCGAGTCAAAGAGATTATGTACTCTCATAAGAATAATATCAGTATATATAAGACTACTTTTAACTATACATAAATATAGTATGTTATTAAAGGACTATTTAAAGATAAAGTATTCATATAATTTAAATATGTGGAGTGTAATATCAAGAAGATTTTTTCTCAAAATTTATTCATGAAACCATTATTCAACTCGGAGAAAAGGATTAAGATTTTTTTTTTCAATATTGTAATTAAGATCACAGATTACTTTACAAACCCCTTACTGTAACAATTAATATTAGGTGATTCAAAGGTTAATTGTTCTCAACTGCTATAATATTTAAGTGACATGTTTTCCTTTAATTTTTAAAGTATTTTGTAATATTAAAAACAACTTAATCACTCCTTGTATCAAACTTCTACATAAAATTAATGGTTTTTGCCATTATCATAATCATTATTATTCGAAACAAAGTAATTATCGGTACATGTAAATCAAAGTGATTGTTGAACCTTGACAGTTACGACATACCATACATAATACATACTAAACGTGATATTTATGTTTATGAAGGACAGGGTGACAAATAAACACTATTATTAAATTTGATATAACCGTCATAACATACGTTTCTTAATGAAACTAATAATAACCTCCTTATATAATATTCTATAATGCAATTAACTTCAGTTATTTCCTGTAAAAAGTACTTTTGACCAATATTGTAGACAATGAGATCCATATCCATGTCATATAATCTTATGATTATTATATGTTAACTTATACATCATTTTTATATAAATAACACTTCAAAATACATTAATATATGTGTTGTTGTTCAGGTTAATATATAGCATTTTAAATTTTTAAAGTGAGTTTTTTTATTATTTAGTTTATTATATCATTTTCTTCGGTTGCAAGATTAGATAATTTTGTTGTCAAATATATTGTGAACATATGACGTTTCTTGCTTGTTTATTTGTTTATGAATAAAGTAATCTACAAGTTATATCTCTTTACAACAGAATTAGTATTTTTTAATTGATAAAATTGAGAAACTCGTGACATACATAAAACATAACACTCTTCCAGAATGTGACCCAAACAAGAGTTACATATATAACACAAATAGCAATAGCAATATCTGATACACACCATGGAGCACACCAGGTACAACACTAGAAACAAATGTGCCCTTCATAATGATGTTTATATTCAAAAAAGAGTAAGCATACCCTTCTCATGGGAATCCAAGCCTGGTCTTTCCAAAATCACACATCAAAACAATGACTTAAGGCTCACTAATTTAGTGTTGCAACCTCCTCCATGTTCGTCATCTAGGACTACATATAATAAACATCAAAATTCATTTGAGGTTCCTAATTTTATTTTGTGTGCATCTCAACCTTCTTCCATGAGAAATAGATTGTTTCGACTGGAGAGTCAAACGGGAGATCCTTTTATTGAAGCTTACAAGAAATGCACAGAAACTCCTAAGGACTCATTCATACGTAAGCAACCTAGCAAACACAATAAGAGGAGTGGATCGCGACCTAACATAATGAAGTATATGGATATTTTTTCTTGTAAGTTTTCCAGTGATATTATGAGCACGATCTAATTTCATTGTAAAGGTTTTGAGAATAATTAAGATATTTAAAATATATGTGTCTTATGTTTATTTATTTACTTTTGTATTAATAAATATTCTAAATCATTGGGACATTTGTTTCAGTAGTAATGGACCCTTTTCATGACTTTATTATTTATGTTTAAATTGAGTTAATGATGATAATAACTTCAATAAACATAATAGAAATTTATAGAAATGAATACTAGTATATAAATCTTTATTTTTATTATTTTACATATTATCTCATTTAAACAATTTACATTCATATGAGAAATGTGATAAAGGTTCTTGTAAAGAGAAAAAAAATCATAATTTGTAATATTCTAAAAATTGTAAAATTATATTTTACAACAAAATATTTAATTTTATAAGTTGGAGAATTTAAAATTTTGATATTAAGTTATAGATTATAGGATTCTTATGAAGTATATAGTTTATTTACTTAGTAGGACAAATTTAATGTTTATGAAATATAACAACTATGATTTATATATATATATATATATATTTGTTTATTTTTTTATTGTATTTTGAAATATTATACCAATAATATTGTATATAAATATTTATGTTAAAAATTTAGGCATATTATATTATTAGATGTGGTTAAAATAGGAATGTTACATGTATTAACAATATAAAGTACACAATAATATAGTGTATCAATAAAAATATTAAGTATAAGAAAGGATATTAAGTATAATGACCCCAGAGTTTTCAATTGAATCACAACCATCCAACCTAAGTACATAACATTTATCTCTTTTAAAATTCTATAATGTCACCCTTCAATTTAAAAATACCACACTTTCACATAAAAATATTTATACATTGATAAATTATAATGTTAAAGATAGCACATACTCATCATCATAATTTGAGATTAAAAAAAATATCATGTAAACATGACTTAGTTTATGAATATGGTGAAATAAATTTGATGGCAGTTAAAAATGTGAGTACGTTTAATTGTTTAGATGAGAATATATTTTAGACTCCTCTTGTACAAGTTAACCATCTACTGTTTGTTTTATACCGTTCTTAGTACTTGGTCTTCTTTTTCTACCTTATCTTGCAAATGTCGTTTTTTCAAAGCCAAAAACCTAATTTTCTGTCGCGTTTAATGCTTTTGTCTCCTTGTGATACAATGTTTGTTAAGACTATTATATATAACGGAATAAATACAAACCACAGAATCAAAGTTTGTTAGGATCATATGTATAAATTAATGTGTAACGTTGTTCCTCTTTCCACCAACTTTATACAACATGGATCAACCAATAACTCATTCTCCGGGAAGGGTACCCTTTTCGTGGGAAATAAAACCAGGAATACCGAAAGTTACTGTTGCTGAAAGTTTTCAAAGAGAACACAAGTTTGTGCACAAGCTACAACTCCCTCCTCCATCAACAAGTTTCCAAAGAAATTATGATCATGCTTTTCAAGTGCCCCATTCGCATGCAAGACCATGATCCATTTCTTGAGGCTTATGAAAAATGCACCAGGAGTAGGAAAAGTGTGAAGAAGAACAAAAGATTAAAACTTTGCAAGCATTCCCGCGTTGTTCGTGACTATCATTTCGTCATGGAAAATAATTTTTTAACTCCATTGCTCTACCCTACATCTCATTAAATATTAATATTTTAATTTTTTTTAATTATTTTAATTTTAAAAATTATTTTAATATTTTACATTTTGTCTATATTTTTATTAAAAACATTATTTTATTTTTTTAATTTTTTTTATTACAAATATTAATATTTTGTTGTGAATGTAAAGTGAAATAGGATGTACCTTTCGTCATAATCTCTTACTTGCAGCCATAAAATAAAATGTAGATAAACATTGGCGTGTACAACCTTTCGGATTTTAATATAATAATTCACGTTGTGTCGGTTATCCTCCTCTTTCAAAACTAATTATGTATGACCATCCATGAATAAAATACATATAGAGAGAAAAAGTTACTTTTTCAAATGTTATATGAAAAATTTTGGGATTAAAATTTAGAAATATTATATGAAAAAATTTCATCAAATTAATTTATTGTTTAGACAAAAAAAATTCCTAAAAATGTAAGAAATATAAAGTTAACTTCACCTTAAATTAAAATTGACTTATTTATTATGTGTAGAAATTCTCACTTATAAATTCTTTATAATATGTTGCTGACTAGCAGTGACTGCAATAAACAATTTCATATTTCGTCAACTTTGAATATGAACTACTGGAGGGTAATTACTATTTACTAAATTTTACGGGTATTTTTTAACAACTTTTTGAAAAGTTTTTCTTTATAATTTTTGTATAAAAAATCTTCCAGTTATTTATTAAAAATTAGTTAAAATAAGAGAAACAAACTGAAAGATGGATAAATTTTATTTTGATTATAATAAATTAAATAAAAAATCAAATTAGTCTATTTTAATTTATTAAAAATTTAATTAAAAATTTGATTATTTAATACAAATTTAGTTTCATTCATCCATTATTTTATTTTTCATAGAGGAAAATTCAACCCATCCCATCGATAAAAATAATATTTAAGATTTTTTTTAAAAATTGAAAATGTATTTTTTTAAACTTTAAAAAAAAATTAAGAAAGATTTGACTGTGAAAAAATTGATTTTAGTTATTTTTTATTTATTAAATATTGATAAAACAATATTAACCATTTGCATGAATTTAAGACTTGTTTCACTGTGCGTTGTACTTAAAGTCATACAAGAGTTATATAGGAGTGAAAGACATTTAACAGTTAACGTGAATTTGTCCTTAGAGTTCCACTAACAAAAAATATATAAAATCATAATGAAAAATAAATAAATAAGGACTCATTTGTTAGAAAAGGGATACGAGACAAGATTAAATTAAGAGGAGTTGAATTGGTTTTTAATTTTTTTTTTCAAGTTGAAAAATTGTTTCAATTAGAGAAAATGTAATTGTTTTATGAATCAAGATTGAAACTCAAAAGATAAGAGGGATTGAGAAAGACAAATATCACACAAAAAAATTATGATGGTTCGAAAGAATCTTACATCTAATCTTAGTTATTCAATCTAGATTAAGTGTAATTCACTATAAGCTCTCATCACAAACAAAACATAGAAAAGACAATAAATAACACTAAATAAACTCTTTAATACATTAAAATAATATGTCATATCTGTAAACATCTATTTTTTTATGGATAAATAAGATTTGTTTCTAGAATGCATGTGAAAAAACATAAAATATATTTTTAAATAAAAATAAAAATAAAATCCTAAAAGGATAAATTTTCCATTCCAAATATTTATAAAAAGTTAAAAAAATGGTAGTTGGTTTTATAAATACATGCCTTAAAAATATTTTTGGGCCTAGTCCATTCATCTCTAAAATGTTTACTCTCTACACCTCCACCCTCTCCTTTTTTTCGTGCACCCCCCTCACTCACGCTTACTCACTCCACGTACAGTCACTCTCACTATTTACCACTCACTGATTCACGCCCAACACCCCCATTCCCTTTGTTGACATAGCAAGTTTTGAATCTTAAATAATATTGTTTTCATTTTAAAATGAAATAAATAAATAAATTGTATTATTTTTTTTAAGTTCTAGCAATTGATCAATCTTACATTAATCCATTTTTTAAGATAGTGAGATGAGACATGCCAATTAAATTTGTTTTAAATTTAAATCAATTAAGATAAAAGATCAGGTTGTTGGACAAGTTGGCTTATCTGTGAAGGGTTGTCAACCTTTGTAGGCGAAAACCGAGTAGTGATCCACCTACAAAAAATTATTCGATACTGAACTTAGTAAAAGTTAAACGAAATATGATAGTATTTAGATGAGTTACAGGTATTGAGTGAATACTTCCCTTTCTCTTTCCTTTCTCCCTCACGTGCAATCATACATGGAACACAAACGGGGTGGTGTTGTGACTTATGTCGTCGACAAGAGTACCACCCCTGGAAGCAAACAAAGCCTAAAGGAATAAACTACATTTATAAGCTCTTGGGGCTAACAAAATCACAAATCTACTATAACATACTTCATTCAAACAACTTCAACTTCTTCACACTTTTCTCTTACATCATTTCAAAACCTTCTTTCAAATCTCTTTCTCAATTCAAACACAAACACAGTATACATAACTTCCGTTGTCTAAAATAATTGAATAAATGCCTTAAGAGTACAAGTCATTGAACAAAACTATATTACAAGTTACAAGAGTGAAAGCGCCTTGCTATTTGAGTTCCTTTTCGATCAACATGTACACTTTCCTCGTTAATTCCTTTCCATGCCCTAATGCATTTAATTGTATAATAATATATTTAAATAATAATTTATAAAGTAAAATTTAAAAATAATTCAATACAAAAATATATTTTAATAAAGTGTATATTAAATTAAAATTTAATTTATTATAAATTTTAACAAATAAAAAGTTATATTAAAAATAATAATGAATCAATAAAATGTATTATATTAAATAAAATAATATATTTTTTGTAACACTAATGGGGCTGTTAGGGGATATTATGGTCTTGCTACTTGTGGAGGTATTTTTCGTGTGAGTATGGAAGAATTTATTGGAGCTTTCACTGTGTTTTTTGAAGTTCAGACTGCTCTGGTTGCTGAGTTTTATGGGGTTATACATGTTATGGAGGAAGCTCAAAAGATGGAGCTTATTAATGTCTGGCTGAAATGTGATTATGCTTTGGTTTGTGCTGAATTTACTGTTAGGAGCATGTTCCTTGGATGCTTTGTAATCGATGAAATACTTGTCTTAATTACTGTGGAAAAATCAGATTTATGGTTACTCATATTTTTCGTGAAGGGAATGCGTGTGCTAATAAGTTGGTTAATTTAAGATTTATTCATTGAAAACCATTTATTTGGTATAATAGGCTACCATCTAGTATGTTCTCATAATTCTTTATGAATAGGTATAATTTACCTATGTATCGTTTTTGTGAACATATGGATTTTGGTCTAATCCTCCCACATTTTATTATTTTATTTCTTTTTAAAAATTTTAATAATATTTTGTTTCATGCGATGACAAATGATTGTTGTTATTAAGGTGTTAGTATAACCGAGATGTTAAGTTGCATAGTGATGCCTAAAATGAAAGTTTTTATTTAAAAAAATTAAATTAAATAATTTATTTTAATACATTATTAATTATTAAAATAATATATTAAAATTTATTTATTATTTTAATTCTTTGTTTATAAACACATAATTATTATTAATAAAAAACAGTTATATCAAAAAATCAATCATATAACTAATTATACATCTAAATATTATATTACATCTTGGTTTAGAGAAAAGTCTAAATGTTAGTTATTTTTTAATTAATATATTCATCTAATTTTTGTGATTAATTTCATCCGCTAAAGCAAAGAGATATCTAAGGTTTAACCTAATTGACACAAGAAAAAAGTAGTACGAAAATGAGTTACTGCTATATTTTGCTCTGTTCTCTATAAAGCATGATATCTATCTTGGACTTCGAGAATTGGTGGGCTCAGGGGTGAGTGCAAAACAGAGCTGGGTTTGAATGTTTGAACTCTGTGCCCAATGTTTTATATATTTTTTTGTGCGCCGTTAAGACATTCTGATGTCATATACATTCTCTTACAATTTAAATTATTTTGTTGTGACGGAAATGACACGGACTCATGTCAGTATATTTTTATCTCTAAAGTGAGATTTTTAATATAATTATTGAGATATCAACATATAGTAATTGGAATTCGATACTTATAAATGATCCTAATCAAGATAAGTTTAATAAATTTTATTAAAATAAATTGTGATACTAAATTAGAAATTAAGTTTAAATTTTCATTTATCCTCAAAATTTACTCTTACTTATACTTAGATCCAGTAAATTTATCTCTAACAGAGAGAGATCATAGATAAATTTCTAAATAAAAATATAAAGAAAATTTGAGCAAGTTACTCAAATAGTGTATAATTTAGAGTAAGATATGATTTTTACTATAACTGTTATATTAAAAAAAAACATTAATGAAGAGTAAGTATTTGATTCCTCATCTTCCATAACTGTTCATATTCTAATGTATAAGTATAATATTTTATTTTTAATGTATTTTTTTTCATTTCAAGTGAAATATATTTGCTATGCCTATTAGGCACGTGTTTAATATTCTCCAAGCAATGCACAATGGAATTCTACTTCAGTGTATTTTTGGTTGGTTAATTAAAAAAAAAACAACAACTAATGACTCTGACCCAAAACTCTGGGATTAAAATACAAAAAAATGATTTCAAAGCCGAAATAGCATGTTGTAGTTTAAAATAATTATTTTTACAAAGTTGTTGGAATGTTTGGATTAGTATATGTTGAGAATTTTATCCTTTTTAATATTTTTTTATTGAATAATTTAATTTATGTTTTAATTAAATATTTTATTATCAAACGGTGAGAAAAAGAAAAGTGGGTGCAAAAGTATTTTTTGATGGAATATTTATTTGAAATTAGATTGTTGAAGAGAAATTGAAAGGAAAATATAGTAAGTTAAACGTCTCAATCATGTACCTATAAAAGTACTGCATACTTGTAGGCTTGGCTCGTCTTGTAAATGCGGCGTTGAGCCCCACATTGAAGCGAAACCGTTTCTTTAAAATGGAAAGGAGAATGGCTCGATGACAGTAACCATTGTGGGTGGAGAGATCATCATTTTGCCCCCACAAAACAAATTTTAATAGTGACGTTGATGTTCCGTGAAAAAATTACTCTCTATAATTATTCATCCCCCTGCTACAATTCTTTAACTATTGTTATTATTTAGGATCATAACTATAATGTTGTCTGTGATGCATGTGTTAAATACACGATTTAAAACTAGTACGTATTGTAAATATAAATATAAATGTAAATACGATAATTAGTTTCTGCAAAGTGATTTTTTTTTTTGTTCTTTTGGTGTTTGCTTTTCTCCCATTGTATTAAAATTTACTAACGTTTGCTTGGACACACGGATTTGAGCGGTTAAATAGATAAGGGAGAAAAACAGGAGGGAAAAAGTTAAAAAAAAACACGAAGAACAAAATTCAATTTTTATTTTTCACTTTTATATAACAAAACGTAACTGATTATATATATATAACACAAAATTATATAATATGATTGATTACATAAACATATATAGTCTATTATCAAATGCTTTTATATAATTAATTATTATTAGAATTTTATTAATATTTATATTTTATTATAATAAAATAAATAATTAAAGTAAGAATATAAAATAATAATATTTTAATTAATTAAATTAGTTTAAGTTTGATTATTTTATAAAATAATTTCTTCAAATCTTGTTATCCTAAATATAACTTACTTATTTAATACATTTTTAATAAAATTTATATTTTAAATATTATTATTCTAAAGTACAATTTTTATTTATTAAAACTTTATAATTTATATTTTAAAAAGTACGTGTTCTATTAAGTTATCTTTAATTTATCTTTTCATTTTAATTCACATTTATTTATTATATTACTAAGTTAATTTAATTTTCCATTCCATCACATCAATCAAAATAAATATCATATTTTCACTCATTTCAATTATTTTTTTCCTGAATCCTTTTTCACTCCGACTTCAATCCAACCTAATGTCTAAAAAAAGAACATTTCAATAATTCTAAAGCTATTAACAACTTATAAACTTAACTATATTGAAAAAATTACATAATACAAGCGTCAGTCTATTAATTTATTACTTTAATGAATAAAAGTAATTATATAATTTATGATCAGATAAAAAAATTCAAATTTTATTTGTCTAAATTTATTATATTTGTATGGGAAAAAATTCAACTTCCTTTTCAATAATATATATATTTAATTTAAAAATTAAAATAAAATTTTCTAAATATCTTTTAAATGACGTAAACTAATTACTTTATAATTAATCATCATTCAAAATTAATTTATACTTAGTCTTACTAAAATACTTTTGCAATTTATCATATAGCACAATTACTTTATTTTTTTTAGTCCTACTGATTTAATCTACTCCAATTAGACAGACATAAGGTAAACGCATCGATGTAGTGAGAGTGCGTTCTACTAAGAGACATGATTATGCAGGATTAATAAAAAAAAAGTGAGCATACACCATTGTGGACCAAAAAATGGATAGAAAAACTAAAGAGATGATCAAAAACCAATTCCAGTGGGAATTGAAAGGCAATGTTTTAAGAAGGAAGGGTTGAGAATGAGAAACGAGGAGGAGTTATTACAGTTACAATAGAAATGAATTAAACTTACAAGGTTGGCGCAGAGTAAAGTTGAATCATCTCTGTTACAATGTCCTGGGTCAGGCGTTCCAAAAGCGCTTCCACAATCTCAACGCAAATATGTCTCACTTGAGGCTTAAACTCACTCCATTCATCCAAACTCAGTAAGTTGGTTATTCCATTTGTCTCTTTTCCACCCAATTCCCTTCTCCTCCACCATATTATCTTCCCCAACTCCTCACCTCCTCTTGATTCTTTCAAACACTCCTCTTCCCTACACTCTTTTCTCCAAACATTTACACTAATTTCTCTCACACAGTAAAACACCACCTGCTTTAGCTTAAGCAAAAATGTTTTAGATTTCAACACCTGGCAAGCGTTTGCGTCTGCGTTTGCGTTTGCGTCTGCGTTTGCCCCAAGGAGCTCTCGCAACTCCTTGCTACATTTTTCTCTCTTCGCCGACTGAATAAGCGAACTCCACAGAGCCACCGATAACACCGAATCCTCCGCCATTTTCTTCGGTACAAAGACACAGCAATTGCTCCTTTTCTCTTCCATTCCCGAAGCATCCGGCTTCAACCTCGCCTCCGTTATCGACACTGCTACATTATTACTACATCATTACAAAACTGTCACTTCTAATAAACTAATTTTGAACACACTTTATAACAACCCACCAAACTTACTACTACTCCGACAATCTGGAACAGAGTCTCCTTCTAAGCGTCTCTGCTGGAGCTTTTCATTGTCGGTAGTCTGCTGGCTTTGTTCGTAAGGGTAACAAAACTAATCAATACACTTTTTTTTTTCTTCAATTTATTGATATGACACCAAACACCAATTGAATAAAGTATTTTTTGTTTTCTAAATAGAATTATAATTTTACTCCACAAATCGAGTATAGAAATATGCATTGAAGATTATCATAAATTACGGAAGTTAAATCCGAATTCTGGTAGAATAATAATAGTGTAGAAGTATCAAAAGGTACCTCTCTAGTATTCCAATACTTGAACCGTGGCAAGTGTTTGGAGAAAACAAAGCTTTGTCTTTCTCCGGCGACAAAGAGGTTCCGTCTTCATCAATGTCCGAGCACGAGAGGTAGACGGTGGAGTTGGTGGCGGTTGAGAATGAGAAGCGATCTGTGTCTTCAATTGTTTGATCACTGCTTTCGGGTTGAGCAGGGAGAGTAGCATGAACATGTTGTTGGTTTGTGATGGGAGAGTTTCTGATTACGATACAGTTATGGGTGTGAAAAACAAACTTCTTGTGAAGAGTAGTTAGAAGTTTGGAAAATTGGAATAGAGGCTCTCTCTTTTTGGTCTTGGGCGATTCTCCATTGGTTGAGTAGCCTCTTTCTAGAAGGTAAAGGTGAAGGATGAAAGGGTCTTGTTGCTCCTTTAGAAATTCTCCAAGTGGTTTCCCTGATTTGGGTTTTGGTGAAGCCATAGAAAGGGATGGGAATTGGAATGGGGAATTGGGTGGGAATATAAGAAGATGTGGATATTAATTGGGGACGTGATAAGGAGCAGAGCAATAAATTTGAATAGACAAGATATCTGACATAGTTTAGGACAGTGCGGTAGTAGAGATATAAGGAGTTTGGGAGTTACGTGATCCCAATCTCTATGGATGTATTTTACCTACCTCTTCTTCTTCTGTCACCTGCTTCTTCCAACTTCAAAATCAACCTGCAAATTCCCTATTGCCTCTGCTAGACATTTTGAACTCATATCAATTCCAACCAATTTAAATAATCAATGTGAATTCCTCATAAATACCCTCCACTGCCTTTTCCCGTCCTTTCCTTTTCTTTCATTAATGCCCATAGTTTAAATTTTCTATTTTAAATATCTTAACAAATTATTTTTATTTTTTTTAGTTAGGGTTTGAGATAATTCGCACACAATCAAATATAATTAATCAGATATTGTTACTGTTGATCACTACATTTAATATATTGTTCGTTTTTAATTTAAAATTCAATCACTGTTTTATTCTTAAAATACATCTCATAAAATTAAAAAATAGATAAAATTATATATAAATGATCATTAGTAGAACAAATTTAAAATATATATATATATATATAGAGAGAGAGAGAGAGAGAGAGAGACTCATACCTATTATAGGTAGGTTTTTTCCTAAAATTGATATAATTTAAAACCAAAATTATGCAAGTAGACAGATTTTTTTAAATTTTAAAATTGGGTAAATCATGTTCCGAGAATACGATTTTAAGTGAGATCTGTAGGATTAAAAGCAAAATTTAAGATTTGAATTTATTAACAAATCGTATATATAAAATACGATTTTCAAATTGTACTCATACATTCCATGTACGTATTTAGAAAATATTGTTTGGTTATATATAGAATACAGAATTGAAAAAAATAAATATAAATTTTCATTTTTAGTACATTTAAATTATCTTTAATTCTTAATAAAATTAATTATGTAATATTTTAATAATATTAGAAAATATAAGTAAATTATTTTTTTAAAAAATGATTAAATTAACTCTAATACATAGGATAAAAAACTAAGTCAGTAAAATTCTAAAAATAAATAAAAACTTTGACTGAAAAGTTAAAACTGAGTACGTTAGAAGATAAAATGTCACTAAAAAAAATACAAAAAAAATAATTACTTGCTATCATTATTAAATTAGACACTAATTTATAAATTAAAAAAATAATTTTTAAATTAGTTTATATTATTGTTAAATTGGTATCTAATTAGCTATCCAGTTTTTTCTATCAAATTTAAAACCTTAGTACCTAATTAGGTACCAATTTATAAACTATTTAACAATAATAAAAATTAATTTAAAAATTAAAAATATTTGTAGTCTTAAAAATGATTTTTAATTTGGTCACTATAACAATTAAATACTTTTAGTCTCTAAAATTAGTTTTTATTTCATGATTGTCTTGTAATATGTATAATTAAGAAACATTTTAGAAAACCTACACCTTGAAGAATAAAAAATATTTTTATAATAAATTTATAAGATAGATTTATGTCGACATTAAAAAAAGTAACATGTTTTTCAAAAAAATTATAAATATACATTTTGGTATTGTGTTCATTAAATATTGGGATTTTTTTTTCATGAAAAGTCAATAAATATAAAAAAATAATCAATGCTTAAAAATTATCAAACTAAAATTAAATAACTCCAATTACAAGAGTTGAAGCCAATTGATAAGATGAAAACCAACCAACTGGAAACTAAAAATGAATAATAATACAAGCTAGGATCTATTGAGTTTAATTTATTAATTATAAGTTAATTATGTGATAATGGATATAATATTTCTTTTAATAAAAACATGTGTATGATAAAAAACAATGACAAAGTTTTTGTCTTTTACGGTGAATTTAAAGATTATGTTAGACCCTTTAGAATTATATATCACAAACTTGAACAACTTCAGGATCATTTCACGACAATTACAAGAGGGAAACAATATTGTCTAACCACCAAGTGAAATAAAGTGGAAATTTGAAAAGTACACCACGTTAAGTTTAGAAAGGATGGGGGCTGTGGGATTAGGACTACACGAAAAGTAGTTAAAATTGAGGCAGAGACCATGAAAAGTGTTTCAAAAAGAAAATAATCTATTGTAATTTGAGTGACTTCTACTAAGAGCATTTGAATTACTTGTTCATCTTAAGTTAAATCATAAGTATATTTAATGAACTCTCTCTTATAATGGATAATTTAGTAAAAATTCTTCGATATACTACTATATTTAACTATACATGTGATAATTTATTGTGTTGTTATATTTTGTTACAATAGTTGAGTTCATTTTTGAAAGAATTTTTATCTTATTAAAAGTGTCTTTTCTAATTATTAGTTATTTTTTTTATAGAAGTGAATAACCTTTATTTTTTTCTTTGTTTGTGTGTTATAATTTTTTTTCTTTAGTTAAATTTAAAATGAGTGTACTACTGATATATATTCAGACCATTTGTTTTGATTTTAATAAGAAAAAAAAAAAGATATTCATTCTCATATCCTTTACCTCCTTTTACTCTTTTTTTCATCTTTGTTCTCTTTTATTCATCTCTGTTTTATTTCATAATATGATATCAGAGTCATTTCGAACTTATCCTAACAAGTGTTTGTTGGGCTTATCAGGTCATCCATTATCGAACTATTATCGGACCACTCATAATATGTTGTCCCACGCATGAATTGTCACTCTCGCATGAGGGTGTGTTGGAGATCTCACATCGACTAGAGATAAGGACAATTCATTGCATATAAGTGGGTGCAAACCTCACCTTATGAGTTGGTTTTATGGGATTGAGTTAGACTTAAAGTCCACTTCGTAATCTTTATTTTTGTCTTAAACATTTTAATATAAAGAAACTTTTATATAACTATTGACTTATGGGTCACTGAAAAAATATAAAATTTTCTCAACATCCATATCTTGATTGAAAAATAATTTATTAGAAATTTCACATTAACTACAAAATAAAAATATTATATAGTCTCTTATTTTTTTTTCAATAATTGAAAATGTAAAAATTAAATACAATTATTCTCTAGTGTAAATTTTAAATTCTTAATCAAACATGTATATATTTGTAATTACGGAAATCCTATGATGGTAAAATTTATAGAAACACTTATGTTTTAAATCTTTAATTAACCTCTATATTTAAATTTTTAGGAAATTAATTTGTAAATAAGATAGCACTAAAAAAAATTAAAACAATAGGAACGAGTCCCATGTATTTATTATTTGAGTTTTGGTGTGTCAACTCACCTTTCAACTCTACTCATAGCTGTGTTTATTATTTAAAAAAAAATATAGTTTAATAATTTCCTCAAAGTATATATCTTTGATGTGACCGTTTTAATAAAAAAATATAATAAAAAAATTATAATTAAATGATGTAAAAAATAATTAAGGTAATAATATTGAGAATTATAAAATAGATGTAAATTTGGTGTCAGTTCACCTCGTATTTGATTGGGTGGAGGATTTGACTACTTAGTGCTCAAAATCATTAATGAAGATTATAGAGTATTTTTTAGAAATACAGCAATATATAATAAAATACATTTTATACAAAATTAAATAGTAAATTGAAATTAAAACTAAAACTAAATAATTTAGAACCCAAAAAAAATGATATAAGAAAATAGACAGAGTGACTAATTAAGTCACCCTATAAATTGCTTTTAATCCGTTTTTAGATAAGTATAACAGGATGAGTTATCATCCAACATTAAGACCCGTTTGGTTCATAAGAATGAAAGGCTGTGATTTACTGTGCTAAGGTAAAGCCCAAAATTTAAGAAAAAATATTTGGAATAACACGTAATTCAAAATTAATTTCGTGTTTGAAACTTTCTCAGATTTACAAATATATATATATATAATAAATTATTTATAAATTATTATTTATTTTTATTTTAAAAAAATTGCATAATTCAATATAATATAATAATATTAAAATATATATATATATATTAAAATATTTTTTAATAATTTTTAAATATAAAAATAATTTTATAAACATACATTTTTATCAATTAAAAAAATACGAAAAACTTATCACTACATTTTAATTATATCCATCACATTATTCAAAAAAAAACTTTTTTTACATTTTCACTATATTTACTTTAATTCAAACAACATTATTTTCTTCACATTTTTCATTCTTTCAAATTCATTCCCTAAATCAAACAAACAAAAACATAATATATATATATATATATATATATATATATATATATATATATATATATATATATATATATATATATATATATATATATATATATATATATATATATATATAATAGATTAATTTTATTTATCTTTTATAACTTTCCCATTTATA
>Ga0123342_1005551_pt1 | contig 18169 bp, 15 predicted proteins | sample Turbeawhitnodule_FD_89960 | JGI IMG/M metagenome (GOLD analysis project Ga0123342, IMG submission 89960) | Root nodule microbial communities of legume samples collected from Mexico - Turtle bean Mexico white nodule | ecosystem: Host-associated > Plants > Roots > Nodule | place: Mexico: Nepantla...
AGAGAGAGAGAGAGAGAGAGAGAGAGAGAGAGAGAGAGAGAGAGAGAGAGAGATTACTCAGTCAATTTATACTCGTTTACTCAACCTTGAGCTACATCCAGTTCCCAGAATAACCACTGGGTTCCACTAGTAACCACTCACAGATTACACTTCACACAACCACAAAGAGGTGATCTTGATACCACAAGAACCACTCACCCTCTTTGCCAAACACAATACTTTATAGGAATAAAAAAGCTCCTATGATCAGACCTTGAACCAGTGCACAACTTATTCAGCAATCTTGCAAACTTTTTGAAAAACTTCTTTCAAAATCAATCTCAATCTCACTGTATTTGATATCTAATTTGTGTATTGTGTTTTATCACAGAGCAACTAGCTGACATTTATACCAAAACTTTAAGTCCTCGATCTTTCAAGAGTATTTATTCCAAGCTGGGTCTGATCAATATTTGGTCCCCAGCTTATGGGGGGTATTAAAGGATATGGATACATGGAAGAATGCTAATATTAATTGTGTCTTTTTTAATTCTTAGTTGTTTCCCTTTATAGAGGTGACCTTTATTTTTTCTTCGTCGGTTATGATTCTAGTATTTATTGATTGATTATTTCTGTCTTTTGTTAGACCTAGAATGAGTGTACTGTTTTGTATATATTCAGACTATTTGTTTTGATTTCAAGAGAATAATAGAAGAGATATTCATTCTTATATCTTTTGCCTTCCTTTTATTGTTAATCTTTGTGCTATTTTATAATAAAGAAAGATATAAATGTAGATTTAAATAATATATTGTTTTTTATAAAAATTGATTTGGCGATGAGCTAGCTGAAAAACAAATATGAATCTATACATTTTTTATTTATTTAAACTAATAATCTTAATATTTTTTAATTTTAGTGAAATGAAAATATTATATTGAAGAACTATGACTCGTAAAAAAATAAACAATTTCAATAAAGTAAATATAAAAACAATTTCAATTCCAAATACATAAATTTTTGAAGAAACGTGAAGATAAAACTTAAAAAATAATTTTCTTTTAGATATGTACATGAAACCAAATTGTTAATAGTAAAAAATAAATACAAAAACACCTAAATAAAAGTCATAATTTCCGAAAGTAATTTGGGTTTGAAAAGTAACTAAAACGCGTGATTGGTTGTTGAAAACAAAATTGAAAAAAATAAAGAGAGTGAAGGAAGCTAAAAAATGATGCAATAAGGATTAATAAAGAGAATAGTTTACCAACTAATAATAAAGAATTGGAAAATATTGAATAGAAATGTGGTGAAATGAGAGTTCGTATTAAATGAGAGTTTCATTCTTTATTCTCCTATGCACCTTATATTTTGTTTTTTTTAATATAGCTTACTCTCTCCTTTTCATTTATTTTGATTATTATTTAACTTGATATCCTTCAGAGACAAAATTCATCTTGGAAATGTCAAACACAGTCTTAGCAAATCTCATATAAATATCAAACTTCATCCTCATATTATTTATCTTAATTTTATTCACAACTAACAAAATATATATATATATATATATATATATATATATATATATGATATAGTGTAATATAATATAATATAATATATACTTAAATGAATATATTATATATGATTTTTTTTCATTTTCTTCTTTCGCTCTTTCTTATTAGAAAATTATATCTTACCAATTTCCTAATTAAGTAAACAAGAGTTTGATTAAACTTAAACTTGTCAACAATTTTAGTAGGATAATATTTTAGGATTTTTAATACTCATTTTTTGTTTTTTTTGGATGATCCTATCCAATTGTGAACAACAATAAATAATGTAAACCATGGTGTGTACGTCTCTCTCTCTCATTAGTATAAAATGTACCTAATTAATTAGCCTAGTTTTATAATTTTGTAATTAGTCCCATCTATACAAACTAATATATTTTTTTTTACCTATTTCTTTTCTAAACCCATAACCTTCACCTCTCAAATCACTACCTCTATCCAATGCAAAGACGTTTTACCTATTGCACCAACTAATGCATTCTTGGAATGCAATTTCGCACAAAGACAATTCCACAATTTCCTGTTCAAAGGCAAGTATTAACAATGTAAATCTAGTGAATGCTACTAATCATTAGATATAAAATCATGCAGTGAGGCTTTCTTAAATGCTTCAGCAATTACATAATTTGCAGCTACTTTATTTTGCATATCCACTCACATATACATACACCTATATGAAATGTACACAGAAAATGGTCTTTGTCCAAACTTGTCCAGGTGCCACACTCTGATGTAACACTGATCATAGCCCCAAAAATGTGTCATGTATGTAAAATAGGTAGAGGATGTAGGACCACAGGGTAGGTCATCTTCCCATTAACACATTTAGTTAGGTCTCATTCATTATCATAGCACCTTACCCCCATATATCTAAAGTCTCTTTTATGTAAAAGAAACCCATGTGGCCATATCAAACTCTTCTGTCACCATAAATGGAAGCTGCATGTGAGGGTAGCACTTAGTACGAGATAATTATAATGCAAGAGGAAAGAAGGGTAGAGTAGAGTATGTCCCTTAATGTGGCACGTGCGTCCCATGTTAGTTTCCTTTTAAAGTGACCATTTTCAGGTGCTGCTTCCTCATGACAAAATAGTCTAGAGGACCTGAAGCCATAAACTTAGCTGCTCCTCTAGTTGCTGGATCAACAAGTTCATGTGTTGAAAGATTTATGCGAAATTAATTAACCTATGGAATATATATATGGTATCTATTTCCCTGAAAGCAAGTTGTGCATCATGAGAATGTGAACAATATTGCATAACATTGTTTACATGTGTAGGGTAGGGTCCTAGCTCAGTATACCAGAAATCAAAGGCTGGCATATACCACAGGCCAGTTGGGAATAATCATGATGTTTTACTCATCATTTCTCCATTGAAAATTACGATGGTTTACTTACCATTTCTCAGTTGAAGATTACGACCAACTAACTATAAAACAACATTACCTGGCTGTTGAAGATTGTATTATATATTTTAGCAAGCCCCTCATGTAATAAAAAGGGTTTGAAGTGTGCATAATATATAACTAACTTGTACTCAGATTTTGTTTTTTTCTTCTTAATAAAAGAAATGAGTATGTTAGGGATAATTTGATTATAGAGTTTAAAAGAAGTTTAAACATTGTTTGTATGCATTTCTGACTGAAAAAAAACAAGGGTTGTCTTATTAAACTTTTTATGGAGTAACACAAGGATTTTTTCTCAAACACAGTGTAAGAAGCATAGAGAAATGGTCAAAACAGTTAGGTACAGAAAATTGGAAGGTTTAGCCTTAAAAGTGTGAAGTTAATACCGATTATTTGTCAATAACCAAGTTGCATAGTTAAGGTACACTGTTGGATATATATGGACACTCAAGCTATTATGACTTCATTTGTAATTGGCACTCTGACTTGAACCAGAAACCAGGCCTAAACCTTTTTCTATCTCCTCTGCAAACTCAAATCAGAGTCGGTGACAACAACTCGTACGGTTCCAATCAAACAAAGATGGTTAATGCTAAATCCGAGTTACATCAGAAGAGTGTCCTTCAAATCAAGCAAGATGACAAGTTCTTCTGCAGGCTACTCTCAAAGGAAAGTTCCATGTCCAACCCTTCTTTCAGAATAGCCCTTGCTGTGCCATTTGTGTGGGAATCTCAGCCAGGCACACCCAAACACACATTCTCAGAGAACACTCTCCCTCCTCTAACTCCTCCACCTTCTTATCATTTTAACTTCAATGCCTACAAAAAGAAAGAGAAGAAGCACTCAAAGTCCAATCTTCTGCTGGCTTTGCTACCAAAACTGAACCTCAAGAAAATGATTCTCTCATCCTCATACTCATCATGGTCATCATCATCAAGCTCCTCAAAAGTTGTCCCTATGGCCAAGTTTGGAAAGAAGAAGCTCTTAGGCTATAGATCATCTAATGATAATGAAGGAGGTGGTGCTAGTTCACCCTCTTCCAAGTCATGCTTTAGCATTCCTCGGGCCTCCAGTTCTTAAGGTACTCGTTATTATCATAGCCTGGCCTTGGATCTGGAGAGGACAATGTGCTGCTTATATAGTTTTTCTTTGTAAATTTTTCAAGCTTATACTCTTCATGTTTAGAGGACATTATATTTTCTATGCTAGAATTGGTCTTTTAGAGTTTTGTCCTCTCAAATTACATGCTTGCTTCCAAGGTCATATATTTTCTGGTGTGAGTGTATCTTAAACATTGGTGCAGTTTGAAATTATCATAGTTCCTTTTTTTGTTCTTAGAATGTACCTAAACAGAACCGTGTACATTACTTTTATGGAACCTCATAGTAATCAAAAAATGTAGTTGTTATTGTAGTGGTGGTGATAATCTTATGAAACGAAATAGCAGAATGGAACATTCAGTGTAGAAAGTTTACTAATCCACTTGCAGCTGGATGATCTTTAATCATTTGATTGACTTGTACACAATTAATTTTACTACACTTTTACTTTGAGGGAGGGGAAGGAGAAACACCTTAATCAGCATCTTTGACCAATGCTTTATCTTTTCACCAATACTGCTACAATAGGGTGTTTATTTTGTCTGTCTTAATGATTTTATTTATTGCAAAGAGAAGAACTGGTGGAAATTGCAAAGAGAAAATGCTTCACAACTCCAAATTCTGGATATGCAACTAGGAGTAACGTAATTAAAAAGTATCTCTTAATGAATCGTGTCAAAATACTAGCTATCATGACTTCAGTTAGATGTTCACAGGTTTAGTTTCACGTTGAAAAATTGATTAAATATCAGAATTGAATCAATGCGTAACACAACCTTCAACCCAAGAGGTGAAGGTAATGGGTTGTTTTTCTTATCCTTTTCTATTAAATGTGAGGCCACACTATGCTCCAATAATAATCATTTTACCATTTTGGCTTGCAACATTTAGAATCATTTCAGAGTTCATTTCCTTTTTTACTGGCCTTAATGGCTTGTTTCTGACTCGTGTTGGTAAAGAAAGACTACATATACTTTGGGTTTCCTTTTGGTTTAACATTTCCCTTGTGTCACGGTCACGGATTCTTATACAAGCAATCACCTCATGAAGGAACACATCTTCAGTTTATGCAATTATAAAAGGAATAAAAAGCTATTTGCTCACCATATAACACCAATCAAATACACATTTAACATTACATCAGATAAGCAAACAGTAACCACTTTTGTCTTTTGTATATTTACTTCAAAGGCACGTACCTACTAAAATAACTGGCCATTTCCAATTTATCATGGTTTAAAAAATTATAAATATAGTTAGTAACAGCATCTCTGAACCGACATTTTAATATAATGCAATAGCACATTACCAGAACTAGAGATTAGAGAGTGCCAACAACTTGAAACTTGTTTGAAATTGTTTAAGCTAATTTGTCGGCAGAGAAGCTGGTAGTGACTTTATCTTGTCCCAGCTTCCATGTGCACATGGGCCATATATTGTGTAGTATATTAGAAATAGTAACACAAATAACTATTAACTAATGACTGTGATACTTTCACAATAATTCTAGTCTCAAGAAATTAAAGGAAATGGAATATTATAATTATATGGTCCCTTGAGATTTTCCAGCGATCGAAGAAGATCACCAAGAAGAAGTCATCAAACTCGATTTTAGATTTTTCTTTCCCTATTCACCCGGAAAAAGAAGCAGAATATGCTTTTCTCTTTGTTTGTTTCGACCAATTAAAAGGCTACACCATCCGGTTCCCCAGACTTTCAGCTCAATTATATGTGATTATGACTCATTCAATTTCTTTTCCTTAACAAGTTTTCTACATGTTATCTTGGCCTCACCAACTGAAGATTTCATAGGAGACAAAGGATAAAAATATTGGCCAACATGGACTAGAAGAAATGCAGTGTCAAAAGCAGTTGCAACTTAAGAACACACCTATTTTTTCAAGGCATATGTGCTATTTCATTCATCACTTAATATGTGGCTTTATTTACAAATTAATTTTTTTACAGTAATCAACACATAGTCCAAAAATGTTGACTTGAGTATTTTCACCAAATCGGCATGTTGTGTATGCCAGGTATATATAGAGAATTACAGAAGAAAAAGGGGTTTGTGTATATCCTATGATTAGAATGAGGTGGAGAAGGACTGTTAGTTCTAAACGTAACATGAGCTTAGTGCTTCTTCATCCATTCTTGTCACCTGGTGTATTGCATTTGCCAAATAAGCCACATTGCTCGTGGTCACACCTGCCATGCTGCAAGTATCACCAAGGAGTTATGTAGGAAGAATATTCTCTAGTGCAGTCAAAATTATCAAATTAAGAAATGAAGAGAAAACAATTTGACACTTTAATTATAGTAACTACGCTTGAATTTTAGTATATCCTTTAATGAATACCTTATTCTTCCATCAGGGGTCATGTATATATGGAACAGCTTCTCCAGCTGTTTAACCTGATCAGGGGTTAATCCAGAAAAACAGAACATGCCAACCTGCATTTGTGTTTACATCGAAGTGTACAACTGTGAGCTAAAGTTATAACATGATTTATTAAGGATAAGGTAACTAAAAAGCATCCAAAACCTGAGAAGTTATATGCTCCCAATTGAAAGATGATTCCAAGTTCTCAAGATATTGTCGAAGGGTAGTTCGCATAGTTTCAATCCGATTAGCCATGACCTTCAAACGGCATTGCCAAAAAATGTGATTAGATCCTGAATTAGTTTAGAAAAGAAAAGTTAAAAAAAGTAGTCAAGAAGATGAATATTACCTTTATTTCTTTCCTCCAAAGTGCTTCTACATCAGGGTCGCTTAATATCTTAGCAACTAGTGAAATACCATGAAAAGGAATGCTGCTATACATTGCATGGGACATCAACTGCAGTTGACTTTTAAGTGCAGCTACTTGCTTTATATTCTGGCACAAAACACTATTATAGATTTTAATGTAGATTAGTAAAGCTGATAAGAACGTGAAAAGTAAAACAGTAAAATGTTACGAAACATTATTACAAAGATGAGCTTCATGTCATATTATCATAATATCATGTACTTGATCCTTGCCTAAAAAATGCACTAGGAAACATATTTAACATCTAATTTCTATTTTGCATGTCATAGCACATGCTATGCCTCTAAATATCTAATCACTAGTGTATAGGACTTTTCTTACCTAAGACAACCAACTTTATGTTCGGATAATCCCATGTTCTTTGAAAATGATTGAGAACATCCTATCAAATGCCCGTCTTCAAGGAAAATTCGAAGTGCCATGGCATCCTTGTCAAGATCCCCACTAGAAAATCCTTGATAAGCCATGTCAAAGAAGGGGAAATGATTTTTTACCTGGAAGATAATTAACGTTAGAATATTATAATTGATTTAGATTTATAGTACAAAGCTATACTGAAGCATCTCATGTCTCATTTTCACCTTAAATTGGTATGATATTTCTCTCCATTGTTCCTGAGTAGGGTCAACACCAGTTGGATTGTGGGCACAAGGATGAAGCAAGAAGAAAGAACAATCTGGTGCATTCTGAAATTACCAACACAGAATAAACAGAGAAGATTAAATGTTTCTTATGCCACTGCTGGATAGGAAAATAAAACATAACATTGTCAACTTTAGCTGTTTTTCAAGCTCAGCCCAACTTGTTTAGAAACAAAATGACATTTCACTGGTTAACATTAAATGCTTCTATTTTACCATAATGATATAACTTTTTTATTTGTTTGAGAGAAAAGAGGCATGAAATTAATACCAAAGCTTCTCATCTTTTGTAAATAGCAAAGTTAGTCTGGTTCACAACATCATCAATAACTTTGATAAATACACTTTCAATACCTTGACATCTCTTAGAAGAGCAGCAAAATCTAAACCCCTTGTATCTGGATGGTAGTAGTGAAAGGTTTTGACAGGAATTTCAGCTTGTCTCCATATATTGTGGTGACTGCAGCATGCAAACTTTATGCATTAGATATTGAAAGAGCGTAAATATCTCAAAAAATAATCCAATGCGAAAAGGACCTACTTTGACCAGGTAGGGTCTGGTAGATGCATTTGAGAATCAGGATAGAAATGTCTTTGAAATTCAGCAAAAAGCCTACATGCAGAAGTTCCAGAGAGAGTTGGAACTCCGGCAAACAATCCTTCTCTTACAACATATGAATCATTCCCATATGCTAATTTTACACACTCCTGGACAAATTTTGTTCTGACTGCGGAAGAGTTTAACTCCCTGTCAATAAATAATGTTAATTCGTTTCTGAAAAGTACAAAAGTATTCATAGAAGCACTAATGTTGATAGAGTGTGATACACAAAGTCAGGACTGAAAATGAAAACAACACAATTCGTGGGAGAAAGAATTTCATCACTGTTAGTATTGCACGAAATCTACAACTAATACAGAACTTTTATTCCAGATAGCTGTGGTAAAAGTTATACTAGACGGAAATTGAACCCCACCATGGATTCATCCTTGAGAGAACTTTTTCTATCCTACTTTTCATTGGATGAACCCAACCAGATGACACATATTACGTGAATAGTTTTCATCTTACATTATATATATCCAACCATTCAAAACGTAAGTTCAAGTGGATCTTGTATTTAAGAATACAGTGTGGTATTTGCCAAGTTATTCCACTTTTAATGCAAGCAACAAAAAAGCTAACTAAGACACTGCGTAAATAGTACTGGATCAGCTTGTCTTATATCGCTATTGCTACAGGAAAATAATAAATAAACACCAAGTTGTTTGACCTTATTATATAAATGAGTTTCTGAGAGCGTTTGTCCAAGAACAACAGAATTGAAGTTGTTCTACTATGGGTAAACGATGATTTGATTCTGATAAAGCAACCACAAATTAGTATTCGAAAGAACAAAAAATTTAACTTGGTTTCGAAACATGTAAAAAGTTACAAATATGATCCATTCTTCAAACAATATGACTTTAACACAAAATAGTATCACTGTAAGAACAGAAGAAGAGCACTCACTCCAATTTGCATCTCTGAATCTTTATTTCTGCATCACGAACACTTTGAGGAATGAAAGGTTTGCCATCATCACCCCTGTAAGTTCCCTTACAAAGACGAAGAAAGAAAAGTCAGGGATGACAAAATATGGAAGATGAACAGATATACATATACTATAACTATATATAAGCATATACCATTCCAAGATTGATCTTGTGGGGAAAAGGGTCAGATAGAAAGGCCTCGTTGACACTGACAATGGGGTCCTTTGGGGCTGGTCTTACATGGTCCCACCAACCACGGGCACTGGAACAAGAAGTGGATAAAAATCTTCTGGACATTCTTCCATTGATGTACCTCCACATAATGCAACACTCTTACGTTATAATATACTCTGAACTCAGTGAAATGCTCTTAGTTTGTTGAAACAAGAAAAAGGCTTTTGAATGGTTATATAAGGAGAGGAAAGAAGAAGAAGAAGATGATGCAGAGTGAAGTTTCCCTTGCCGTGGTTTTGCATTGGTCTTTTCAAGGAGTTCCTATGTGCTGCTTTGGTTAGTTTACGGTTTCTTTTCATCAGAAAACCAAAGTGTGCTCATTGTTTTGACTTGCTTATTATAAGATGTCACATCATTGATTTTGGATAATCCTTTTTGTCAACGTGACTGCACCTTATCATATTAACTTAGAATTTTCTGTTGGTAGTATACTACGCTTGGGTGAGTTTTTTTAATAAATTAATTTTAAAAATATAAAGGAAATATAAAATTATTTTTTTCTTAGATTACTATTAGTTTATGTAGAAATTAAAATTAAAATTTAAAATTATATAAGATAAGCTTTATAAATTAGTTTATATATATATAAAATAAGTTTAGTTTATAAAAGTTTATTTTTCTAAACATTGTCAAAAAAGGTTCGCCTGTATTAGGATTAGAAATTAGAGATTTGAAATAAAGTTTTTGTTTATTGAAGTTTGGAATGATAGTGTATATAAAACAATTGCAGGAACATGTTAATAGGCATAGAAGTTGCCATTATTATTTTTATTATTATTATTATTATTATTTTTATTATTTTGTATGAATGACCTGTTTCTATAACATTAAAATTAACCATTGAGAGTAATTCATGAACACCGAGACATGCACATTCATCAATATTTAAAATTTAAATTTTTTTTTACATTGTTAAACATTAAATAAAACATAATAAAGAGGACTGAACAAACTTTGAAAAAAAAAGAAAATGTGAGAAGAAAATTTAAGAAGAAAGTTTGAGAGGAAAAAATATCATGTCAAGTGAGTCTTGGAATCCTCTACATTTTTATTAGTGATTATATTTTAGTCATTGTACTGAACCAGAGCGCTGGGCTCAGTGCTTAAATGATCAAATATCGGCATATGTGTGAAGCAAGTCAGTTCAGTGGTCTGGTTGAGTTCATGGACCACGTAAGTGGGTCCCAGGAATACATGTGTTGAAATCCATATATATATATATATATATATATATATAAGGCCTAATCAGTGAGAAAGTGCATGTGGTGTGTATAGTACATTCAGGTCTAGCACAAGTAATATTCCCTGAAGACGCCTACGCCCAAGAGTGCTAGGGTTTAAGCTGCAGGCATGATACGTGAAGGCTAGAACGCCTACAGTAAACAAATGGCCCCATGATGCTGGTATATGAGTTGGTACCCTGAAGACCATGCTGTTAAGATTATGCACTCCAAGGAGGGAGATTCTGGGAGGTTGTTGCACTAAGATTGGGCACATTGTAACAGACTCTCCTCCTATCAAACTTACTTTCACTCGAGATAAGGTTCTCGTGAGAGAAAGGTAGTTACAAGGAGTAACCCAAGAGTAGTCTATAAAAGGGACTTGAGATCCAGGTAAAGGTACACCGTTTCTAAGACTGAAACTACTTGCTTACTTACTCATTTTTTCTTAGCCTAGTACTGACTTGATCGCCAGAGTGCAATCAACAGGTAGGCCCCCCTCTGTTTCAAACGGAGTCGCATTCCAACATTCGAGGGAAAGAGCAAATTCCAACAGAGGCAGACGGAGTCACAACCTGTTCCCATAGTCAATCGGGAACCAGGTCAACCGGCAAGAACATTTGGCGCCTACCGTGGGGCCCAATAAAACTAGGTCTCATCCACAGTTGTGATTAGAGCTATCAGGTGATATGAGGAATACAAGACAAGGTACATCTGGACAGGAAGAAGGCGACAACGTCACCATGCAGTAACTCATGGAGACTATCCGCACTCTTCAGCAGACAGTGGTGGCATCCAAGGCTAATAAGGAAAGGGGTTTGGCTTTGGTACGAGTCGAGCAAGCACTCAGACAAGACCAATTTAGGTTCAAGTTGGACGCGTCGCGGACAAAAAACGAAGAGTTACGCAGGGGTAATGAGGAGCTGCGGAGAGATCTACAGCGTTTAGAGGAACGCGCAGCAGGGGAGCAAACCCCACATATCCCAGTTAGGGCTCGTCCCATGCCATTCTCTCAGGCGATCATGGATGTTGTGATATCGACAAATTTCATGACACCCAGAATCACTTTCACAGGTACCGAAGACCCGGAGACCCACATCACGACTTTCCATACTCAGATGATGATCTCCGGAGGAACAGATGCAATGCATTGCAAACTGTTCATGGGGACGTTCGCAGGCACGACATTGGATTGGTTCAACGAACTCCCAGATGAACACATAACCTCTTTCGATAAGTTCTCTACTTTGTTCAGGGAGCAGTTCATAGTCAACCAACCTCCTATATATTTCGACTTCTTTGAGGTGAAGATGTACCAAGGAGAGCCCCTGAAGGACTTCCTAAACCGGTTTGGGGCGTTGGTGGTAAAGCTCCACACCAAGGATGAAGCTCTGATGATGCACGCCTTCAGGCGGAGAATTCTATCAGGGCCATTCAGCGATTCTTTAATAAGGTGTATGCCAAAGACGTTTAACGAGATCCGGCGCCGAGCTGTCGCCCACATTGGCGCAGAGGAGGAGGTAACGGAAAAACGTGGAAGTGTTAGACCGACAAGACCTCGGGAGAGCAGTCGAGCTCAACCCATGAGGGTACATAAAGTTACGACGGAGAAGAGACCACCAGCCAGGCATGTGCCCTATGAGCCGAAAAAGCATTAGACTAGGGCGCGAGCGAAGGGAGACCTTCCCTGTCGACACAAGTTCAGAATAAACCTCAAGGAGTTGATCGTTATCCCAGACGTAGTTGACAAGCTGAAATCACCCCCAAAGAGTGACAAGAAATTGGGGCCAAGCAGGGGCACCTAGTGTGAGTTCCACAAGGCCTTTGGGGACAACGTGCATTATTGTTTAGCACTTAGGCACCAATTGGATGATTTGGGGAAGGATGGCTTCCTAAAGGAATACCTAGAGGAAGGTCACGAAGCCTCAACGATGGTAACCCCAGCAAGGGATCAGGGACCCGAAGTGCCAGTCCATGGCGAGGTCAACACGATCTCTGGGCTTTCTTTGCGGGAGGATGTACCGCCTCCCAGCGAAAAAAGTATGCTAGAGAGGTGATGGCAGTAGAGGCGCTGGAACCGGACCAGTCACCTGAGCCCGACTTCTTCACTAAGGCTGATTTGCAGGATGTGGTCCCACATGATAATGACCCAGTGGTAATTTCAGTAGTGAGGGAGAAGGGTACACGGAGTCCTTATATCGACCAAGGGAGCTCGACCGATGTAATGTTTTGCTCGACCTTCAATAAATTGCAGTTGTCGCCCGACCAGCTGAGACCATACGACGACTGTTTGTACGGTTTCGCTGGAGACCAGGTAGAAGTAAGGGGGCACGTGGAGCTAAGGACGACCTTCACAGACGGGACCACATCCCGAACCGTCAATATCAGGTACCTTGTCGTCAATGCTCCCTCAGCTTACAACATCCTTTTGGGCAGACCTTCCCTTGAGGGAGCGATAATTACCATCAAGTCCGACCAGAAGGCGACAAAGAAATGCTATGAGAATAGCTTGAAGACGAAGAGAGGGGTATGCTCGATCACCAGCCAGCCTCAAGAGGGAGAAGGGGTCACCCGTGCAAAGATGGCCCGGGAAAGGCGTCCTGAGCCTACAGGTGAGGTACTGGAAAGAGAGATTGGGGGAAAGAAGTTTAAGCTTGGAAAATCTTTAAGCCAAGAAATACAGGACCAGATCGCCGAGGTAATAGCATGGCATTTGGATGCCTTTGCGAGGTCTGCCTTAGACATGCCCGATATTGACCCTGATTTCCTGTGCCATTGTCTCATGATGGATCCAAAGGTCAGGCCTATCTTACAGAGGCGGAGGAAGTTCAATGAAGAAAGACGCCTGGTCATCAGGCAAAAGACCCAAAAGCTGTTAAGTGTCGGCCACAAAAGGGAAATCCAATACCCTGAGTGGTTAGCAAACGTGGTGTTGGTCAAGACGGCCAACTGAAAGTGGAGGATGTGCGTCGATTTTACGGATTTGAACAAGGCCTATCCAAAGGATTCATATCCGCTGCCCAACATCGACGCCTTTGTAGACAACGCATCAGGTTGCCGACTTCTTAGTTTTCTGGATGCCTTCTCAGGCTATAACCAAATTTGGATGCATCCCCGAGATGAATGCAATACATCATTCATGACAGAGCTCTCCAGTTATTGCTATAAGGTGATACCCTTTGGGCTCAAGCATGCTGGCGTGACCTACCAGAGGTTGATGGACAGGGTTCTCGCCCCTATGATAGGGCGAAACATGCAGGCATATGTGGATGATATGAAGGACAAACACATTGTCGATCTAGAGGAGCTATTCACCAGAATAGCCAGGTATAAATTGAAGTTAAATCGCTAAAAGTGCGTATTTAGGGCGGAAGCAAGGAAGTTCTTAGGGTTTCTCCTCACCGAGAGAGGAATAGAGGCGAATCCCGAGAAGTGTGCGACGATCATAGCTATGAGAAGCCCGACCTCGGTGAAGGAGGTACAAAAGCTAACAGGACGCATGGTCGCCTTGTCCCGGTTCGTATCAGCTGGAGGAGATCGGGGACATCCCTATTTCCAATGCTTGAGGAGGAACAACCGATTTGTATGGACAGGCGAGTGTGAGGAAGCATTCCTCAAGATGAAGGAGTACTTGGCCACCCCGCCGGTTCTGTGCAAACCACTGCCAGGCACTCCTATCTGCCTATACTTCGCTATTACAGATCGAACGATTAGCTCAATCATAGTCCAGGAGCAGGATCGCGTCCAGAGGCCTATATATTTTGTTAGCAAAGTGTTGCAAGGGCCCGAGGTGTGCTATCAGGCCATTGAGAAGGCGGCCCTAGCAGTAGTATTCGCAGCATGAAGGCTCCTCTACTATTTCCAGAGTTTCACGGTGATCGTAATGACCGACCTTCCCATCCACAAGGTCTTGCAGAAACCTGATGTGGCGAGTCAGATGGTGCGCTAGGCGGTCCAGCTGTCCGAGTTTGATGTGCAGTTTGAGCCGAGAGGACCTATCAAGGGTCAAGTTTATGCTGACTTTGTGGTAGAACTCTCCTCGGCAGCGACACACTAAGACAGTGGAGATTTCCAGTGGGTCCTCTCTGTGGACGGGTCCTCTAACCAGCAAGGCAGTGGGGCTGGTATCATCTTGGAGGGACCAAACGGTTACTGATCGAGCAGGCCCTACAATTCGCTTTCAAACCTAGCAACAACCAAACTGAATCTAAGGCCTTGGTGGCAGGAATGTTGCTAGCCAATGAGATGGGTGTTCGAAGCTTGTTAGTGAAAAGTGACTCGCTACTAGTAATTGGGCAAGTTACGGGCGAGTACCAGGCCAAGGACCCCCAGATGGTCATGTATTTAAAGTATGTCATGCTCTTGAAAGAGGCCTTCTCTGGGTTCGAGTTGGTGCATGCTCCCAGGGAACAAAATGCCCGAGCTGACTTACTGGCGAAGCTCGCCAACTTAAGCAAGGGGGGCCGACAGAGGACAATTATCCAGGAAACCTTAAAAGTCCCCAGGACCACCACAGGCTGCACGGAAGAGGTCCAGCATGTGAGTGTTTTTTAGGGCGGAAGGAGAGGTCACCGGTCGTTGACCCAGGAAACATTGAGGGTACCCAAAATAAGTGCATGTGACTTGTCAGTGGGAGTATCATCGAACGTTTGCCTAGTTGATATAGACGAAACCTGGATAACATTCTATAGGCGTTACCTGGCTGATGGTCTACTCCCACAGGAGCCAACGGAGGCCAAAATCGTTAAAAAGAATGCAGGCAGATATACCCTGGTAGATGGAAAGTTGTTCAGGCATGGCTACACCCACCCTATCTTGTCCTGTGTGAGTGGTGAGCAGTGCACATGTATTATGGATGAGCTCCATGAAGGTATATGTGGGAGTCACACCGGTGGATGAACTCTCTCATCAAAGGTTGTTCGAGCAGGGTATTACTAGCTGACCACGAGGGAGGACTGCACAAGATACACACAGCGGTGCAAACTGTGCCAACAACACGCCGCTTGGCATCATGCGCCCCCGGAGGAATTGCGATCGATCCACAACCCATGGCCTTTCCACACATGGGGGATTGACATCCTGGGTCTGTTTTCCTTAGCAATTCGCCAAATGAAGTACCTGGTGGTAGCCATCGAGTACTTCACCAAGTGGATAGAAGTCGAGCCTGTCGCACAGATCACAACCCACAAGGTTCAGCACTTTGTGTGGAAGAACATAGTTTTGGAATCCCAAAGCGTTTAGTGTCTGACAATGGCACGAAGTTTGCAAGTCAGCATCTAGGTAAACTATGCACAAAGCTCGGCATCAAGCAAGTCTTCGCCTTGGTAGAACACCCCAAACGAATGGGCAGGTCAAATCTGCTAACCGACTCCTACTCAGAGGCCTAAAGAGGAGACTGGAGAAAGCCAAGGGAACTTGGGCAGATGAGGTTCTAGAATTGTGTGGGCCTACCACACCACTCCCCAATCCACCACCAAGGAGACACCTTTTAGCCTGGTGTATGGGTCGGATGCCATGATCCCCATCGAGATCCAAGAAAGTTCACCATGATTCCAGAACTTTGTGGCCAAGGAGTCTAACGAGGAAAGGAGGGTACACTTAGATCTGCTCGATGAGGTCAGAGAGGAAGCATGCATCAAGGCCAAGGCCTTAAAGAGAAGGGTGGAGTATAAGCAAAAGTCCAAGCTAAAACCTCGGCAGTTTCAGGTTGTCGACCTGGTAATGCGAAAGGCTCACCCCTATCACTTGGAGAATAAGTTGTCTCCTAAGTGGACTGGCCCATTTCGCGTGAAAGAGGTGCTCGGGAACGGAGCGTATAAACTCAAGACCTTGGAAGGTGGGATTATTCCCTGAACATGGAATGGGGTCAATATTAAATTTTATTTTAGTTAATTATGCTATTGTATGCAATACGAACGTTTAAGCGGACAATCTTTTTCCCTTATCAGGTTTATTTAATGAGGTCGCCCAATAAAATATTATTTGAAAAATATGCTGGCAGTATATTGTGTTCAAAATAAAATCTCCCCTTGGTAAGATTCCAAGAGTGGGAGCATCAAGATCCGTAGCGATCCAAGAGAGGACCTTCCGCTTAGTAAGACTCTGAGCTCGAGTACCCCTGAATCATAGCTCGCCAACGCTTGGCTCGAGCTGGGAAAGTAAAATTTCCCCTTGGTAAGATTCCAAGAGTGGGAGCAGTAAGGTTCATAGCGAACCACAGTAAAATCTCCCCTTGGTAAGATTCCAAGAGTGGGAGCAGTAAGGTTCATAGCGAACCACAGTAAAATCTCCCCTTAGTAAGATTCCAAGAGTGGGAGTAGTAAGGTTCATAGTGAACCACAGTGAAATCCCCCTTTTAGGGAGCAGTAAAGTTTGTAGCGATTCAGGCGGGGATACCTCTTGCTCAGAGAGCACAGATAACCCTGGTCACCGCTTGCCATCGTATTGACATGAACCATAGTGAAACCTCCCTTTAGGGAGTATGTACAGATAAATCAAAGCAATTCGTGCAAGAGGATCTATTGACCAGAGAGGCTCTGAGCTCAGGTACCCCGAAGCATAAGTTTACCATTGATTAATCATGAAGACCACGCTACTAAAGTATGGGCGATCATTGGCGTTCGATTAGTTGTTAAAGTTATGAAAGTTGTGTTCATTCAAGACATACATTGCTACTCAACTAGTCGAAGTCAGGTAAGGAAAACACACATATATATACACATCAGAATTGCAAGTTGTTCATAAGATTACAAAAGGGAGGCAATAGCGGGGGAATCCCACACGACTATTCCTCATCTACCAATTGCCCATCAACGATAACTTTGCCTAATCCTATTCGGAAGAGGTCCAGCTTAGGGTGGACGCAGGTGACTTGGGCAACGACATCTTCAAAGCCTGTCACCTAGGAGTCAGCGGAATCGCTCATCATCTCTTCCTTGGTCTTCTGCAAGAGCTCATCCTTATGTGCCAACTTCTCCTTCTGCCTAGCCACCTCCTCGTTCCTTTTAGCCAGCTCTTCCTTCAGATTCTCCACCTCAGTGCGAAGATCATTGTTCTTCACATATATCCCCAAGACCTCTTGGGACTTCCCAAACAGGAGGGCTTTGGTTTCTTGATGAACTTTTCGAAGCTCCTCCACCTCTAGTGTGAGTTTGGTGACTTGTCGTTTGAGACTTGCAACTTGGAGGAATTTTTCTTTGGCCAGTTCTTTCGCTTTCCACAGCTTGGAAAGGAGAAGACAGTTCGCAACTAGGGTTTCCCCTAGTTGCCTTGTAGTGTGCTCCATCAATGGACCCTCCTCCAGGTTTTCTAGTCTTCCTTTAACTTTGGAGGAGAGCTGTTAGAATATATAGCCTTAAACGAGATGGGGGGTGAATTGTTTAAGAGAGTTTTTTGAAATCAGGTTAGCCAATAACAAAAGCAATAAAACAGCAAAGCAACAGAAAAACAATTGGTTGTTTTTGCGAAGCAATCAGTTGTTTATACCAGTAAAACTTAAAACAAAATTTAAATGAGTTTGAGGGTAAGAGAGAGATACACCAACAATTTATACTGGTTCACTCTTAAGCCAAGAGCTACATCCAGTCCCTAGAAAACCACTGGGTAATCCACTAAGTAATCAAACCAGATTACAACACACAAACCACCAAAGTAGTGACCTTGAACCCT
>Ga0123342_1005552_pt1 | contig 18169 bp, 9 predicted proteins | sample Turbeawhitnodule_FD_89960 | JGI IMG/M metagenome (GOLD analysis project Ga0123342, IMG submission 89960) | Root nodule microbial communities of legume samples collected from Mexico - Turtle bean Mexico white nodule | ecosystem: Host-associated > Plants > Roots > Nodule | place: Mexico: Nepantla...
AAGGGTTGGGACACCCCTAAAGTGTCTCATTTTATTTTATTTATTCTTTTGCTGACAAAAAAAAACAAATATAATAAAAAAACTCTAAATACATTTATAAAAATAAAAAAGAGTGATAAACTTACTTAAAGGGAACTAGAGAAGAAGAAGATCACAATATGATCAACACAAACACAGAACCACCAAATGATCCAACCACCACAACACCCAAGATCCAATCTAAAAAAAAAAACACAACGAAAAATATTATAGGTTAACAAAATCGATTCTATGTATACTCATAAAAAAATCAAAATCAATTCTAGCACCTTTGTCACACAACCAGAATCGATTCTCTAAAACCAACATGCACCATTTCAAAAAATTGAAAACAGATTCTACTTGTTTAAAACAAGCATCATAATCGATTTTATTGTTTACATGAAAATTTTAAAATGATTCTCCATTCCAACAACGTAAAACGAAATTGATTCTATTAAAAAAATCAATAGAGACTCATTGCATCAAGTGATTTTACCTTTTTTTATTTTTTCTCAAGCATAGAAAACTGAACAACTCTAACAACAAACCATCTCTCACGTTCACTCGTTCTGGAACCAACTCTCACAATACAAGGTTCACTCTCTCTGATTACAACAAGCGCAACTTGTTGATCAAGGATGATCTTGAAGCTTTGATGTCTCCAAGTCCATGGTATTTGATGGGAGGTTGGAGTTTGCGAAAATATTTCATAAACAATTCACCCCCTCTTCTTTCAGGTCATATATTCTAACACAACTCTCACAAAATCTAATTATATTTATACACTAACAAGGTTCTTGTTAGTTCACGGGTTAGAACGTTTTAAAAAAGTGGTCAAGATTCTATTTTGCCACTACTATCAAGCACGGTGACCACTGAAAGCGAGGAAACTCCATTCAAAACTGGCATCACTGTCTTCTAAATGCATGCACAAGTGCCTACCAATGTGTTCACTACTATTTTTAATATATTCATAATGGATGCAAGGGTATCAAAGTAAAAATGCATTGTGCCTACGTGAAATCAGAACAAATTTCTTCATTTGTGTGAAGAGTAAAAAAGCGCTCCCACCTGCTTCCCCATCTGCATGAACACCCTAAAAAACACTGAACTAAACACACACTCCACTTGTTTTTCCCTTCCTCCTCACTTGTGATACCTAAAAACAACCAGGTTGTTAATTTATTTTCATTTGTAATAACTGATTAACTGAAACTAGTCTAAAATAAAAATATTATCATATAATAAATATCACTCAAATATGATTAATTAGATTGTTATTCTTAAATTTTCATATTCAATAGAATCAATTATATTTTATAATAATAAGTTACATTTATTAAAAATGAGTTTTGAGTAAAAGGTTTATACATATATTTTTAAGAATTATCCAAGAAACAAATAAAGAACTTCTTATAATAAATATTTAACAGGAGTTTTATCTTGAAGGCCTTTCGTGAAAATTTTGCAAAACCTTTTGGTTTTAGTCTTAGTATCCACCACTACAAGTGATATATTTTCTTAATTTTTTCTAACTTTGTTTTGAACTTTCTAGGTTTCATATGGAGCTTTCTTTATAGTGTTGTAGTACTTTTATAGGGTTTCAAGAATATTTTTGGTACATCTTTAGTGATTGTATTTCACATATGAAATGTGATTGTAATATGATATTCAAGATAATGAAACAATCCCAATTCCATTAAGATTGTGATTATTGAAATGAAATGTAGATTTAAGTAGAACTCAACTAATATAAAAAAAAAATGTGTTAAGTGTTACAAATAAAGTTTTTTGAGATTTACTAATCATAAAAAAATTAAAATACTAATTTATCATCTCTTAATAATACACAACCTATTTTTCTTTCTAACAACAAAAAAATGTTGTCGACAAAAATATCATGATAATGATAATTATAATAAATATTAATGATAAATAATAAAAAGAGTTTAACTATATTATTTTACTGCTTTCTAATCCAAATTCTCATTCAATATAAGAAATACACTATATTATTAGAAAAAAAATAACAAAATTGTATCACTACATTAAACAATTCCTTAGAATAAGATACAATCAATTATGTTATCATATCATGATCATAAAATAAGTTAAATCATTTTTCCATGTGAATATAAGATTTTTTTATGCTAGTTAATTATATATATATATATTAAAAAATATAATATACTTTATATTATATATTTAACATATTTATCATTATTGAGTAAAAATTTTAGGGTAAAACTTATTTGGGCACTTCTTTTATTTAATGAGTTTTTCACTATTTAAAAAAAATACAGTATTTTTACTTAATAGAAAAAAATTATATTTAAAAGAAAGTGTTTGAATACTTTAACAACTTGTGAAGACTAATGAAATTTAGTTATTATAGAAGAATAAGTATTTAACTATTTCCACGAACACTGATACGGACATAGAGATATGTATAATCTCTAAAATGTAGATACAGGAAATGGATCTCTATATTATATAATTATAAATTATATAAATTGACAATAAAAATTTATATGTATTAAGTATGTTTCAGTTTTTGTTTGGAACATAAAGATATTTTTCATGTTTGGTTCAAAAAGATTTGCTCCTTATTTTTATAATCATAATAAAAATTTATACAATAAATTTGAGTTTTTATAAAATTAATATATTTCTCTTACTTAAAAGTGGGTTAGTCTCGTGCTAGAATTGTTATAAATTCAATAAATATTTTTAAATTTAACACTTCACTAATACGTGTCCTACGAGTTGTAAGAGTGTCGGTGTCCGATATGTATGTCTGATACGAACACGTCATTTAAAAGGAGTGTCCAAGCTTATCTAATATTGAATTGAGTTGGATAGTATTATCCTTAAAATATAAATACTAGAAAATATTTTTCAATAAACATTCAGAATTGTTGGGACAATTAATAATGGATTTGGATTTGGTTAGATCATGAAGTAAGTATTAATAAACACCTTAATTTTTAACCAATATTGAAGTGAGTATTAAAAATATGTAGAAAATTTTAAAATTAACAGTCTTTTTCATCAAATAGTTAAAAACATTCTCTATAAGTAGATAATTCATTTAATATATATAAGTAATACATAGTTCGTATTACTACTTATACCACTTAAATCATTATTCATTATTTATTATCAAGAATTACGTTATAATAATTTTTTTTCATTCTAAAAATTTATTATAATTTGAAGTTTATTTTGAAAAATTAAAATTTTATTTTTTAAAAAACAAGATTTATGACAAAAGACGTACCTCTATTCTCATTTGGATTTTTATGCCAATTTTAATTATAAAGAAATAATTTTAAAAAAAATGCATGGATATTATAAAAGAATTTATATTATCATACTCAATAGGGATAAATTTCTCTATAAATATTTATAAAAGAATAAAATAAAATATAAAAAATAATTGTTTTTTCAAAACTAGATTCATGTGTATACTTACATGTTTGTTTACAAGTCCATGGACCATTTTTCCATGTACTAGAGAAAACTTTCACTGTGAATATTTTCTGAAAATCATATTTCCAAAAATACTGTATTCTAATCTTTGGAAATATTTGATGAAATATTTTATAAAAAAAGTTACGTATATATTTTAATTAGTATATGAGAGAAACTTAATTCACTTCATTTTATTTTTTATAACTTCATGAAAAATAATAAAAAATAATTTTTAATAACAAATATTTAAAAATTATATTTAGAGTAAGTTTTTATTAATGAATATATAGAAACATCTTCACAGTGAGAAAAATAAAATATTTTGTTCCTAGATGATCTTTAAATATCATTATAAATGTTTTTTTATCATTAAAGTATATATTTTGATCATGAGTCTCAAAAACCAACTAACTTAAACAAAACAAAAAAACATACAAAGCATGAATTTATTAATTAGCAATACTTTTCTTGAGACACTCTAGATCAATCCCCATGCAAATCAAAGTATCTTCCAAACATGATCATGACTCATCATGCAAGAACAATACAGAAGAAATCATAGAGGTCCAAATGATAATACAAACATATATTTGCCTTTTCATAAATTCCAATTTCGAAAGAAGAACACCTGGTTTGATTTTGATGCAATCCGTGATGTCTTTACATAGAAGAAAGTGAAACCATATATTTAGGGAAAATATACTTTCATTGTGCATGTGATGACAAAAAAATAATGAAAACTTTTTGGTGGCCAAATATCACAAAAAGTGTGTTTGAAAGCCGCTCGTGAAAGCTAAAAGGTGGCATCCACCAATTATACTTGTGATTCAAGATTCCATATCAACAACTAAAGATATAGTAATTCATATTTTTAAATTTTAAAATCAATTTTTTAAATCATAATGTGAACCAAAATCAAAGGAATTTAAAACAAATATACATTCTTTAAACAAACTGATTAATTATGTAAAATTGTAATTCTTGATACCAACTTAATAATATATATATATATTCCTTCAAATATCTATAATAAATAATTAATTCAATTGTTCTATTACATATGATAAACAAATTCAGATATAAAATAAAACAACTTATGCATAAAATTATTATTCAAATATATTCTGAAAATGACCAGAAGGTAGGTCAAGAGCTCTTATGTCATCAATGTTTAATGTAATTAGTTTTCAAACTTAAATTATAGTTAGTCTTACTAATATAATAAAATTATTTAATAAATTAAGTCAATTTTCATTAATATAAAAAAATAAGAAAAGGTATCTCTAAGCTTGTGAATGATAAGAAAATTTTACATATGGCTAGTTCGCAAGGTTATATCACTCTCTCTCGTATATTTTATATGTTGATGACATATTTGTTTTTTAGAGGGATATTAAGTCTTTTAAAAATTTGAGTATTTTCTTAAAACATATAGTGATTTTTCTGGTCAATAGGTTAATAATTAACTCTAAAAGTAGTTTTTTCACCATGGATAATTCTGCAAGATTTGTCACCAAAATTCAACGTATTCTTTCTTGTAGTCATGGTTGTTTACCATTCAATTATTTAGGAGTGTCTATCTTTGTTGGTGCTCCAAAGTGTCGATTTCTTCAACCTTTGGCTGATAAAGTCAAATTGAAGCTAACATCTTGAAAAGGTAAATCTCTTCGCATGACGGATCAGATTCAGTTGGTCAATACGGTGATTACTGGATTTCTAGCTTATAGCTTTAATATGTATAAATGGCCTACTTCTTAACCAAGTTGAGCAGTGGTGTCGAATTTTTATTTGGATTGGTGTTATGAAAAAAGGCATATTTACCATGAATCGAGATACAATTTGTTCTCCTCTTGAGAATGGAGGTTTGAAGATTATTAATCTTCGTCTTGAAAATAATGCATATCTTCTTAAGTTTGCTTCGAACTTTGCTTATAGAAACAAGCCTTGGTCTTTTCTCCTAAAAGCTAGGGTTCTTAAATCAAAATACGAGTTTAGAATGATTTATAAATCCTAATCTTTTTGGTCTGGAACTAAGCAGTTTTATTCTACTATACTTGATTATACTTCTTGTAATGTTGGTACAAGTACTTTTATTAATTTCTGGAATGATAAATGGTATTCTACTACTTCTTTAGCAAATATTGCAAGTTATCTAATGGTGCTAGCATTCCAGATACAATCTCTCAATTTTGGATAGGTTGTGATTGAAATATTCCCTTGTCTTTACAGCAGATGCCTCATATTTTTAATCATATCATGGTTAGGGAGGAATAGGATATTCCTAATTAAATTCTAAATGAGTCTGGTCGTTTTACTCTTAAATTGTCTAGGACTTTTTTCTTGGAATCAGGAGTTCCCTATGGTTGGGGTAAATTCATTTGGTCTTTATCTATTTTGCCTTCTAAAACTCTAGTACTCTGGAAAGTTTTTTATGGGAGATTTCCTACAAATCAACATATTTAGAATAAAGGTTTGCATATATGTTCTATGTGTACGCTTTCTAAAAAGCATGAGGAATCTATTCAACATTTTTTTTTGATGTTCTAATGCTTTTCATATTTGGAGTTGGGTTCAACAGATTTTTCTTACTTCTCATTTCTCTAATAAGGATGATATTCTTTCTTTTATTAAGATTGATGGTAGTCCTTTGGTTAAATTGATTAAGTTTGTTGTGATAAATTTTTCTATTTGGATAATGTGGCGTATGCAGAATTATGTTAGATTTCAAGATAAGATTGAAGTTTCTAGGGCTATTTCAGTAATTAAATATTTAACCTGTCTAGTAGAAAATTAATCTAAAGCTTCATTGAAGAATGATATGTTGGATTTCAACGTGATTAAGTTTTTTGGGATTAATACTCATAGTGGTAAAGTTCTGTCCTCTTCCTGTTAGATGAGAGTTTCCTTCACCAGACTGGGTTAATATTAACATTGACGGGGCTGCTATGGGTATCCTGGTCTTGCTACTTCTGGATGTATTTTCCGTGGGAGTATGTGAGAGTTTATTGGTGTTTTCTTTGCGTTTCTTAAAGTTCAAACTGCTATGGTTGTTGAGTTTTATGGAGTTATACATGCTATGGAGGAAACTCAAAAGATGGGGCTGAAATGTCTGGCTGGAATGTGATTCTTCCTTGGTTTGTGTTGTGTTTATTGTTAGGACTAATGTTCCGTAGATGGTTCGTAATCGATGAAATACTTGTCTTAATTACTTTGGAAAAATCAAGTTTAGGGTTACTCATATTTTTCGTGTGCGTATGCTGATAAGTTAGCTAATTTATGATTTATTCATAGAGAATAATTTCATTGGTATAATAGGTTTTTCCACCTAATTTGTTCTTAGAATTCTTTATGAATAAGTATTATCTAGCTATGTATCGTTTTTGATAACATATGAATTTCGTCTAGTTCTCCATATTTTTTGTATTTTCTTTATGTTTTTTTTAATAATATTTTTTTATGTGATGACATATGATTACATAAGGTGTCATGTTAGCTGAGATATTAAGTTGTATAGCAATATCTAACCTAAAAACTTTTATAAAAAAATAAATTAATCCGATAATAATATAATTTTTGAAATAATATTATTTTTGAACTCTATAAATATACAATGCCATCTTATAAAAAGGATTTTTTTTTCTAAATCATTATTATTTTAAATATCTAACACTTTTGAATGTTGGAGAATTTTGTACGTATATATTTTTCATTTTTATAAAAATATCCTTAAAAATATTTGGAAAAAATTTGAAGATTACCAAAACCGAGTCCCTGATCACGTGGACAAAAGAAATACTATTTTTTTTAATATAATTTAAGTACAGACTTAGAAGCGCAACAGGTTAATAATAATAATAAAAAAAAAATTAGTTGTGAGGTAGTTTTCTAAGTTACTAATAAATGAAAATGGATACATAAGATTACAATTACAGATTAAATTTTATTTATTAATTACTAATGTAATACATGTATCCTTCAAAGTACTGAATAATTAAAAATAAATTATTTTAAATATTTTCTTTTATAAAACTACATATTTCCTTACATAAAAAGTATATTCTATATTTTTATTCTATAAATACTTATATAACCGTGCTTAAAAATTAGAAAGGTCAGTAAAAATTTAGACAAATTCTATTGTATTTTTTTTTTGTTTAAAGATCAAAGATCAGTAAAATTGGAGGTAAATATTACAATAGCATTAATAACTTTTATTTAACACTTTTTTTTGGATCATAGGATGGAGAATTTATAAGAAGATTTGTAATTTCTATGAGTCACATATTTTATGTCTATATAAGAGAATTATGGAATGCATAAATATATATATATATATATATATGATATTCTTACAATTTCATCTCTAATTTTAGTTCAAGTTTAAAGTATAAGTTCCACTAAAAAGTATATTTTTTTGTTCATAGCAAAACAAATCTACCAGCAGTCAAATGCTAATTTGTACAAAGAGAAAAAAAAAAGAGAGAGTATGAATTTGATATAAAATATAATTCAATAAGAGGAAAACATTAAAAGATCATCATTAATATTTTTTAAGTCAAACATTAATAGAGTTTATAACACAAGATAAAATATTATTTTGATATATGGTTTTCTAAAATTTATTATATATATATATATTAAAATACACTTAATTTATTTTCTAAACTTTTAATTAATTAATTAATAGTTCTAATAAGATAAATTAAAATAATAATTCCTTTTTAATATTAAAATGCTCTATTATAATTCATTATTAGAATTTAATGAGAAAATTTAATGATATAAATTATAATATTATTGTATATTTGTATCTTTAAAAATAATATGATAGTTAATTTTTAATTAATTTTTATTTTATTTAATTAAAAAATGGGTAACGAAGAAAGTTGAAAACACAGGTCACGGGTTCAGAATTCCTAAATTTTTTATACTCAATAACTTAATTTAAAAAATATAAATTTTGTGTACTTTAAATAAAATAATTTTTTAAAAAAATAAAAAATTTAAATTTAAAAGAGACTTGAAATTTGATTAATCATATTATTTCTAAACATAAATCTTAATTTTTTATAATAAAACAATTAATTTTCTTTCATCTCAACTGTAAATAGTTTCATATTCCTCACCTTCAACAAAGCACACACCCACTAATTTTAGTTTAATTTAAATATCTCTTTTTTATAAATTATCAAATTTTATTTTAGTCTATTTCATTCCTAATAAATATTTTGTTTTATTTTTTTCTTTAAAATTATTTAAATACCAGATTAAAATAATTTACTCTAAATAGTACTGTAAATACAAAAGTAATTTTCTTATTAAAAACAAAATGAACAAAAATTTATAAAATAAGAAAATAAAAATAAAAGTGGTATTTTAGTTATTTTGTTACTTTGTAATGATGATATTTTCACCTAATATGAATGTGTTCACATTGCAGTGCAGCAGCACCAACCATTCACTGTACACACCATGCAAATAACAGGAACCCTGCACCATTGATTTTCAACAAACTGCAACGTGTCCTCCATCCACGCCATCTAGGAATGTGTTTTTACAAATTTTCTCTCTCCATTTTTTTGAAACTTTCTCCATCTGGCAAACTTTCATCAATAAATACTTCATTCCCCAGGCCAAAAATTAACCCATCTCACTCATTTCACTCTTTCTCATGGCTTCTACAACCACCTCCTCCTTATTGTCTCTCACCACTCTCTCCCCACCCTCTTCGTCCCTGTTTTCCACCAAACCCACACATGCAACCCCTATTCCCCGCTTCCACGCGCCTCGCGCGTCTATGTCCGCCGCTCCCTCACCCGCTTACGACTTATCCTCCTTCAGGTTCCAACCCATCAAGGAGTCGATTGTGTCGCGTGAGATGACGCGCCGCTACATGACCGATATGGTCACGCATGCAGACACCGATGTTGTCATCGTTGGTGCTGGATCTGCTGGACTTTCCTGTGCCTACGAGCTCAGCAAGAACCCGGCCATCAATATTGCCATCATCGAACAGTCCGTCAGCCCCGGCGGTGGGGCGTGGCTTGGTGGCCAGCTCTTCTCCGCCATGGTCAGTAACTGTAACCTTCCTCCAAATATCAGTCACCTTGCTTTAATTATTATTATTATTTTGTTTATGTTATTTAATTTCTTCAGACTAAGAGAAGTAAAGAAAAACTCTAAAAAATTAGTGAAACACATGCATGTAGGTGATTCTGTGTTTATATTTTTTTAAAAATCATAAAAGGTTTTTGTAATTAAAAAATGAATTATTATAACAGTTATCAATTTTTTATATTGAAATTGTAAAAATTAGTACATGAAATTTATTTTATTAATTTTTATAATCTGATAACTATTTAATAAGAATATTTATGAACTACTAAAAAGTTATTTTTAATATATCGATAAGAGTAAAAATAATAAAATTCACACACACACACACACACTAATTCTAATGTAAAACTAAAAAATCACTAATATTTATATTTTTAAATTATTAACAAATATTTAATATTTTACCTGTTTGGATTAAAATAATTTTATTATTATTGTTATTATTATTATTAGTTGTTATTATTTTTAAATTTGTATAGATAGAAAAAAAATATTAAAACCACATTAAATATGTAAAACGGAAATAAATTTTAAAAATTAAAGAATTTAATATTTTTAATTACTATTTTACCAAGGAATGAAAGTATTGACTTCTTTAAGAAACAGATCTAGAAGATTCCACCATGCTTGTATTAAAATGCATTAATGCATTTATTTGATATATCATTATTACAATAATAATTATTATTAAATACTTTATGAGGTGGAAAAATAATTATTAATAACGCATTAAATCTCGACATTAACAAACAGAGATAATTAAAACATTTATTAACTTTTTAAATATTTTTAATTACTAATTTACCAAATGTAATAAAAGTACTATTTTCTTATAAAACAGTTTTTTGTCAATTATTAAGTGCTTATTTGTATTGAAACTTATGAAATTGTGAGTTTTAATTTTAAATTATTAAATATTATCTGAATTAATATTTATAAAATCATGTAGGTTTTAGATATACAATGTAATGTTATATTTTTTAATAATATTTTGTTAAGGAGTTTTTGTAAAAAAATAAAAATATCAAAGCATATGAAACAAACTGTGAAAGATTGATTTAATAAATTTGAAAATAAAACAATAGTAGAAAATTGTGAAGAGATGGAAAACATAATCTAAATCTAATGGTATTGTGAATGTGGAAGTGCAGATAGTGCGTAAGCCAGCTCATATGTTCCTTGACGAGCTTGGTCTTGAGTATGATGAGCAAGACAACTACGTGGTGATCAAGCACGCTGCATTGTTCACTTCTACCATCATGAGCAAGCTCTTGGCTAGGCCAAACGTGAAGCTCTTCAATGCCGTGGCAGCTGAAGATTTGATCGTGAAGGATGGGAAAGTTGGTGGGGTTGTCACTAACTGGGCCTTGGTTTCGATGAACCATGACACTCAATCCTGCATGGACCCCAATGTGATGGAGGCTAAAGTGGTGGTGAGTTCTTGTGGCCATGATGGACCCTTTGGAGCCACTGGGGTGAAGAGGCTCAAGAGCATTGGCATGATTGATAACGTCCCAGGAATGAAGGCCCTTGACATGAACAAGGCAGAGGATGCCATTGTTAGACTCACTAGGGAGATTGTGCCTGGTATGATTGTTACTGGGATGGAAGTTGCTGAGATTGATGGTGCTCCAAGAATGGTAAAAAATTCTCTCTTCATTCATGAATCACTTGAGATTTTTTATTTTCAACCTTTTGAAAAACTGATTTGTTTGGGCTTTGGGAAATTGTAAATGCAGGGTCCAACATTTGGAGCAATGATGATATCAGGGCAGAAAGCAGCCCATCTGGCTTTGAGATCTTTGGGACTTCCCAATGCTTTGGAATCTGTTGGAAATGTTCATCCTGAGCTTGTCCTAGCTGCTGCTGCTGAATCTGCTGAAATTGCAGATGCTTAATCAATGTTGCATCAAATTTTACTTTATAGTAGTTTCAATCAATGCTTGCAACTAGAAATAATACATGTAGTTCAGAGATTAAGCTTTTAAGATCTTGGTTGGTAGTATGTGACTCTCTATGAGGTTTTGAATGAATGTTTATCATTATCAACTCCTTTATTTCTCACCTCAAATCCCAGTTTAAAAGACCACCACACTTTTGTTCTATTTTGTTTGAAATCGAAGTAATTGAAATAGTATTTTAGATGACGTTTTATATGAAAAATCCCTTATTACAAACCATAGGATAATTTTTTTTATGAAAAATTTACGTGAAATATAGGGGTTAGATGAATTATTTCAAAGAAAATAAAATAAATTATCAGAAGATTTGATTATTTAAACGTATAATATTTTAAATTTCATTAAAAAAGTTTGGAAAATTTCACATATTTCATATTTATGTATACTTTTCCATACTAAATATTTAAAATAATTCATATTTAATGATTAAATTAATTTTTAACTTCAGCTAATTTGTTTTACAAGTAATGGATTTTTTTAAACTTTTATTCCAACAAAGCATCTTAAATTCAAAAACTTTAGTCAATATATTGTAATTTGGAATTGTTCGGTTCAACACATCCTAAAGGTATTTGATTGGAGAGGAATAGGACTTTCCAAATTAGTTAAAATTATACTTCATTTAAGAACGTCTATAAAAAAACGAGATCAATTCTTTTTAATTATAATAATTAATAACATTATTAATTTAATTAATAAAAATAAAATAACATTAATATAATTTCTTTAAATGCAAATGAGGTTAATCTGAATGAATTTATGGGAGTTATTTCTCAGTGTCTTTATGGAAGTTATTTATAAGATAAGTTTTGTTTGTCTTTTTTTGACTTTATTTAATTTATTTATAATCTCAATGTAGTTGATTAATGTCTATGTGTCACATATATGACACTGAAACAACATTTGATCCTGAGATACGTGTAATCTAAAATATAGATACATGAACACATCTAAAATATCAATATCTTTAGATATCTTCATGTTCAAATTTTTTTTTCTTTATTTTATAATCATAATAAAAAATTATACAATAAATTTAAAATTTTAAAAAATTATTGTATTTATATTTATTAAAATTTGTTAGAACCGTGTTAAAATTTTCAAAAATTTAATAAATATTTTTTGAATTGAACATTTCACTAATAAGTGTCCTACGAGTGTCGACACTGATACGTGTATCTGATATAAATACATCATTTAAGAGAAGTGTCTGATATAAATACATCATTTAAGAGAAGTGTCTGAACCTCATAGTTAGTCAGTATTTTTTTTTGTGTTTTTTTTTTAAGTTATACATTTGATAAGGTTTTGTCTGTTTTTTTTTACTTTATTTAATTTATTTATAATCACAATATAGTTGATTAATGTTATTTCTCAGTGTCTTTATGAGTTATTCATCAGGTTTTGTTTGTCTTTTTTAACTTTATTTAATTTATTTATAATTCAATGTAGTTGATTAAGTTAATCTTAATTTTTTTAATGAGTTTTTCTAATCCTCTCGTTTTTTTTCTAATTTTATATTATTTTCTGTGATGCTACATAACACGAGTTTTATAAAAATAGTTTAATTTTTTTATTTATGATTTTTAATTTAATTTTATATTTTAGAACATTAATTTTTCAACTGCATGATTTTTTATTTAAATTTAAATGAATATTTTATTTAAAAAAAAGATGGATGTCACTTTATTAAAACTATAAAAGAGATAAATTCATATATTATTATCTATTTTTATTAATAAAATCATGTTTCTTGTGCCAAAGTATCATCTTTCTGACACATTTTTTTCCTTCCCAAAAACAACATTCTTTTCATCTTCTCTTGTTTTAATTTCATATTTTAATAATAATGTTAACTTCTTGATGGAAAAAATGAAATGACATTTCTGAGACTTGATTATAATGCACTAGTGAAACCTCTTTTTCCCCTCCCATCTAAAGAATAAAACCAAATAAATAGACATTTATTACATTTCAATTTCATATTTTAATAATACTAACTTCAAAAAAAATAAAAGAAATTTATGAAATTGGCATTCCACTATAGTAAATGAAGTTACTTTGCCCTCTTATTTACATAAAGAAAAGAAAATAAGCGAAGATAATTTTTTGCTTTTTTTTCTTCTTTCCCTTTTATTTTCAATTTAGTTGCGTTTATTTTTACAATTTCATCTACAAGCAATTTATCCCTCCGTATTGTATTGTTATATAAAAGGAAAAGAAATACAAATTTTGATATAATGTAAGTTTTTTTTTATCAGCAAGAATTGATATAATGTAAGTATGTAATTCTCATCCTTCTCTCATTAAATGTATGTTTTCTTCTTCTTTTGGATATGTTTTTTTTTTTATCTAGTTCTATATTGTAAAAATTGTTTTTATATTTGCATTGCTTAACGAAATACAAAATATGATTTATTGTAATTCGTAGTTACCTTAAAAATAGACTTACGTGAATTTTCATTTACCTGTCTCTTTTTTATTTTACTTTAAACATTTTTTTATCCAATTTTGTATTAAAAATTATTATTTTCTTTATAATTTTTTGCTCAAGGAAACACGAAATATGTTTTATGTTTGGTACCTACCTTGAAAATATGCTTTTATGATTTTTCGCTTACTTATATGCTCTTTGTTTCATTTTTTATTTATATTTTTACCCATTTCTATATTGTAAAAGTTGTTCTTTTTTAATTTTTGTTACTCATTGAAAGACATAATATGCTTTATTATATCTAGCTAGTTAGAAAATATGCTTATATCGAGTTTCCTTTATTTGTTTATTATTTACTTCTTTTAAATAAAAAAAATAATTAAATATTAATTAATTTGAGATAATTAGTCATTATATTGACTAAGTTAAATATTATTTTGTAAATTAAAAAATTATTGATATTTAAAGTAGTTTATATTATTAATAAAAAATTATAAAAGAATTTCTAAATTGATATCTAACCTTAGCTATCAAGTTATTAACCACTTTAGATTCTAAATTAGTAATTTAGAATCTAAAGTAGTTAGGGTGGTTTGACTCATTCTGTTATAATAGACAATGATCGACAATTCATTTATAAAGGTTTTAGGTAGTTTTTACAACAACTCAACATTAAACATCGAGTGTCTTTCGTGGAGCACCCACATACAAATGACCAAGCAAAAACAACTAATAAAGTCATTTTGAACGAGCTTAAGAAGAAGTTCGGCCAAGCAAAAAGTTTATGGGCTGATGGTACCCAACATTTAGTGGGGAATATCATTGCACACCACGATCTTCAACAAAAAAATACTCCTTTTCGTTTGACTTATGGAACATATGTCATGATTCCCGTTGAACTAGGTGAAGCTTGCAAAAACAAGTTTATGACGAGTAACACCAAGATGCCAATCTGAGATTCGAATTTAACTTAGTACAAAAATTTCATGAAGAAGCTCGAATAAGAGAAAAGACTGCCAAGTCTAGAGCAACTAGACCATCCAACACCCAAGTCCGAGAACAAAGTTTTCCACAAGGAGATTTAGTGTAGTTCAAACTCGACGAGTCACGAAAAGACAAACCTGAGGACAAGTTAGCGTCAAATTAGGATGACCCATACCAACTTGTTGACTCTCTTCAAAATGAGGCTTATAAATTAGAAGAGTTAAATGAAAAATTGTTACCTCACACGTGGAACAAACTATACTTTTAATTTGAATCATATGTATTTTTGTAACAAGGACGTTGTACACTTTTTTTCTTAGCTTAAACTTTATCAAAAGGAGGATTTTGTCAAGCAAGATTTTAAGGAAACACGTCCTTCAATAAATAAATATTCAATTCTTTTCAATAATTGACTAATCAGTTCAAAGTTATTTTATTACCATTTCATTATTACATTCGGATCAAAGTTATTGGATTACCACTTTATGAATACCAATCAATTCAAAGTTATTTAATTACTATTTCATTATTACTAATTTATTAAAATTTATCCGATTATCACTTTGTTATAACCAATCGGTTTAAAGTTATCTAATTACTGTTTCATCATAATTAATCAGCTCAAAGTTATCCGATTAACATTTCACTATTATTAATAATTTTAGAGTTATCCGATTAACACTTCATTATTATTAATTGATTCAAACATATTTGATTAACATTTCACTGTTATTAATCAATTTAAAGTTATTTGATTAATATTTCATTATTTTAAATTGGCTCAACGTTATTTGATTAACACTTACGCGTTGTTTAAAATTATTTAATTAAATTATTTTTTGACAAGTTAGTTATGAACTCATACTAGTTGATTACATGAATATACTCAGACAAAATATAAAACCATATGCTCGGTTAAAGCGTAAAAGCCATTTCATTACTAAAAATAAGAAATATATATTAAATAAGAAAAATATTAAGTTGGGGCAAAGTGATGAGTTTCACGAAGGAAAATATAGTTTAACAACTTTTGAAGTTGAATACAACTCTTGATGTGATGAGTTTAAAAATAAATATATATAATAAAGGATAAATTTGTAATTAAATGATATGAAAAAGTATTAAAATAATAGTATTGAGAGTTATAATATGGTTGTATAAAAAATTAGGATTGTCAACGTATCATTATACCCTTTAACGAATTGCTTTCTGGAACTCAATGTCATACCTTTTTATACTCATCGTGCCAAGTTTGACGATTTCAACCCTCAACTTCGCGTCACTCTTTGTTAACTACTCATTTTCTTCACAAAGTTGAGTTATCTGCATTGCAACCTCTTTCATCATGGTCGTCGCCACCTCTTCGGCCTTTTTGATTTTTGTATTTGCCTCTTTCACCCCTCGAGAATTTTCTTCAATAGTCTGACCTCAACCTTCAAGTTTTGAACTCGTTTTTGGCTTTGCACAAACAGGAAGATTTGTGTGTGCACAGTGAATTATGTCGCAACCTTAGTCCTTAATAGTTCATAATTTTGGTGCTTAAGCACCTCAACCTAGGCTAGACCCTCAATGTTCTTACCCACCAAGTCCTTCCAATGGTGGACTATCACCATATTCCTCTCCATCATCACCTCGACAGAGTCCAAACTTCCCACTTGGCTAACAACATTGATGAGGTCGGTATCGTACTTGGTGGGGAAACCACCACCTCCTCTGACCTGGTTGACACTTATGTTGATATGGCATAATGAGTTTGAGCCACTTGCCAATGTGGACATGTGATTGATGCGAAAGAAGTCTAACCTTTTGATTGAGGACCATTCAAGTCACCATACACAAAATAAAAGACATATGAACTGTCTGTATAAATACTATAATAAACTTGTATACGAATTGTATTTTGATTTCTTTTCAAGACTACTTTATAGATGAAAAAAATACACTCTAGAAACTCTAACTTGTCACACAAGTAAAGGTTGCACAACCTTTTCTTTTTCTTTACTGTTTTGAATGTTCTTGTTGTTTTTATCCATTTGTTCAGTTGTTTTTCATAATTCTAACATGTTTCACCGTTTAATTTGTGTTTATTCCATTTAATTGGTTAATATTAAGTTTTGTATGATTTATTTTCATTCAATTTCCATCAAACACTTTTCCCAAAAAAACCTGTTCAAGCAATGGTTGTTCTTGTTTTCTTTCAATTCAGTGTGTGTTTCTTGCTATTTGTTGTTTAATTCAGTGTATGTGTCCGTTTACGTGTTGTTTAGTGTTCCTAATCCTTGCATGTCCATTGTTACGTCCAAATATTTCTTACTTTTGTCAAAATCATTCATGTATTGCTCTTGTATGCAATGTGTTTGATCATATTCTCTAGTGCACAAACCTGTTTAATAAAAGTTTTTTTTGTGTTTTTATGAGTCTATGCTTTAGTGCTTGTAGTGTTTACCTTTTCTCGAGTCTTGTAACTTGATATTAGTTCATTAGTGAGTTTCTTTCATTAATCTCCATTTGTTGTCTTGTAGTTTTGTCATTTCTTCATTACTTCTTTAGGTTTTTGTTTCAGTTCCAAATTTGTTGTGTTTTTCACTTAGTTTCAAAAATTTATTCTGATTTGATTTTGAATCCAAACTTTATGCAAATTTTTTTGGTCTGTACCTTAACATGTCTACTGCAACTAGTAAAAATGGAACGTCCTAATTACAACCACAAAAAAATTATAAATCTCAAAAGCCAAGATATTTTTGTTGTATCAAACCTTGTTTCAATGTAATTGAAGTTCTCTGTTTTTAATTTATGCACATGTTTTACTTGGTGATTTAGCCTAAAACTCTTACCATATGTTGTTTCATATGTTACCTATACCTAGGGATGACAAAGCGGGCCAGCCCGCCCCGCATTGGCCCGCAAAAATGCGGGACGGGTTGGCCCGCCTCGCAAAGTTATTGCGGGCTAGAATTCTCAACCCGCCCCGCATAAGAGCTGGTCCGCGGGTTTGCGGGCCAGCCCGCGTTCTTTTTTTTTTTTAAAATTAAATATTTTTTTTTACATTTTGTTCTTAAAAAATTGTCAAATTAAACCTATATATTTGTTATTATCAAACTTATTTTTTTTTCTTCCTTTTCAAATATAGTCAAACATCAAAACATTAAACATTAAGATAAATATCAAATATCATTAT
>Ga0123342_1005553_pt1 | contig 18169 bp, 9 predicted proteins | sample Turbeawhitnodule_FD_89960 | JGI IMG/M metagenome (GOLD analysis project Ga0123342, IMG submission 89960) | Root nodule microbial communities of legume samples collected from Mexico - Turtle bean Mexico white nodule | ecosystem: Host-associated > Plants > Roots > Nodule | place: Mexico: Nepantla...
ACGTCGTTTGGTGATATTTAACAGAAAGGACCATTTTGAATACATTTTAAAAAACTTAGGGACCAAATTGAATTTTTTAAAAACCACTGTACCAAATTGACTATTGGCTATAAATATAGGGACAAAAAGGTAATTAAACCAATAAAAAAAGTAGAAAAAAAAATAATTACAAAGTGGTGTTGTTTAGATGAAAGAGACGGAGTGAAAAGGGTGAATATAATTAATGAGACATATAATTTAATTCAAATTTAGTAATGTTTTATATTTATTGAATGCTCTTTAATACGTGTATTGACTTTGAAAATCTAATAAATACTTATATACTTTTATTTATTACAATTTATGTTTAATATTTTAAATTGCTAACAATGGGTCTTAAATTAAAATTTCAAAAATATAGTTGCAAATAATCAGAAGTTTTCTTTTGATGTTCGTATTAAATCTACTCAACTCAAAAACTATACTACAATTCAACAAGTTTGCCAAATGTTTCGTAAAAAAATTAAATTCTGACTCACGTAATTTTTTTTTCCAATGAAACAACATAAACATGTTAGTTGCAGTTTTAAGCAGAACGTAAACTGCTTCGATAAAAAAATTTGATAAATAAGTTTATTTAATTAAAGTATTATAGGTGGATGTATTTTGAAGGTTAAGAATTTAGGTGTTATCTTATCTTTAATTTTTGGTATTATTAAATTATAATTTTATTATATTTTTTTAATATTTATATAATATTAAATTTTTATATATTATTATATTAATATTATGTTATTTTTTTTAGGAAATATGGATCTGGGAATTCAAATATTTGAATTTATAAAATCTAATCCATATATTTGGATTTTTATTGTAATTTTCAAAATCCAATAACTACTTGATTAGAGTAATGTAGTGTGGACTTGAAGTCACGTTACATATTTTTTTCAAACAATGTTACTTAAGCAAACATGTCCTCCTTTCATCGTTATTTTTTTCCATCTTCAATAACATTTTTTTTTTCAATTTCAAATACCACAACCTCAAGTCACAATTTCCCTCAATCATCATCTTAATCATCATCTTATAAGGCGTTAAGAAGAAGAAATTCAACAATAATTCATGCTCGATGTTTTTATAACTTTGTTCTCCTCTTTCTCTAATATTTAGTTTTTGTAACAACGTAAAACAAAAAAAAAAAGCACAAAATCCCCCACAGAGCTTTCCTTTCTCTCTCTCTCCATCTCTTCAACTCTCTCCTTTCTCTCTTCATTTCTCACTCCATACATCAACTATTTTAGAATCTAATCGCACCACGATGTAGCTGAGGAGTTAAGAAACATTTCTAGTCGATCAGATTTTCAAACAAAGTAAGTTCATTTTTATTCTAAAGATCATTTATTCTCTTTTTCGTAGGATTTAGTCATCAATATTGGTGGAATCAGTTGAGAAAATTCATCCTCTCAATTTATTCTACTATACACTGAATTTTTGTTTTGTTTGGATAACTTGCATTAGGTCTTTATATCTTGAAGCTTATCCAAATTGAGGCGATAAAATTCTAGAGGTTGCTCGGAAAGCTAGCAATTAAGGTAAGAGAAGCTAACTTTAATTTTTAATAGTACCCTAGGCTAGAAGATCTAGATGTGGAGGGGACGTGGTCCCAATATTCAATTTCTCTTGTAGGGATGTTGTTTGTTTATATATTGTGTTGTTTGTTTATATATTATTTAAACTTGTAGAAATATTAGATTTTGATGGTTTAATATATAAGTATTGTTTTTTTTATGTTGAATAGACTTTTGGGTGTCGTGGGTCGCGTTTTGAATGATATTATATGATAAAAATTGTATGAAATTGAATTCATACATTTGGGATAATGTATGGACTGATGTTTATTTGTGTATTAAGTATTGATGCCTATGTGATAACAAAGATCTTCTAGCTTCATTGATGATCTAAGTCACATAGACTAAGGTATCAGGTGGTGAGAAGTTGATGGGGGAGTTCATACACACCGTGACATATGAGATGCACGACTGAGGTTGTATTGAACTTACCCTGATCTTTTTTCTTGGATTCGCCGGTAATCTAAGTCTTGGGCATTGGATCAAGTGTTAGTCTCTGGTAGGACTTACTTATACGGGTCTTCCAGAAGGTGTCAGTTGTTATTCTGTTTGTTGAATATCCTGGATGTGTAGATGATCACTTTTCTATGGCAAGTGCACCGCGTTGTTAGAAGTAATAATTTGTCCCTAAGGATGAATATCGAACCCACAAGAAACAGTTGAATAATCAAGTAAAAGATTCACTAAATAGAAAACATAATAATAAAATTTGTTATGATTGCAATGATTAATAAGAAACAAATCAAATAGTTTGTTGCTTTAATTGAGAAAATAGGGATTGAGGTTCATCTTTCTCACTCCTATGTATTTTGATTGGCATGACAATATTGTGTGCTTTGATTGATATTGATGCCCATATTAAAATCATTTATATCGATTTCTCGCATATAAAATTATTAAGATGCTTCCTAAATCCTAGCATTCAAATATGTTAAGCATTATCATTTGGGTCAGAAACTTATAAGTACTTTCAAGTCAAATCTAAATTTCGAGATCAAGGCGAACAAACATTACTAACAAAATGATAATATCAATCATCAATCAAGAAAAAAAAATATTATGTTTAGATATCACTTCAATATATAAAAGTTTGAACAAATTACTCCCAATCCCAAAGGGTAGAATTAGCCACACATGATGGCTGTTACAAGCAAGGAGAGCAAAAATAGAAGATTCTAGATGTTTCTCCTTAACAATTGTCTCCTCTAAGGTTTCTCACACATCTTATCCTCCAAATTGGGTTACAATTCACTCAATGGTATTTTTCTCTCAATCTTACACGTTTAGGGTTCTGCCTCAAGCCTCATATTTAACCTAATTGGCTTGGGCTAAGTGACTTCTCATTTGGGCGTTATTGGGCTCGCCTAGGCGAGTTGCACAGAAAAAATGCCCAACGTCACTAGAGTGATCTCACCTGGGTGAGATTGGGCTCGCCTGGGCGAGATCCTTTGGGGCGTCTAGCTTAGGCGAGTTTGGGCGAGCTTTAGTGAGTGTTGATGCGTTCCAACTTTCCCTTTTTAGCTTTGTATATTCTCCTTTTGCCCAATCATCTCCATTCTTCCCTAGAATCCAGAAATTAACACAAATTTTGGGAATAAATAATTCTTATTTAAATTAAAACCACAAAATATGTAAAAAGGTATAAATTCATAAATTAAGGGTTATGTGATTAGAATCCATAAGTGTTTGTATTTTAATATGAATTATTACTAAAATCTAGCACTTATCAGTAGATCTATGTGATTGTTTTATGTTGGAATTTGAAGAAAATTGAATAATTGAGAAATGTAATTTGATTTTCTCTTTTGATTTAATTGTGTATATTATAAAATTTTATTTTCACTAGCTTACCCATGCTTTTCTTGTTGTGAACTGCGATGATTGTACTATGTACACGAGCAAATGATCGTACAAGTGTCAGAGGTTCTGAAGGGCTTTAGGATGTTGTTTTGAACCTTATATTGTTAATATTTGTATTTCTATAAGCCATAATCTTGTAATAAGAATATTTTAAAAAATTCCAAGTTTGTATAAAAATCGGTAGAACTTGTATTGTAATAGTTAGATGTAATTTCTGAGGTGTTACATTTAATGGTATCAGAGCGGTTCATCTTAGGATGACCTGAGGGTAGTCGGTTTATTGTGTTTCTCTTGCATGTAGATGTTTTTAAGTCTAGCTTTAAGACTTAACTAAAAGTTTCTAATAGGATGTTTGACAAAATTGTTTTCTTGAAATCTTGTTTGTGTTTGAGTCAAACTAGTTGTTATGAATAAAGATGAAAGTATTAAAAATGAAAATAATCTTGATAGAGTGGCGAGGGTGCACACTCATAACTAGATCAAAATGATTTTCTATCTTAATTCTAAATAATTAAAGTATATTTTAGAGATAAAGTCTTGATTGTTTTTTTTTACCTGTTTCGTGCGATTATTTATTTTAAGTTAATTTGTCTTAAAGATGTAGTTGGAAATTTTTAGTAATTTCTAACCCAATTTTTTATGTGCTTAGAAGATGGCACATAACCCAATTCACTTTTGCTCGATCATATTATCAAATAGAGTAAGTTCTTATTTATCCCAAATATTTCTCTTTATTTCCTTATGATTTTGTCATCAATTTTGACGGAGTTAGTTGAAAAAAGTGTTCCTCTCAACTTGGTTAAACTCATATTAAAATTTGGTAATATTTGAATACCCTACTCTAGGTCTTAGATTTTGGAGTGACTTCCCTCTTGAATTGGAATTTCCTTGGAATAAGAAATTACAGTTAAGGGAAGCTATTTATGTTTTTGATAGAATCTTATGATTGTTGATTTAGATAAGAAGTTAATCTAGTAATTGAATTATGTATGTTAGAGTATAAAGTTTGTTAAACTGAGTTTGATTATGGTTTGGTGAATACATGAGTTTGAATAATTTATATTGGATTTAAATGATTGGAGGATGATGTTTGAACAAAATCATAGTTTGGATTGATCAATTTGAAATTTTACAAGTTATATTATTGCAATATGTTTTAAAAGATCTTTGAAAATGCCTTTGATTATACTCTTGAGGTTGATTTTATGATATTTTTGTTACAGCGATACTACTCTTGCTTAAACAAAAATAATCATGCACTCAAACTTGTTCTTAGCCCTGTTTTCGCTCAAGCGAAGAAAATTCTCACTTAATCGAAAAAAATTTCTTGCTCAAGCGAAAACAACACTAACAAAATCAACCATTGGCCCAATTTTTGCTAAAGCTAAAATATTTTCGTTGAAGTGAACCCATTCTCGCTTAAGCTAAAATATTCTTGCTCGTGCTAAAAAAACTTTTCATTCTTGTCTTTTCTTTTTGTCTCTTCAATGAATTGGATTAGACTATGTATGGATGTTTTTATAAATGTAAAATGAATATTAATTTGTATATTAAATTAATTTGTGAAGTGTTTTAAATGATATGTATTGTATGAGAATGATGAAATTTGTGTGGAATTGAGGTTATACATTTGAGATAGCGAATGAATTGTTGTTTGATTTGTGTATGAAATATTGATTCCTATGTTGTAACAAATATCTTCTAGCTTCACTAATAGTTTACATCACATAGACTAAGACCTCAGGCATCGAGAAGCTGACGAGGTAGTTAATTACACATTGTGACCCACTATAGACACACAATATTAAATGTGTTGAACATACCCTGATTATTTCTCTTAGGTTTATTTGTAAATCTAAGTATTGTGTATTAATAAATGATATGTTAGTTTTTGGTAGGGGCTACTTAATATAAGTCTTTCGGAAGACATTAGTTGAGATTCCGCCTATTAAATATCCTTGATATATAAATCCATGTGTGATTTATATGGTTATTGAATATTCTTTATGTATAAATTCATGTGTGATCTATATGAATATTGAATGATTTTTACGCATATATCCATATGTAGTTTATATGGTTGTTGTATATTGCTATTAGAACAAAATTGAATTATTGTACATAAATTTTGTATATCTATGTTTGATTGAAAAAATGAATTATTTATAAATTATTAGTATAATTGATTTTATTTACTTATATTTTGTAAGTTAGAAATTTATTTCAACTTACTATTGCATATGTTTGTTTGTATTATGAATATTTTCAAGAGCAACATCTAAAAAGATAAAAAAAATTATTTTTTATCCTTTATTTATACTTATTAATGTGTATATTTAAGTTTATATTTTGACCATAAATTGTGTGCATGATCTTTAATAGGTTTACAATATAGTGTGAAAGCTATTTTTGAAGTGTTATAAATGTCACATTTAAATTGTTTATGCTAATTTGAAAAAATAAGTGTACCGAATTTCATTATCTTTGTTTATCTCATGTTCTACTTACTTAAATATTATATAGTCATTTTTAGATGAATTTTCCCTTCACATTAGAGACCAACTGAGAGCTCGTTACGTGAGGAACATCCAGTTCCCACCAAGTTGCACTTTCAAATCATTTTCGGTAAAAACAACTACATTAAGTAATTTCTTTTATAAAATTTAAAAATAGAATAATATTTTAAAAAAAATGAAAAAATTAAAGTATTCAATGATAATGGAATGCAATGAACTATTAATAACTTTTTATAAGAAATAACTCATTAAGTAGAACAGTTTCTTATAAGAAAAAACTTACATAAGGTAATATGTGGTATAATTTGTGTCATACTTTAATTTAAATTAGAGCTTTATTTACCAATTTATATTTTATATAATATCATTAAAGATTTATTCTCGGATCAAATAAATTTATAATAATAATAATAATAATAATAATAATAATAATAATAATAATAATTTAAGAGAAAAAGACAGTTTGGTACTGATAAGTTCAGAGTTGATTCATCCAGCACAGCCACGCGGGTCCTGGGATCGAGAGAGACAGGGAATTTGTTGGTTAGGTCTCTTCTTAACCTCATTTTACTAAAAATATTACAAGATACCTACTATTTATTTTCTTTTTCTATTTTTTTTCCTGGATTTAATTTAATCGCTCCTTCCTTGAGAAAGGAAGATAAAGAATGCAGAGAGAGATGATGGAGGAGACCCAGCAGAGAAGTAAAGTACATTAATAACGACAAGACGCATCACGCTACGAATGGAATCTGGTTTCCTTTTCCCTCATTTCGTGCCATTTGCTCATAAAGATCGTTATCGTTAATATCAATGTCATCGTCACCATCTTCACAACGCTTACACTTTCACTGACTGACTGAGTGAGAGCGCTGTCCTGTAAAAACACTCTGCACAATCTTCAAGTTAGTGAGCATCGATCCAACTCCAAGCCCTAGGTGTTGCTGGTTTTCATCCGATTGAATCTGCGAATTTCCATTTCGTATTGAATTTCCAAATTTCCAATGGCGTTTTGGTGGCCATTGCTCGTTTTAGCCTTAGCTTACGGTATCTGTAGGTTCCTTCTCATGCTCATTCCTCCTAAGGTTCCTTCCATCGACGTTGACACTTCCGATGGTACTCTATCACTATATCTATCTATCTATCTATCTATACATTCATACATACGATGTTGTGTTGTGACGCTGAAATTGTGATAATTGCAGTACTGGACGATGGAAACCTGATGCAGGAGAATAGTTTCATATATGTGAGTCTCTCTCTCTCTGCTTTGGTACACATTGTATATGATGGAAAGAATCTTGCTAATTGTTGCATGGTAAAGTATTGCGTTTATTTTTCACAATCGCTGGGATTTGTCGTTGTTTCAAATCCAGGTACCTCCGAGGGGAACGTCGCAGCAATCAGGGAAGATAGTTCAGTGCTATGAGCCAGCAACTATGAAATATTTGGGATACGTTCCTGCATTGACGCATGATGAGGTCAGTGAGTATTTGTCTATATTGCCGAAGCTCGTAATCGTTTGATAAGGAACTATGAAGCACCAATAGTTTAGTTTGCTTAAAGTATTTGTATCCATAACGTATCCTATATTGATATTGATACTCCTGGATACTTGACCAATACACATATGTGAAGTATCCAAGCCTTTAACAGCATATGTGAAGCATACAAGTCTTTTAACAAAAGTTATGAAAATCCACTTTAGTTGTATATGAAATATAGAAGCATGTGCAGTAATAAAAATCATCATTGTCCCTTGATGAACCAAAATATTAGAAATTTGTCCTCTTTAGGAATGATTTCAAGAAAGGAATGAGATTGATACTGTTCCTATATGTAGACAATACGAAGTGATTAACGATGACAATGATTCAAACTTTTTGTTTAGTTTAGTGTTGTCCTGGAATTATGTTCCTAATTTGAACTTGCATAATTGCAATTATATATTTATTATGTATTATGAGTTATATATGTGTGTGTGTATTGCGTTGCAGTACTGATATACACATCTTATCTCATCATAGACTTGGAAGAACATTTAGTTTTCAATTCAAGCAATCTTCCATTTAAAGTGGTGCAAACTGGTTTCAAGCACAGTCGAAATCTACTAGGACATCATTTCCATGCAAGAAATATGCTAGTTGTGCTGAAGAAAATCTGTCTGATCATATATTCTGCCTTCTGGATAAAATTTTATACTAAACTAGAGCAGCGCTGGTGTGCGTGTGCAATAATGACAGCACGGTCCAAAAAGAATATTTCTTCTTTACAATAATGTTTACCAGAATATTAACACCATTTGAGTGGGAAGCCGAATTGTTGGTGATTGGCATTAGCACATCGTTGGTCAGTTTTAATGTGATTGCTGATTGTTCATTTTGTTGTCTAGTTGAGGTACAAGTTTTATGTTATTCCTTTTATATCTTTGTTGTCACAAATTTTCCTGATGTTGACATATTTTGTTTCCATTCATTTTTTTCTTGTTTATGAATGTTTGCACTTGTTTTAAAAATGATTTACCATTAGCATTCATATTGGTCATTATACATATGGAAACATTAATGACAAGGCATCCAGATCAACTAAGATGACAATATTGATGTGAATACCAGTTATTGCAGAGCATGCACCTTCAAATATGGTTCCTAGTTTTTAAGTAAATTTTTTGCAAGTAAAATATTGCCAGATTAACTATAACTGATTTTGCATTAATGGATAGGTCAAGGATCGAGTGGCAAAAGTAAGGAAGGCACAGAAAATGTGGGCAAAGTCCAGCTTCAAGCAAAGACGCTTATTTTTGCGTATACTTTTGAAGTATATAATTAAACATCAAGCACTTATATGCGAGTAAGAGCTCTTGTTTTTCCATGGTTGTGGGGGAAATTTTATATTCTATTTACACTGCTTGGAACCTTTTGTGGTATAAACTTCTGTATCACTTTTGTGACATTTTAGGAAATATATGAATCTTTCGTAACCATACACTGTTTTTATTATCGTAATCTTAATTCATTTTGTAGTAGATGTACATGGTGGTCATTGCATAAGAATGTTGATAACATACTCTAGTTTATGTTCTTTCATTAGAATATCTTCCCGAGATACTGGAAAGACAATGGTAGATGCCTCTTTAGGAGAAATAATGACAACTTGTGAGAAGATCAATTGGCTACTGTCAGAGGGTGAGCAGTGGTTAAAGCCTGAATATCGGTACCTTCTTTTGCCAGTAGTTAACTTGTTTCTTTCCTTAAACTGATAATCATGTATTATCTGTCTCATTATATTTTCGGTTCTCCCTGTGCCTTTCTTACACCAAAATTAAGCCTTATAACTTGTAAGACATCCATTGTTTTATAAAAAAAAGTGATAATTTCTTCCTTATACATTCATTTAATATCTCTACTATATAATAGAAAATTATCTAAAGTCACTTCCACAATCACTTTCTTTTTTTTTCTCCAGCGTTTGATAAATAAAAATCTTTGTAGGTCTTCCGGGAGATCAATGCTCCATAAAAGAGCTAAAGTAGAGTTTCATCCCCTTGGTGTTATTGGCGCAATTGTTTCATGGAATTATCCTTTCCACAATATTTTTAATCCTATGCTGGCGGCAATTTTTTCTGGAAATGGTATTGTTATTAAGGTATAAACTATATTGTTATCTACCTATCCACAATTATTCTTCATGCTGTGTGTGTACTATGTTGTTTTATACATTGCTTACATTTGTACTTAATGGCAATTAGGTTATATTCCTTGGTAAAAATATATTAAAAAATGAAAATATCTTGCATTGTGCAATACTCACTCTTGAGATATAAAACTTATGATGAACGTGCACCTAATAACCATTTAAAAGATTGATATAGTTTCTGCTAATAAAATTAAGCTGAATTTCAGCACAAGGCTATTGCACTATCTATGCATTATCTATGCACAAGTTTAGGGTTTAATATGGGCTGTGCACTATCTATGCATTAAGCCCGAAAAGGCTATTGCACAAGGATCATGCTAGAGTCAGAGACACGAAACCATTTTTGAGCTTCCGCCTACTACTCTCTTGAGCTTTCAGGAGAATGGGTATTTAACTGTATAAATCGCTTTTATGTTTTTTCAATTTGACTGAAAATTATATGCTTCTTATTGTAGATATCAGAACATGCAAGTTGGTCTGGATGCTTTTACTTCCGGATCATCCAATCAGCCCTAGCTGCCATAGGAGCTCCAGAGGACCTTGTTGAGGTGATAACAGGGTATGGCCATTTGTCTTATCATTCTTTTTTCCTTTCTGTTCTTTGGTTGTTTTTATCATCCATGGCACTGATTGGACCTTCTTCCAGGTTTGCTGAAACAGGAGAAGCATTAGTATCTTCTGTTGATAAAGTCATATTTGTTGGATCGCCTGGTGTTGGTAAGATGGTATGATTCTTCTGGTCAGTTGAATGTGTTCTCACCTAGAATTGTGTCATAATTTATTACTTCAATCATTCCATTCATTGTTTATGATGGCATCCTATTTCACATGAATTGTGCTATGTTAATACGCTTTGGCTTTTTATGCAGATAATGAACAATGCTGCCAACACACTTATACCAGTGACACTGGAGCTTGGTGGGAAAGATGCATTTATTGTCTGTGAAGATGTTGATCTAGATCATGTATGAATAATTTCTACCTGTTCAGATTCCCCAAAGCTTGGATGTGATTATTAATCATAAAAGCTTCATGAGATCTCCATTCTTGAGTACCTTAGTTTTAACAGGCTTTGATTGGCTGAATATAGGTCGCACAAATTGCTGTCAGGGCTGTTCTTCAGTCAAGTGGACAGAACTGTGCTGGGGCAGAGCGATTATATGTCCACAGGGAAATTTATTCTTCTTTTGTCAGTAAAGTCACTAAAATTGTGAAGTCTGTTACAGCTGTAAGTGTTTTTAATAAAAGGTCGTTGATAAAATAATTCTTTACTCTCTGTAACTTTCACAATGGGCTTCTGACGCATAAAATCATTTATGTTTGCACCTCATTGCCACAAGTTTGCTCTTATCAGAAACCTATCATAGTGTTTATACATCTGCTGTTTCTGTTCTCGTTCATTGCCAAAAACTATGAGAAATAGTCATCTATTTGATTCAGAATACATTGCATTTGTCCTCTATTTTTTGTTGAACTTCTGCATGTCTTTTGTTTCTCCCATTTCTCCTCTTCTTTATCAGTACAACCCCAAGCATCCATTTGATGCATAAACCTTCGAAAAAAAATGTTAGCATTATGTGTGTGTTCTGTGTATTTGGAACTCTTCAAAATAAATTGTATCTGTGAATTGTTGATGTATAGCAATGAAATAGAATTTTTAGTGATGAACAAATTAAATTTAAATAGCATCACTGGCATACTCCAATTCTCTTCTGAGATGATATTTTCCCTTGGAAGAGAAAGTGCTGAAATCTGGATTTCATGATTATATACTGTTTGAGAGTAGCGGCAAAAGAATTAGAAATTTATGTTCATTCAGAGTGCTTTAACATTCCTCAATAAAATAAGAGCTTGGTGCTAATTGGTTATTGAGGAATAGACTTCTGTTGTAGAAGTAGAGTATGAAGAAGTCAATATTTTTATTTAATTTGTTCGTTATTGATTTCTTACAGGGCCCACCGCTTGCTGGAAAGTATGATATGGGAGCTTTATGCATGCATGAGCATTCTGAAAAACTTGATGGCCTATTAAATGATGCTATAGACAAAGGAGCCGAGATTGTTGCCCGTGGGAGTCTTGGAAATATAGGTGAAGACGCAGTTGATCAATATTTTCCCCCTACTGTGATTGTGAATGTGAACCACTCAATGAGATTGATGCAAGAAGAGGTAACGAAACTGGCCATCTTTTCTACTTCACATTGGCACGATTTTCATCATCTAATTACAGTCAGTTACTCCAATTTTTTTTTTTTCACAATTACACTGGTTTTGCTACATAATACTATATTAGTGCAACTCAATGACAATGTGAGCCATCAAGTACAAGAAGCGTTATTACTATTGTTGTATCTAATTGCTAGAATTACTGACTAGGTACCCATACATTCCATACCTAGACTGCAACCATTTGAGATTTTATTAAATTTAGGTACTCATCCCGTAATATGCATGCATCGCATTTACACATTTACATTCAAGAATTCCCCTTCTATATTGTCTCCTTCAGCAACTGCTTACCAAATTCATCGGTGAAATTCATTGCTTAACTAGGTATTTGGACCAATCATGCCGATAATGAAATTCAGCTCTGATGAGGAGGTTGTCAAGCTTGCAAATGACTCAAAGTATGGGCTCGGCTGTGCTGTTTTCTCAGGCAATCAGAGTCGTGCGAGAGAGATAGCTTCCCAGATACATGCTGGGGTAGCTGCAGTTAATGATTTTGCATCAACATACATGTGTCAGGTAAATTTCTGCAATGATATGATTTATCTTGTCTATGTTGCTTATTAACTTCTAGTTTAGTATGTGTTGATCTCGTGATCATTCAACAAGTAGGCTGACTGCACAATTTCTCTGATCATGAGAATTATATTAGAGAAGCTCTGGCAAATATTATTAAGCCACTTATTTAGGTTAGGAGAGATAGATTACTGTGCAAGTGTGTGCTAAGAAGATGAAAAAATAAGCTACACCTGAGGGCTAACAAGGAAGTTAGTCTAAGCAAGGTTTGAAATGGTTGATTCATACAATTAGGCTCAACAACCTAGTACTGGATTTTAGTTCAAAAGGTAAGAACATAAAAAGGCAGAGAAATTTCACAGGCGTGTTAATCAGCTTATCACTTTATATTATGAGAAAATAATATGTATTTGCTGTTGCAAAATTTCCTGTTACATCCATTTTGTTATGACCTACTTGTGTAGGAAATAACGTGTGTGGCATCATGTGTAGTTTCGAATCATGTAAAGATACATGTTTAAGAGAAGGATATGCCATTTTTATTTGGGAAAATTGTGTTTTTAGTTTCAATACCTTTTGGTTAAATGTGGTCAAGGTCCTTATACTTTCATATAGATGAATCTGGTTCTCAAACTTAAAAATAACATGTGAATTTAGTCTTCTCTCCAAGAATTCATCATGTTTTTTGAAGTTAAGAAGGATTAAACTTGATTTTTTTTTTTAGTTTGAGAACCAAGTTCATCATTATGCGAGTAGAAGGATCAACTTTTAACTTTTGCCAATTACCCCTTCAAGTTCTAATTTTGGCAATTTACCCATTTGAACTTTAAACAACCAGCAAGTAACTGTTTTTATTCCCAAAATTTAAATTAAAATGATAGCCCTAAAACTTCCATATTTTGCTTCTATATTGGAAGTATTTGGTTTGCAAAGAAGATGTATAAACACAATAACATGTTTGATATTAAAAATGCAAAGGAAGATTGATAAATAAAGTTAATAAATTACAAATGATTACCTGGTGGAAAATAGAAATCGAAAGTGGATAGCCTGTTTAACTCAGCCTAGGTTATCATTCAATTTTCACTGAAGTAATTATGCATTATAATTTTGCAGTCCCTTCCATTTGGGGGTGTGAAACACAGTGGATTTGGACGATTTGGTGGTGTAGAAGGTTTGCGAGCTTGTTGTCTTGTTAAAGCAGTTGTTGAAGATAGATGGTGGCCATTTGTTAAAACCAAGATACCTAAGCCTATTCAGGTGAGTCAGGAACACTTTTTGTCATAACATACTACTATCTCCTTTCCGTATCTTTAGATGTTGAAGGTTAATGCTCACAGATTAAGAAATATTTAATGGAAGCAAATAGCTAAATATCCCATTAAATAGTAATAAATTATATTACAAATTCGTAATCTCAACTATTGTACTGTATAATTGAGAAAAAAAATTAATAATTAGACTCATATTGTAAAACATCAATTGTTTGTGATAAAAAAGAAAAGGAAGGCGGCTAAAACATCTAAATATATGGAAATGAGGTAGTATTTGTTACTTTACTGTGAATAGAAACTTTAATGGGCCTTTTGTCTGTCACAGTATCCCCTTGCAGAGAATGGCTTCGAATTTCAGGAGTCACTTGTTGAAGCGCTTTATGGTCTTGGCGTAAGGGATCGTTTGCGAGCATTAGTAAACGTTATAAAAATGCTTACTGAGCAGAATTCTAGTGGCAGCAGCAATAAGAGAAGAAATGACTGATTGTCAGGTCGGGTAACGTGCTACATTGCTGATATTCTCATACTGAAACCCTGATGATGCTATTGGTTGTGAAAGAAGAAATGAACAATTGGATGGTTGCTCTTGCTTCTCAGATTTATCTCTCTAACTAGAATTTTTGTACATCTGTATACTGTTCTGTTCCCTCTTTTTGTTGAGCTTTATTTTTAAATGCTCCCCCACCCCGCTTCCCAAATCAAACTTATCTTTCTCTTTGTTCTTATCAAAGAAGTCGTCTAAAAATTACCCATGATTAGAGCCCCCATTTAAGCTTGTTGTTTTTGTCTTTCTTTTCAAATGTTAAAGGAGATTTAAACTCAAACTATTTAGTTGGGTTATCTGAATTGTAGGAGACATCTTAGTGTGATTTCGAACTACATAGTTGTCTAGTTTTGAGCCCGACAAGTGAATGAACTATGGGATGAAGGTTAGCCTAAAGGCCTCAAACCTCAGTGTTCACAATCCAATCTTTACGTCAAACAGGTGTGTAGGGCTAAAATTCAAGTTATTATAGGTGTTTATTTGATGATCGTAAACCGCATTCGATTGTCTGTAGATTTTCCTTTTTTATTATGGTCGGTATGATTGGCTTTTATCTCGGTACTTTCTAAGATGCAATGTTCAATATGATTGGCTTTTATCTTGGTAACTTATCTCGCAAGATATAATTAGATCTCTTCCTCGGATACATCCTGTGCAAATGTTTCAAAATGGGTGAGATATTAGTCGAGTTCCTACAACTAGAAATGTAGATGTTCTAAGGAGGTTGAGAAAGTTACTGTAGAACTAGATACATCCACAGCAAATGTCTAACAAGGGCCTAGATATTTGTCGAGGGTTACAATTGGGTATCCAGTGAAGATGTTCCGAAGAGGTCGATATATGCTCTAAAGGAGTCAATTTTTGAGGGTTTTTCTTTCTGCACCTCTACATTTTTCTTCCCCACTCTCCTACATTTTTAAAAAACATACTAGCCTTGTCATTTTTATTTGAAAAGGTACCGTTATGGGGTTTAGAGCTTTCTGAAACAACTATGGATTGGTGAATCTAGAATGCATTTTTTTTCATTTATGGATTGATAGATCCAGAATGTATTTTTTGACTTATGGATTAGTGAATCTAGAATGCTTAGTGGATTCATAATGCATTTTTAACTTATGGATTGGTGGATTTGGAATGCATTTTTTGACTTTTGATAATTGGTTGTGGTTTTCAATAATTTGTTGCAATTTTATGGTAAGATGTTAATTTGTAGATGAATAATATTGAAGGATTTGTTGAACTTCACTATTAATCAATTTTAGGAGTCATTGGAAAACATAAACATTTTTATCCAATCGTCAAAGTTTGGTCTTCATATGTATATGAGGTTGTAATTGAATTCATAAATGAATATGTAAACATACATTGTGACTATTATAAATACGAAAGAACAAATTCACTCACGATCATATAAGAACTAATTCCATTAGCCTTAAAAGTAATAATGTAAACAAAGTGTAGCTTCGTCAAATTACAAAATAAAACTACAACTAAAAACATAAAAGATATAAATACTCATCATCGTCCATGTCGTGGTCTATGGATATACATACAAATGGGCTTCATAAGCAGTCAACAATGACCCATCCACTTGAATATTATACGTTGGGTGTTTCTTCTTGCACCCCTTCAATATTTTACAATTTAGTGGATGAGTCATGGTTGACAACTTATTGATTTATGAATTTGATTATAATCTCATAACTACATATGTAGACCAAGCTTTAGCGATTGGATCTTCCCTTTGTTTGTAAAGTAGGCCTTTTGATAACAAATAAGAGTTGACATGAAATGGATCACGAAATGTTTATGTTTATGGTTTTCAATGAATCTTAAAATTGACTAATAGTGAACTTTAACAAATCCTTTGGTATTATCCATACTTTTACAAATTATTGAAAACCATAACCATAAATAAAAAAATGTATTCTGGATCTACCAATCCATAAGTCAACAAATCTGGATCCACCAACTTATCTGTAAAAAAATACATTCCAGACCCACCAATCCATAAGTAAAAATGCATTTCGGATCCACCAATCCATAAGTCAAAAAATATATTTCGGATCCACCAATCCATAAGTCAAAAAATGCATTTTGAATATGTCAATCCCATAAGTCGAAAAATGCATTTTGGATCCACCAATCCATAGATGTTGCGGAGCCCCATTTTTGAAAATCTCTAAACTCCATAACAATGTATTTTCAAATAAAAATGTCAAAGCTAATTTTGGTATTTTAAAAAATATACGGATGCAGGAAAAAACACCCATTTTCATTATGAGATTTTACTGATTTCACAAGTCAAGCCGCTATTCTAATGGCTTTTCAAGCCCATATGTAATTTGTTTAAAGACATTCATTCATAACTTCCATTAAACAAAACAGGTTGTTTCTTCTAGCACTTTCATAGTTTTTTATGGCACACCATACTTTTTAAAATACCAAAAATAACCTTTATTTTATTGATGCTTTTAATTTCAGAATGGGTGATCCAGAAAAGTCAACATTGTAGAATCTGGTTGGAAATACCATTTGGATTATATAATCCATAAGGAATTTCTTTAAAAAAATACATTCTGAATTATGAAATCTGGAAGGTATTTTCGGATTATAGAACTTGGAAAGTATTTCTAGTTTCGAAAATACCTTCTGGATTTTGTAATCTAGAATATATTATGGAGATGCGGAAAGAAATAACCAATAAAAAAACCCTTCAAAACGTAGTGTTGGACAAGATAGGGTATTTCTTTATTTTCTAGAACCGAAGTGTTAAAAAGTGGGTGCAAGATTGTTGAACAAGATGCTTTGATGTCTCCAAATCCAAGAGGAAAGCTTGAAGACCTTGCTATTGGGCGTGTGTGTGTTGTCTAGTTGTTTGAAACTAGTTAATTCACTCCTTAAGATGATCCAAGTTCATTTGAATCTTTAACCTTTTGAAAAGATGGGTTTTATAAAAAGCTGTTGAAATTTCAACAGGTTGTTTTATCTTAGTAGTTTTTGAAAAGGTTTTGAAAAGCTTGACTTTGCTGTCAAGTCAATTCAACCGATTATTTCGACAAAACAATCGATTGTTTTTCTGAAAACCTTAACAAAATTCTGTTACGTGCTTTTAATATGTTATAAATGATCCTAACTACCTTGACTCCTTTATTAAATGTTTTTGACCACTTGGTTGGTCCATATAAAGGTGGTTTTACGCTCTTAATCTTGAAGTAAGAAAAAAAGTTTATTAAAAACATTTTTTCCAAGATTTGAAAGAGCTTTGGATCATTCTTAAGTGTGTGGAATAGGATTGGGTTGTATTCTGAACTTTAAGCTTTGAAATACCAAGGTGTATTTTATTCTCTTCTTTCTTGATTACTCTATTTCTGTATTTGTGTTGCCAAGGAGTGTTGTGTTCTTGAGGTGTTCAAGATCAACACTCTTGGTGTGGTTTGGCAAAGGTAGTGTGTTTCTTGAGGGGTTCAAGGTCACTACTTTGGTGTGTGGTGTTTGTAATCTGGTTTTGATTGCTTAGTGAATTACCTAGTGGTTTCTGGGGACTAGATGTAGCTCTTGGTGTAAGAGTGAACTAGTATAAATATATTTGTGTGACTCTCTCTTTCCCTAATCTCACATATATCTGTTTTAAGTTGTTTTAATTAACTGCTGATAAAAACAACCGGTTGAATCGCAAAAACAACCGGTTGATTTTCTGGAAATCAACTAAAACAACTTTGTGCTTTGCTTTCCTTAGTTTCTTTCTCTGTGATTCTTCATTGACTTGTTGAACCAAGTGGTGTTCAAGCTTTGAAGAATCCAAACCCCTTTGAAGGATGTTGAAGGCTAGGCTGTGCTTGCTGTTGCTGAGCTGTCTTAGATAGGATCTGGGGTAGATTGTATATGTAATCCACTCTTGATTGAATCCAAAGCATAGGCATTCTCAATC
>Ga0123342_1005554_pt1 | contig 18168 bp, 19 predicted proteins | sample Turbeawhitnodule_FD_89960 | JGI IMG/M metagenome (GOLD analysis project Ga0123342, IMG submission 89960) | Root nodule microbial communities of legume samples collected from Mexico - Turtle bean Mexico white nodule | ecosystem: Host-associated > Plants > Roots > Nodule | place: Mexico: Nepantla...
AAATTATCTAAATAAATTAACTTAAGTAACAAAATTAATTTAAATTAATAAAATGAAAAATAATAAAATTATACTTACATTTAAAATTATATTTAATTATTTCTTTGAATTTTACATTTTTTTCTTTTATTTATAAATAAAACTTTAAATTATTTTAATTAACTAAAATATGCACAAAATTAATAATTATTTATTCTTTTTTTATATATAAGGGTAAATTTGTAATCTTATAATTTAAACTATTCAAAATAATTTAAAATACTCTTAGAACCATCACATCACTCACGTATCTAATAAACTTTCTTCACACATTCACTCTAACATACCATAATCCAAACACACTAACTTTTTTCACACTTTCTTCTCACACTCTCACTCTCCCACACCCTCAACTTTTCACTCCCCAATCCAAACAAAACCTTAGTTATAATCTTAGGAAAATGCTGACTAAACTTGTTAGGTAGCATATTGGAAAAGAAAAAGAACAAGCTAAAGATGATCACTTTTTAGAGAACCAACAAGTAGAAGTTCAATCTTTATAGTTGACATTTCTTTGGTCTTTGAGACTCTCTTTTTTTTTTCATAAAAGCTTTCATGTTAGGCATCAATATGCAACTTGACATTGTAGCTAGGCTGACACCTCAGGTACCAACAATCATCTACCATCACATGAAAAAAAGTATTATTAAAAAATAAAAGAAAGAAAGAAAATACAATAAAAAAATATGAGAGACTACACCAAAACCTATATGTTAACAAAAGCGATACATATGTAGATGTACTGGACATGAGTGCTCGGGACCTCGGTCTAAGCACTTTGGTAGGGTCAACTCGAGTTTTTGGCCAACATGGGCCCAAAAGGTGGGCCATGAAATCGGTCCAAGCACTGGTAAGACAACTCAAAAAGATAGTTAAAATAGAAGGAATTTTTTTGTTTATTTATAACACATGCAAATTAAATGTAAAATAAAAGCTGTTGAGAATAATGTTGTTAGCACCCGAAAATAATGGTGCACATGTAAACATAATATTTTCCTGTTGTTAGCACCCGAAGATAAGAGGTGCACGTGAACATGTGGTTTTTTTGTTATGATTATATGCTTTCTGTTGAGATTATCTTCTCATTAGTAGAAGTTGTTGAAGGAAAATCTATAAAAGGGGCTTGAGATCCCTCGTAAAGGTACGTTGTTTCTGAATACCTAAGACTGAAACTGATTACTTATTTTGTATGTTCTCACTGACTTGATCTTCGAAGTGTGATCAACAAGTAGAGCCCCCTCTGTCCCAGTGGAGCGTTGTTCCAGTGCACCAAGAGGAGACAGACCAGAAGAGGAACTCTCCATACAATCCAATCGAGGTCAACCGACAAGAACAATAGACTATACCTATTCATAAATAATTCTAAGAACATACTAGATGGAACCCTATTATATCAATGAAATGATTCTATAGGAATAAATCCTAAATTAGCCAACTTATCAGCACATGCATTCCCTTCACGAAAAATATGAGTAACCCTAAACCTGATTTTCTCACGGTAATTAAGACAAGTATTCCATCGATTAGGAAACATCCACAGAACATTAGTTCTATCAGTAAACACAACACAAACCAAGACAAAATCACATTCATGCCAAACATTAGTAAGCCCCATCTTTTGAGCTTCCTCCATAGCATGTATAACTCCTAAAACTCAACAACCATAACAGTCTGAACTTCAAGAAACACAGAGAAAGCACCAATAAACTCCATCATACTCCCACAAAAAATACCTCCACAAGTAGCAAGACCAGGATATCCCCTAGCAACCCCATCAATGTTAATTTTAACCCAGCTGGTGAAGGGAATTCCCATCTAACAGGAAGAGGATGAAGAACTTTACCAATACGAGTATTAATACAAAAAAAACTTAATCACATTGAAATCCAACATATCATTCTTCATTGAAGCTTTAGCCGAACTACCCATTAGACAAGTTAAATCTTTAATTACCGAAATAGCCCTAGAAACCTCAATCTTATCCTGAAATCTAGCATAATTCCTCATACGCCATATCATCCAAATAGAAAAAAGGTATCACATCAAGCTTAATCAATTTAACCAAAGGACTATCATCAATCTTAATAAAAGAAAGAATATCATCCTTATTAGAGAAATGAAAAGTAAGAAAAAATTGTCGAACCCAACTCCAAATATGCAAAGCATTAGAACATTCAAAAAATAAATGTTGAATAAATTCCTTGTGCTTTTTGCAAAGTGTACACATAAAACATATATGCAAACATTTATTCTGAATATGTTGATCTGTAGGAAGCCGCTAATGAAAAACTTTTTAGAGTACTAGAGTTTTGGAAGGTGAAATAGATGAAGACCAATTGAATTTACCCCAACCACATGAACTCTTGGTTCCAAGAAAAAATTCCTAGCCGATTTAAGAGTGAAACGAAAAGACTCATCTAGAATCCATTAGGAATATCATGTTCCTCCCTAACCATGATATAATTAAAAAAATGAGGCCTCTGCTGTAAAGACAAGGGAATATTCCAATCCCAACCTGTCCAAAACTAAGAGACTGTATTCAGAATGCTATGACCATCAGATAATGCTACAATAATTGCTAAAGAAGTAGTAGAGCACCATTTATCATTCCAGAAATTAATAAAAGTACCTATAAGAATAGTCCAAGAAGGATAATCAAGTATAGTAGGATAAAATGCTTAATTCCAAGGCAAAGAGATGAGGATCTATAAACCATTCTAAACTCGTATTTTGGTTTAAGAACCCTGGCTTTCAAGAGAAAAGACCAAGGCTTGTTGCTATAAGCAAAGTTCCAAGAAAGCTTAAGAAGATATGCATTATTTTCATGACAAAGAGTAATAATCTTCCAACCTTCATTTTCAAGAGGAGAACAAATCGTATCCCAATTAACTGTAACTATGCCTTTATTTAGAATATCATCAATCCAAATAAAATTTTGATACCACTGCTCAACTTGATTAAGAAGTGAAACAGACCATATATATATATATATATATATATATTAAAGCTATAAGCTAGAAATCTAGTAATCACTGGCACGAAGGTGAAAAAGGAAGTGTTGGAAGAGGATTTGGAAGCAAGAAAGGTTTGGGAGCAAAAGAAGTTTGAAACAATGTGAGGGAAATGAATAAAAGTGAAGAATGTATATTCGAAAGAGGGAGATGAAGCGACAACAATTCCTCACCATCGATGTGAGTTCCACGTGTACGCTCCACATTTAGTAAGGCGAAACGTCTTTTCATGGGACGCTTCAGTAACCGCGCCTCAGCTACCCCTTGAGGAAACTTCATGTCAACTGCCAACACTGGAAAGCCTATTCCCCTTGTCAATCTCGGCTCGAGCCTGGGGGGCTTGTACTGGCCGGACGTGCTCGGGTCCTCAGTCCAAGCACTTAAGTGTAGTAAGCTCGGTTAGATAAGTCATACCCAACTTGGCCTGGGGCAGGTATGGGCCTAGAGACGAGTTGTGAGGTCGGCCTAGACGTTTGGTAGTCTATACGAAGAAGATTCTTAAAGTAAAATTAACATAAGGAATAGATGAATTAATTAAAGCATATATCTTTTAAATGCAAATAAAAGTTATTAGGAATAATGTGGCATAACACTAAAAAATAAAGGTGCACGTTAATAGAATGTTTTACTATTGAGATTATATTCTAATTGCTTAAACAATATTCCGGTTGATGAAAGTTGTTGAAGGAATGTGTATAAAAGGAGTTTAAGTAAAGGTAAGTTATTCTAAACTCGATACTGATACAAAATTATAGTTTGAATGCTCTTAGTGACTTGATCTTCGAAGTGTGATCAACAAGTGGAGCCTCCTTCGTTCCAAAGCATCCCCAACTCGGTTCAACACAACTAAGCAAGTGCACTTCAGATAGGAGCTCAGTTCTGAATACGAACGAGGTTAGCCAATGAGAACATTATTTAAATTATTAGTTAAGTTATTATTTAAATCATCAGTTTAATTATAAAATTAGAATTGATTAATTAGTTACATTATTATTTAAATTATTAGTTAAGTTATTATTTAAATTATTAGTTAGGTTATTATTTACAATTATTAGTTATATTATTAATTACATAATTAGTTAGATTATTATTTAAATTATTAATTAAATACTATTTTAATTATTAATTAAGTTATTAATTACATTATTAGTTAGTTTATTTTTGAATTATAGTTATATTATTATTTAAATTATAGTTAGATGATTTATAATTGTAAAGTTAGATCGATTGAATTATTAGTTATATTATTTGTTATGGGTAATCACATATAGTCTCAGCAAAAATTGTAAGTGTATCGGTCAAGAACGAATAAGCCACGTTACTCAGTCTCGGTGATCGACCCACCAATTGATCAACCACATTAAAAGAACAACTATAATAAAGGAAAAGTAAGGAAACAACTTATAAATCAAGGTCACACCCCATCAAATCCGGGTGACACCCCAAGAAATCAGCTAACACTGATTTGTTGAAGATATGTTTCAAAGATACCTCCTTATAAATTCAGGTTACACACCGAGAAATCAACTAACAATGATTTAGTGCACATATATGTCAGATACGACCATCAATCAGATGGCCCATTACTAAATATTATAAATAAGCCTTTTACAATGGAGGAAGGTATGCTTTTATTAGTTTAACAATATACACTCTCAATACAGAGAGTACTTAGTCGATCATCGGAGAACTTATGCAAGTTTACTCCCGAATGAGTCCAGAGAGTTAAGAAGAAGAAATGTTGAAGTCTGAAGGAGTGAAGTACTGAAGTAAGGGAATAGTAGGGAGCACGACTGAGCGACCGACACGTATAACAATAGTTACAATGAATCCCAAGTATTGATACAAGTCAAAGTACCAGCAGATGACTAAGGACACATCAAACACTTCATAAAAAGGTCAATCATCTCCGTATACAAAGCCAAGACCCACCAAAACTCGAGAAAGCATTAACAGAAGAAGAAGAAGAAGTTATAAACCAGAATATCAAAAGTTCTTCCTTCTGGTCTTTTCCAGAAGAGAAAAGTTATGCAAATAAATTGGGCTCACTTCGGAGGTCCAAAATAGCAAGATAGGCTAGAATATGTGTCTATAGCATAATAGGGGGTGTAGTTATCATTTTAGCTTGTGCCTAGCACTTTAGGAAGAAAATTTGACATAGTTTCTAGAAGGACAAGCCTAGGGTGCGGTTATGACTTAGTTAAACCCTAAGGCTGCCCTTTTTTTAGTGTTTCTCATCCTACCCTTGCTTTTTGCTTACCAAAGCACCATCTCTTATAAATAAGGTGGCTTACTCCATGTATTTTCAAGTTGAATTTTAAGAAAGAAGGAAAACTCTGCACAAATTGTGTGAGGCTTGGTTCTCTAGCTTTAGGTCTTATCTTGAGTGAGTTGAGAGCTCTCAAGTGGTAGCCCTCCTACACAATCTAGGAGGAACCATACTCCAAGTGGCGTGTCCACTCTCAATTTCCCACCATAAGCATTCTTTCCTTCATCCTTTCTTCCATTTTCTATTACACTTTTATCTTTGTGTTGGTATTCTTGTTTTGCTTCATTTCCATTTCGGTTTCCTTCCATATCTTGTGTTTGCTTTCATGTCTTTACATTCCGCACCATACATCATGTTCACCTTATTATGTGATTTTCCAATTTGCCTTGGGAAGTGAACCTTCACACTAACCACTTGGTTAAGTTCATGTTCAGTGGGTATCTTCCCTAGGTCTCACCATATTCTTGTTAAAAATCTCAATCTTAAGTAAAGTGTCACCTCTAAAATGGAACCATCTAAAATCAACTCACATCATGTGGTATTCAAAGCTTTAGTTTTTTTAGCATGTTTGCTTTGAGTTGATTTGGCACTTTAGTTTTCTTGCACCTTCAAATTCTTGCCTTTACATTCAAGCAAATTTAAATTCATCCTTTACTTTCTTGCTTTTTCAATTCAGCATTCTCTTTATTCAATAGCATTCAATAAGCTTTTGAATGTTATTTTGTGTCCAATTTTTGTTCTTACCTCTTTTTTTTGTTTGAGACATATGTTCTTAGTGTTTCTAGGAGTCCTTATTTTGCTTCTACTTATTTTGCTTTTAATTGTGAAGGTATCAAAGTAACTAGAATTTGTTTGAGAAGAAGTTGAGTGAGTTTTGTTCCTGCCGGTTGACTCCCTTCGGCGGTTGACTCTAACAACAACTTTGACCCTTCAATCTTGCATGAGAAGTTTTTGCACTCCGACGCTCAAGTCAGTATTAGGGCAAAGAAACACCAAGTGTGTATATCTGCTTCAGTCTTAGAAACTGCGTACCTTACTAGGGTTCTTGGCACCCTTTATAAAGGCTGAAACTAGGCTTTACCTTTGTGTTGTTACCTTTATCTAGGGTTCCTTGGAGAATGTCCCTGTGCCGCTATTTAGGTAATATTAGCGTATCTGGCACATGGAGCCTTCCTTAACTGGAGTGCAATGAATAACAAAGTGGTCGCTTGGGTACCAACTTGTGCACCTATTCTCTAGTGCCATCTGCTTCATGGATGCCCTAAGTATTCACATGCCATGCATGCAACTTCCTTGGAAACCCTAACCCTAATGGGCTTTAACGCCTCCTAGGATTATCCACATGTGTTGTGCCTTCATGCGTCATACACACCATGTGCATGGATCCCTCGTGACTTAGGCTTCACACATATCTTATGTCTTTAACTGTTAACTTGTCATGGCTGTTGGGCCCACCATACGTGGCCTTTTACAGTGTTCACACGACCGATGTCTGATCTTCTCCCTCTACAGGCGAGATTCGATGACCACCACCCCTTTATGCCCATCAACAGTAGGGGCTGGATTGATGGGTTGGGGAGCGGACGTGACCGAGGTTGATGGGGTTACGGGAGTTGACGTACCTTCACCGACAACAGCTGCCCTTCGTTTGGCCAGCAGATCGACCAGTTTCTTCTTCTTGTCTTTGTTAAAGCCCATATCTACACATAGACAACAAGTTAACACAGGCAATAAACGACAAGGTGAGAATGCAAGCGAAATGAAACAAGAAGTATTGGAACGAGAAAATACCGATATATATGTCTTAAGACTTTTTGGGCTAAACTCATGTTTGAGTAGCTCCAAAGTGCTGAAGGGAGCAGGGAGTCCAGAGAGGAACTCGCATACCCCTCGCTCTTGAGGGGCAAGGTCCTCAAGACTTCGGAGTCTCTGAAGAATGGGTTTCTCTGTCCAATACAATGGAAACCCATCGAGAAGGGCGGGGTCCCTCCGGTTGCTCCTGACTTTGAAGAAATTCTTTTTGAATCCCTTGTATAATTGTTGGAAGAGCGTTAAGAGCACCCTCCCAGCCACCCCGTTGAAGCTAACCCACATCTTCTTCCCGGGGTCCTTAACCTCAAAGAAGAAAAGAAAGGTGTCTACAGACGGCATAAAGCCGAGGCTGTAGCAAAGAATGGCGAAAGCCCTCACGAATGCCCAACTGTTGGGATGCAGTTGGGTGGGGGCAACATTCACCTCGGTCAGAAGTATGCGCTCGAAGGGAGTAAGGGGCAATTGAAGCCCCAGTCTTCGGAAGATGGTGGAGTAAATGAAGCAGAAGGGGCCTTCGGGATCAAAAGCTTCATCCGCACACATAGGCTCACCCTCGCGGCAAGCCACAATCCTCACGAACTTGTTGTGGCCTTTGCCGAAAACACGCGACGGATGGCAAGTTTGCTTCTTTCTATAAGTCGCTATGCTCTCAAGGGTTGTAAAGGTGGACGTTTCCTCTAAAAGGTCCATCGGTTCCCAGCGATATAGGGACTTGGAGAATGAGGCAGAAGGAGGAGGGGCTGGCGAAGAAGTTGGAACAGGGGATGAAGTTGAAGTCGAATTAGAGTGTGAAGGAGAAGCTGGTTCAGGAACTTGTTTGGCTCGTTTAGTCATCTTGGATAAGAAAGCTAAAAAGGAGAAGAAAAAGAAAAACTTTAGAGGTGGAAAGCGGCTTAACTCGACAGAACCAGAGAAACCCAGAAAATAGAGACTCGAAGCATGAACAGTAGAAATGAATGCACAAAGAAAAACATAAATCATAAACAGTCCCAAGCAGTTATAAGCATGTTACGAGCAACGAAATCATGAATTACAAAGCAATAGGTGAATAAAAATCATACCTTTAGAATGGTGAGGTTCGAGGGTTTGAGATTCGGAGGAAAGAGAAGAGAGCGTTTGGTCGCAGAATGCTAAGTGAAGGTTCGCGTAAGTGAAAGTAATGAAACAGTGGTGGGAGCGTAAGGGTTAAAGTGTTTGAACAGTGCACGAAGAAGTTCGAGCGCCAACAAGTCCCAGCCATCGATCGTCACACGTGTACGATGATTAGCAAGGAATGATGAGACGTCACTTCGGTGTACTGTTCACGCCCGTTACCCAGTACCACGTAAGTCACGCAACGTGATCACTTAGTCTCTTCACTGAAATAAGTTACAGCTCGAGACTAGGGGCTTGTATCCCGACCCGTCCTCGGTCATCGCCCCAGAGGCTGACCTCAAACATCACGCACTTATGCTTGTTGATGGAAGGGGAGCCACGAGGTGGACCCCAGACGCACTTACCAGGGGATTGGTTGGTCTTTGGATATTGATATTCTAAGCCGGATGTCGGAGATCGATATATAAAGGCCAACCAACGGTGGGCGCCAAATGTTCATACTGATTGACTCCTTTCGTTGGTTGACTCTAACAGCAGCTTTGGCCCTTCAATCTTGCCTGAGAGTCGTGCCTTCTTGATCAAGAAACCTCTCACCTGCAAAGACAAAGGGGCACCCTAGCGGCCGTTTACACTCCGACGCTCAAGTCAGTATTAGGGCAAAGAAACACCAAGTGTGTATATCAGCTTCAGTATTAGAAACTGCGTACCTTACTAGGGTTCTTGGCACCCTTTATATAGGTTGAAACTAGGGTTTACCTTTGTGTTGTTACCCTTACCTAGGGTTCCTTTGAGAATGTCCATGCGCCGCTATTTAGGTAATCTTAGTGTATCTGACACATGGAGCCTTCCTTAACTGGAGTGCAATGAATAACAGAGTGGCCGCTTGGGTACCAACTTGTGCACCTATTCTCTAGCGCCATCTGCTTCATGGGTGCCTTAAGTTTTCACGTGCCATGCATGCAGCTTCCCTGGAAACCATAACCCTAATGGGCTTTAACGCCTCTTAGGATTATTCACATGTGTTGCACCTTCATGCGTCATACACACCACGTGCATGGATCCCTCGTGACTTAGGCTTCCCACATATCTTATGTCTTTAACTGTTAACTTGTCATGGTTGTTGGGCCCGCCTTACGTGGCCTTTTACAGCGTTCAGACGACCGATGTCCGATCTTCTCCCTCTACAGGCGAGGTCCGATATCGATCTCCGACATCAGGCTTAGAATATCAATATCAAAAGACCAACCAATCCCCTGGTAAGTGCGTATGGGGTCCACCTCGTGGCTCCCCTTCCATCACCAAGCATCGATGTGTGATGTCTGAGGTCAGCCTCTGGGGCGATGACCGAGGACAGGTCGGGAAAAGTTCCAAACATAGATTTCAAGTGTTCATTTAATTTGAATACCATTTTTTTTTTGTGACAACTGGAAGTGAATGACAATATGCATGACAAGATTATGGACATCTTTAACTCCATAAACCAGAAAAAGAATAATAAAAAAGAAAAGGACAAGTTGTGCAAACTTCTTTTGCAAGACCAACATTTCTAAAAAGCGGATTCATTTTATTTGGCAAATTGATTTCAACATTGTAGAATTTGATCATTTTGCTTTTACAATTTTTAGCAAGAGTAAAACTTCATTGTTAAAGGTTAAGCAAGTATCTTAGAGTCTTTTTGTGTACATTTTCTTGCTTGTCTTTCTTTAAAAGTTTTGTCATAATCTCTTCCCCAACTTGGTTTAGCTTCTTTATTTTGAGTGTCTTTTACAATTCTTTAGTTTTTTTGTGGTTCTTTTGATATCAAGTGTTAAAGGCTTTGTCCTTTTTCATTTGAGAGCTTGAAATCCCAACATAGACCTTTGTTGAGAGAACAGTCTTTTTAAGTGCTTGGATCTTTTCTCTTCTTTACTGCGCAAAAGAGTGACACAAGTGAGGAGAGGGTTATTAATCTTTTCCACTAATTTGTTTTTTCTCTTTGTGCAATATCATGTATCATCTACCTTCAGGGAAATCTTCTAAATCACAATCTCGTCTAAAGGCATGTCTTTTGGGAGAGCTTGAGGATGCCAAGAGGAGCTTGGCTCACAAAGAAGAAGAAATGAGGCAACTAGTGGAAAGAATGCAAAGGCTAGAAGATGCTCAAGAGAGGAAAACTAGAGAAAGGATATGAGAGTCTAGAAGAGATACTAGACGTCATATGCACTATGGGAGTCAAAAACAAGATTGGAGACTGCACAATTTTGGAGAAAGGCGCCATCAACACCAACAACAACCTAAGAATTCTTTTCATTTTCTAATATTACCTAGTTTTAGTGGGTACAATGACCCTAATTTGTATATAGAATGGGAAGCTAAAGTAGAACAACTCTTTAATGTGTATGTGGTCGCCGAGGACCAAAAAGTTAGGTTAACTTCCCTAGAGTTTTTAGATTATGCCATTCAATGGTGGCATCAAATTGTAATGGACATTGGTTTGAACAAGTGGTCAGTCGTGGTCTCTTGGAACGATTTAAAGGAATACATCTGTGCGTGGTTTGTTCTTCCTCCTTATAGGAAGGAATTCTTGTTGAAGCTCCAACGGCTTCATCAAGGACCTATGATGGTAAATGAATACTTTAAGGACTTAGAAACAACTTTGACTAAAATTAATATGCATGATAAAAAAGATAGCTAGGTTTGTAAGTGGTTACAGAGAGAAATTTAAGATATTGTAGAATTATATGAGTACTCTTCTTTAAAGAAAGTGGTTCACCTAGCCATCAAGGTGGAATCACAACTTTTGAAGAAAACAACTTTAAAAAATTCTCATAATGATGACTTCTACAAATATTTATGGAAGGATACAAACAAAAATCCTACAAAAACTTCTCCTTCCATTTTTTCAAAATAAACCACTTCTTACCAAAAAGTTTCTAAAATAATCCTTCTACCTATAACCCTAAGTCACCCACCAAAACTTCAAGCACAAAATATTTTAAATGCTTAGGTTTTGAGCACATAGCTACCAATTGTCCAAATAAAAGAACCACAATGTTACAAGAGGTAGATCAAGACCAAATTAAAACAAAAGCCAAAAGAGGAAATGAAAAGGAAGAGGAAAGTAAAGCGGGTCTCATCTTGTTGACCCGTACGAAAATCACTGCACCTCTTAGGTATACTTCTTCCTTCTCTTTTCCATTCTCAAATAATTCTAAATACTTGACATCTTTGTTAAAGAAGTTTAGGGATGATCTTCAAAAAATTCCTAAAGGTTATCCCCTTCTAAGAGGATTTTCACAAACAAAACATTACTTCCCTAAACATTCTCTACAAACATAGCCTGTATCTAAAATTCACCCATGTGAACTCCCCAAGCTTCATGTACATGAGTTTGTTTCACATCCTAAACTTAAAAATATCTTCTCTGGGAACAAACTAACTATGTTATTTGCAGGAGTTCTAAATTTGAGGACAAATTCTTACCAACCTGGGAGGCATGATACAAACCAAAGCAACCAGCAGATGACTAAGGGCATATCAAGCACTTCACAAAAAGGTCAGCCATCTCAGTATACAAAGTCGAGCCCCACTAAACCTCAAGAAAGCATCAGTAGAAGAAGAAGAAGCTATAAACCAGAATATGAGAAGTTCTTCCTTCTGGTCTTTTCCACAAGAGAAAAGTTATGTAAATAAATTGGGTTCACTTCGGGGGTCCAAAATAGCAAGATAGGCTAGAATAGGTGTCTATAGCATAATAAGGGGTGTAGTTATCATTTTAGCTTGTGCCTAACCCTTTAGGAAGGAAATTTGACCTAGTTTCTAGAAGGACAAGCCTAGGGTGCGGTTTTGACTTAGTCAAACCTTAAGGTCGCCGCTTTTTTAGTGTTTCCCATCCTACCCTTGCTTTTTGCTTACCAAAGCACCATCTCTTATAAATAAAGCTGCCTTACTCCATGTATTTTCAAGTTGAATTTTAAGAAAGAAGGAAAACTCTGCACAAATTGTGTGAGGCTTGGTTCTCTAGCTTTAGATCTTATCTTGAGTGAGTTGAGAGATCTCAAGTGGCGACCCTTCTACACTCATCTTGGAGGAACCATACTCCAAGTGGCGTGTCCACTCTCAATTTCCCACCATGAGCATTCTTTCCTTCATCCTTTCTTCCATTTTTCCATTACACTTTTATCTTTGTGTTGGTATTCTTGATTTGCTTCATTTCGATTTCCTTCCATATCTTGTGTTTCCTTTCATGTCTTTACATTCCACACCATACATCATGTTCACCTTATTATGTGATTTTCCTCTTTTCTCTTGGAACTGAACCTTCACACTTACTTAACCACTTGGTTAAGTTCGTTTTCAATGGGGATCTTTCCTATGTCTCACCATATTCTTGTTAAAAATCTCAATCTTAAGTAAAGTGTCACCTCTAAAATGGAACATCTAAAATCAACTCACATAAGGTACTATCAAGGCCCACTTTGTCCATAAGTACAACAAGTTAATTTCTTCTCATAAAAAAGTTTTAGGTATTGATTATATTGAAAACTTATAAAATCATTTTGTCTTGCAAGATTCTTTGGTTGAGCAAAGCTCCCAAAATAATTTTGTCCCTCATGGTCATCAAGATGTACTTGTTGCACTTATTGGACAAAGTGAACACCTTGATCGTGTGCGTATTGTAGGATCTGGGGTTGACATTCGTTAGTTTCAAAATTGTATCACGACAGTATTCTCCTAAGGCACCCAAGTAGGAAGTCATTATTCAATTAAGACAATAAATTAGTCAACATGTGACAAAGGAGATTACTTAGAAACTGAGGCAAGCGTTTGAGCAATGCTTTGTGATTCCCAATGTTAGATTGAACACAAAGAGGAATTATGCATATGATGCACCATTAGGGAATGAAATTGACTTGATAAGTCAATGTGAGTTATTCGATAAATGAATAATTCCTTTGAGTGTTCTTTTAAATGACAGATATTAGGCGATGATTGATAAGTATTTTTATCTATGAGATATAAATAGGCAGCGATTCAGACAATAACCGTTATTTATATAAAAAATATAAATAACGGTTTGAATTATCATTTATATTATATTATTTTAGACAAAGTCGAATAGATTACGATTTTAAAACCGTCACTTAACTGTCTTTAAAAATCGTAGTTTAAATATTTTTAGGGTAGTGTGGGGGCATTTCTTCCGCCACAAAACCTCACCTGCATACTCTGATCTTTAAAGTAGAAAGTTTCATTTATTTCTAGTAATTGGATATCACTAGCACTCGCATAAGTTCTACACATATATAGAAGCTTACATAAAATACATAAACCGTTTAAATTTAGGCAATGATGATATAGCTTCTATGGCTGTTCCAAGAGGCCATGCTGTTTCCACAACAGCATCTTGATATTCAATTTCATTAGCCAGTGTAATCTCTTGCAAAGGATCAAGGCCTGGAAACAAAATGCAGAAGCAAATACAAAATTACATATAATATTAATAATAATGACCAATTTGTATGAAAACGTGATCATAGTGCAAACCTACCAAATCCATCAACCAGCAACGCATACTGGTATGTAAGGTCCATGCATATAAATGGAACTCTTTCTTCTGCAACACGTGGATAACTGGATTTGGCATCTTCATATGTTTTTCCACAAGCTTGCTTAGCCAGGTTTTCAAGATCCACAACACGAATAATGGCATTTGGAGCTTCTGCATCAATGAGACCAGCCTATAGAGCAAACAATGAAATTACTATTAGTGTAGCCTGAGGAAAGAAATCCAAATTAGAAAGTTGTGCTAAAATAATGTACATACCTGTTCGGGCAGGTAATAGAATGATGAAGTAGCATAAAGAGTTCTTTGTCCACTTCCTTTTCCACCGTCCCATATCCCACCAAATGTGCAATTGGGATGAGAACATGGCTCGTTCAATTTGATAGCCCTAAGGACTATCTCTCTGCATGCATCATAATTGGACCCTGAACTTGGAGGGTACACTGCATACTCCACTCCTGAATATGTATAAATCCCTATAAAAAATAACAAACTCACTTCTTATTGCCATCTTTCAACATATTATCAAGAAGTGAGTGACACAAAAGCAATGTGTTAGTTTACCTTCATATCCAGCCAAAACGCAAGGGTTAGCTGAACCACCGGTGACCTTCAAAATCTCAGTACGAAAGGATTCTCTACCATAGCGCAGGTAACTGAAAAAGATATTATGATATTTAAAACTAAATATTAACCATGACTTGGTTCATGTGTATAAAAAATATATAGCCATCTGGGAAAATATACCATGTATAATTTTTCGAAAAGTTTATCAAAAGAAACAAATTGTAGAGAAATTACAAAACTGTGTAACACGTGTTTGCATAAAAAACATTTTAATTTTTATAACATGGAAATCGTATTTGATATATGTTTAATAGAATTATTTTCTTAAAAAGTTGTGTTTGTTTTATTGTATTGAAGTCATGCTTGAGTTTATTTTATTTTTGTATTATTTCACTATAACTTCAATATAAAATAAATAAATACACCGACTTTTATTTATTTTTACTTAAGTCTTATTCCAATATGAATTCAGTATAAAAAATAAATAAAAATCACTCTTATGAAACATAAATCATACTAACCAAACATGACTTCAGGAGAAAAAAAGAAAAAAAAATCAAAATCGTACTTACCAAACACAATCTTAAAAAAAACAACAGAAGTCGTGTTTAGTAGTTAAACATTAAACATAACCTTAACAAAAAAAGTTAAAATCATGTTTACTAGACATAATTTTAATAAAAAAAAATTTAATACAAAATTATGTATATTAAATATTGTTAAAATTAAAAAGTTGAAGCAAAAATTCCCAATTTTATAATGGTGCATAATTCCCCAATTTTATAATTGTGTATAATTTGCGAATTCTAGTAATTTTCTTTAAGAAATTACGTTGGAATCTTAGTAAATTTTTCGCCATCTACACTTGACAATTTACTTGGTATGTGTTAAATATGAAAATGATGTGAATCTAAAGTTGTGGAATGTGTATAGGGAGAATAAGAAATGAAACCTGTGAACATAGAGATCGTATTTTTTGCCTTTGACATATAGTTTATTTATGTATGGATCCTCTCCATCGGGTACTAGTGGGGCATTTTTTGCTGTGTTCCTTGAGACGGCATATGCCATTTGAACTGATCCACCTCCAAGATCAACTACTCCCACCGTCTTTGAAAACCTTTTGCCCAACCTCCCCAATAGATAATTCACTGCCACCTACAACACATACAAAACCTCCAACTTACTTATATATGCACCACTCAAATACACAACAATATATGAAAAATATTTCCCCTATAATTACCTCCAGAACTAATAAATTATTTATTCATCCCGTTAACCTATTTTATATTATAAAATTAAAACATTATACATATATAAGTAATATCTATTTTTTTTTTGAGAGACATAAATAAAAATAATAAGATATCAATTAATAAAAATAAACAAAAGCTATCCAGTTCATATCATTCAAAGCAATTAGCTACAATGTGGATAGAGAGAGAAGGTAAGGAGTGAAGGTAAGAAGATGTCAGATTTTTCGTTCTTTTTCACTAATTTTCAAGAGTATCATGTGAAGGATATGTGGAAAATTTTCAGATGGGGGAGAGTATTAGATGTTTTAATTCCCAGAAATCTTAACTCTAGGAATAAGCGTTTTGGATTTGAAAGATTTTCATGGGGTGAGGGACGTGGATATGCTGGAAAGAGAGCTAGACTCAATTTGGATTGGCTTTAGCTGCAGGTTAATAAAACAAAGTTCTCTAGGAGGGAGCCCCCAAAGCAAAACCGGGTTCTTAGGTAGAGGCCTGCATTTTCTCAGAAAGTCTGGAGCAAGAAAGGTGAACAAATCGTTTGCACAAGTGGTAAAGAGTGGATTGTGTGGCCCTAGTTATGGATGGAGCCAAACACCACTGACGGCACCAGTGACCAAAAATGAATTTGACGGTTGCTAGGAAAATGGATTTGACGGTTGGGATCAACTAAAGAGCGGGTTATGAAAGGAGGTATTAAAGTCTAAATATGGTGGTTGGAGATCTTTGAAAGAATTCGGGTTGAGCAGCGATGATTCACTTTGGTGAAGGGACTTGAAGGAGATTTGGAAGATGGAAGAGTGGGGTAGTGGGAAATTGGTAACGGGAAAGTTTTTTTTTTATGGGATGACAGGTGGGTGGGGAATGTTCCGTTGAAAAGTAAATTCTCGGGGCTTTACTCTCTTAGTTTTGTTAAACATATTTCGTTGAACCTTTGTGGGGATTGGAGTAACAATGATTGGGTGTGGAATTTGATTTGGAGAAGGATTTATTTGAGTAAGAGAAGCTTCAGGTTTGTCAACTTCTTGAGGTTGTGCAAGGTTTGAGCCCCGTTTCGTCTTCCAATGACAGTTGGAGTTGGCAAGTTGGTGAGTCTCTTTAGTTCTCGGTTAATTCTGCTTATGACCTTTTAAAGGGTGAGAGTTTAGGGGAAAACTCACGTTTGTTTAATTTTTTTTGGAGGATTAAGGCTTTACCCTCATCTCAAGTTACTGCTTGGAAGATGTTGGAAAACAAGATTGCGTCTAAAGTTAATTTGGCTAGACGCGAAGTTGTGATTGATAATATTTTTTGTTGTATTTGTAGGTTTAAAGAGGAATAAACTAATCACTTCTTTTTTTGGTGTAGATTTTCTTTGTTTGTTTGGAATCTGTGTTTTACGTGGACAAGGGTGAAGGCGGTTGTCCCCCAAGACTCTTACTCACATTTCTTACTGTTCAACATTTGTAATGCTTATGAATCAGTCAATTTAGTTTTGGAGAGTGTGTGGATTGCGGTCGTAAGAGAGATTTGGTGTCATAAAAATAAGGTCATTTTCAAAAGCGGTGTGATGGATCACTTAGAAATCTTCTCTTTGACTCTATTGAAGTCTTGGTCTTGGGTCTCTTCCAAAGTCCAAATCACCATGTTTTTCGTTTTCAGATTGGTTTCTTGATTCCCTAGTATGTCTGTATTTGATTTAGTTTGTTGGTTAAATGTTTGGTTGGTGGGTTGTTGTTGCGGGGTGGATTTTGTTTGGTTGTTCCTTGTATGGTGTTTTTGTGAGATGGTGGTTTGTGAGGAGACATGTTTTTGGATTTTTTTTCCTTTTTTTTTTTGGTGTTTGTTTAAGACTTTCTGGATTGGAGGCTTTCTATGGGATTTTAGGTCTAAGGTCTGCAATTAGGTGTTTTTTTAGTTATGGATTGGAATCTTTGAACGGATTATATCTATATAATAAAGGTTAGATCATTCGTGAATGTGAAGTGATTATTATTTATTTATTTTTTATTGTCGATAAAAAAAAATCCAAATCAGGTTATTAGATCATGGGTCACAACATGTCCAATGTTTTTCCAGTATCAGTGCAATCTTGTGTTGATCGACTACCCATATTATAAAAGTAAGGTTAATTAAAAACAAAGATAGGTAAAGCAAAACGTGGTATCTTTTAATATAATATCCGATGACATATCCAACAAACGGTAATAATATCATGTATGCTGTCGCATCATTATAGATATTTAAGTGTGTGTTAAACGTTGTGCACTTTTAATATTCTTAAGAGAAAGAAAAATGAAACGTGAAATCAAATGAATAAAGCAACGAAGAGAAAGATCATATCATACCCATAGATAAGAACCTTCCTGGGTTCCATCGATTATAGTTACTGCATCTGATTGAACGTTCAGGGTACTTCTGTTCTTGAACATATCCCTAACCTACAAGATAACAAAATGAAAACCGAAGAAGATGAAAGACTATAGTTAGAAAAATGAAGCTCATGGTTAGTTACCGCATTCAATATATTTTCAGCAGCATTCCCTTCCAAAAGTCTTAAACCTGCCGTTGCCTGCATCATTAATAAAATGAAAA
>Ga0123342_1005555_pt1 | contig 18163 bp, 13 predicted proteins | sample Turbeawhitnodule_FD_89960 | JGI IMG/M metagenome (GOLD analysis project Ga0123342, IMG submission 89960) | Root nodule microbial communities of legume samples collected from Mexico - Turtle bean Mexico white nodule | ecosystem: Host-associated > Plants > Roots > Nodule | place: Mexico: Nepantla...
TGTTTCTCTGCTAGGGTTTTTCCCTGTATCTTGCGATCTTATCAAGAATCCACCAATTCTTGTGGCGATCATCCTTAGGCTTATCAAACTTTGTTTGTGGCGCCTTCCTTTATCCAGGTTTCTGTTGTTACTGTTTTGAATTTATTTCGTTTCGTAACCCTAAATTCCCAATTTTATTGTCATGTCTATTTGGATTCATATCAGTTAACCACTGAGAATTCACTAAGCAATCAAACCAAGATTACAAAACACTCACCAAGAGTGTTGATCTTGAACCCCTCCAGAACACACAACACTTATTGGCAACACCACAATTTTCAAAAACTCTTTATGAAATTGCCTTGCACAGATTACACAAAATTACAGTGTTCAAAAGAAGAAAATAAAGTACACATGGGCTTAACAAAGAAGTAGTACAAGTGAATAAAAAACCCAATTCTATTTCACACAAGCTATGATGCAAAAGCTCTTGATTCTCATAAAAACATTTTTAATAAGCTTTCTTTCTTAGGTTCTTAAAAAGATCATAAAATAGTCTTTATATAGACTTAAGGAAGTGGTTAAAACTGTTTGATCTTTAATCAAAAGCAGTTAAACATTTTAAAAAAATTTAGACTTGTTAACAAAATTTTGTTAGAAAAACAACAAAATATTTTACAAAACAAATGATTGAAATTATTTTTTTGTTAAGGATTTTAAATAAAACAATATGTTGTTTTATCGAAATAACCGGTTGTTTCAATTTGATAGAAAAAGAAAAAATAAAGCAAAGCTTTTTCAAAACCTTTTGAAAACCACTAAGTGTCAAACAACCAGTTGTTTCAACAAATCAACTGGATTAAAAACTTTCTATAGACTCAAGACCTTCGAGTAACATTTTTTTCAACAAACTGATTTGAAAAACAACTGACTAAAATTTTACATCTTTTTAGAAAACACTTCTTTTTAAAAGAGATAAAGAATCAAATGAGCTTAGATCAATTAGAGGTGTGAATTAACAATTCAAAAACTACTAAACAACACACATAAATATAGTAGCCGGTTCTTCAAGTCTTCAAATCAAAATTGGAAGCATCAAAGCACCTTGTTCAACAATCTCCCCCTATTTCATGAAGACAAATCTTTGGTTTGTTTGTGTTTTAGGTTTTGAACTTAAGAGCTCATGCAAATGAATGTCTCTTGATAGTCAAGGAACTCTGCAAGATGCATACATTTGAACATTAGAAACATAAGGACTGACATTACTTTGGTTCGTTTTCCCTTGAGCAGTTATTCTTTGAACTCAATGTTTCTTGACCGCTAAGAATACCTGAAAAAGAAAGAATTCAAGAAGCAATGTTTGGTTCCTTTATGAATGGGAGTCCATAGTTATTAATTGGGACTTTAGAAACCTTAGGAACTTTAGGAACCCATTTCAAAAGACCTTTAGGAACATAAAACCTCATAATTCTTCAGAATTTAACAGTGTAACCCCTTTTTCATGTAGTAAACATAGATTTTAACCTGTTGTTTGGACAAATTAACATGTTATTTTTCAAAGAAATTGGAGAAAGGTTTTGAAAAAGGTTTGCTCTTGCTGTTTGGATTAAATCCCAGTCCAGCCTTTCCAAAAACACAATTTTGTGAAGCAAGAACAGTTTCAAGATTGGATTGACCTTTGGAAAACTTGTACACAATTTTTAAAAGATAGTGAAACTTATTTTTGAAAGGAATCGCAATTTTCACAAAAGCTTGAATCAACATACTTACAAGAAGAGTTTTGGTAAATCATTTCTAGGTTTTCAAAATCAGTTTTTGAATGACTTAACTTTTCTTCTAAGATCTTGATTCTATTTTCCAACCATTTGTTTAACCATTTCAATAGGTTATTCAATAGGGCCAGCCTATTAGCTTTCTCATGAGTTTCTTTGAAGGCATCAAGAAGTTGACTATAGTTTTCAAAATTCGCATAAGTGTTGGAACTTACACTACTAGTTTCTGAATCTTCATTTGCCATCAAATCCTAAGATGAACCGCTCTGATACCATTAAATGTAACACATAAAAAATACATCTAACTATTCCAATACAAGTTCTACATGTTTCTATACAAGCTTAGGGTTTTTCAAAACATTCCTGATATGTGATTAGGACTTATAAAAATACAAATATTTACAATTCATAGCTTAAAACAAGACTCTAAAGCCTTCCAGGCTCTCTTGTACCTGTATGATCATCTGCTCATGTACATAGTACCATCATCGCATTTCAAACACAACATGAAAAGTAAGGGTAAGCTAGCGAAAATAAAATTTTATAATATACACAATTCAATCAAAAGAGAAAACCAAATTACATGGATCAATTTCTCAATTATTCAATCTTCTTCAATTTTCAACGTAAAACAATCATATAGATCCTACATGGATATACACATCCAGAATATTCAACAAACAGAATAACAACTGACGCCTTCTGGAATACCCACATTAAGTAAGTCTTACAAGAGCCTAACACCTGATCCAATTCCCAAAACTTAGATTACCAGCAAACCCAAGTCGTGAATCTCATATGTCACAATGTGCATGAACTCCCCCATCAATTTCTCACCACTTGATATCTTAGTCTATGTGACTTAGATCATCTGTGAAACTCGAAGATCTCTGTTACCACATAGGCATCAATTGATGCAATCCTAGCTTAAATTGCTATGAGTCTTTTGTTTTGTATTTTGGGGTGCAGAATTTGGTGGGATTGGGTGGCTAAAATGGGTGAAAGAAACTGTGAAGTATTGGTGTATGCAGAATGATAATGAAGCTTAAGAGAGGTTTGGCCAACTTCTAAGAGGTTCCTTACTAAAACACATAGAAATAAGGCTAACAAAGAGTGAGCTAAGAGACTAGTTAAGGCTGAAATTTTGGCAGCAATTCAATAGTCTATTCAAAACTAATTTACAAGGCGACTATCACTTGTATTTATAATGCTATGGACAGTCAAGAGCAAACTTTAACCCTAAAATCTCTCTACTAATAGAAGGACAAGTGACTCTCTCTAATTGGAGCAAATCATCAAAAATTAGAGGTTGACAAGTGTCCTCCTCTAATTGGAGAGAATCCTTTCCATTCCCATGAAGACAGATATCCTTTTGGCATTGGTGGAAATCCTTTCCATTAAGGATATGACATGTGGACATTCACGCCTTCCTTGCCACTCCATGTTTTCTATTTGCACTGTAGTAATTTATTTGTGCATCCTAGATGGTCTAGAGTTGCATTGGGTCCAAGGAGGCCCAATTGTAACTCTAGCTACACTTCTTTTTTCTATTTACACCCTACTCTAATTGGCCTAAAACATGACCCAAGAAAATGGCCCAAATACAAGCCCAAAATAAAGCATGTACTACTTTGTATAATGTTTATAAAACTAGATAAAAATGGAAGCGCAAACAACATTAATTCTCTCTAAGATGAAAGTCTTCTATGATCTTTTTATGCTTCCAATCTTCTTAGCCAAATGTTTCGAGGCTGGATGAGTTTTCATCATCAATACTTAATACACAAACAAACATTAGTCCATACATTATCCCAAATGTATGACTTCAATTCCATATAATTTTCATCATACAATATCATTCAAAACACAATCCACAACATTAAAAGTCTTTTTTTAACATAAAAAAAACACTAAAATACTAAACTATCAAAATATAATATTTCTACAAGTTTAAATAATATATAACAAACAAGATCTCTGCAAGATAAATTGAATATTGGGACCACGTCCCCTCCGCATCCAAATCTTAGGGTGCTACTAAAAATTGAAGTTAGCTTCCCTTATCTTAAATTCCTCATTCTGATGGAAATTTTACATCAAATAGGGGAACCACTCCAAAATTTAGGAAGCTAGAGCAAGTTATCCAAACATTACCAAATTGTAGTTTGAACTAAATCAAGTTGAGAGAAACACTTTTCTCAATTGACCTCACTAAGGTTGATAACTAAATCATAGAGATATAAACAGAGAATAAGAGATCTTTACAGTAAAAATGAATTTATTCTGTTTGAAAATTTGATCGAATAGAAATGTAGTCTGACTATTGGAGGGTGTGATTAGATTTGAAAATAGATAAGTTATAGGAGAAAAATTGAAAAGAGAAGAGAAATAGAAAAATGGGAAAAGAAAGCTTGGAGTGAGATAATGAAGAAAATGAAAAGGGGGACTCTATATGGTCTTACACCAAGTACAATTTAAACTTTTTTGCGCAATTTTTCGTACTAATAAAAGAGTATGAAGCGGCTAAAAGAAGTTTTGGAGATTTGTTTTCAAAATACCTAATTTGAGTATTTCTTTATTCATATATTTTTTTGCTGGTTGAAAAAAAAAAAAGGGTGCAAAGTACAAAGACAAAGACATGACATGTTTGAGATATATCTTACAATAGGCTACTGAAACTACCTATGATGAAAACTTATGCGTAAAAGTAACATAACATCTTCATAGATGAGTTCGCTACCCTTCACTTGCTCATTATGAGCACACATATATTATTCATAAATCCCAAAGAAAAATATTTTTTTCTTTTTTTTCTAATCAATAAACAAATTATTTAACTTTATTAAATAATCTTCTTTGACCGTCCATTAATGTACTTCTAATCAAATAATCTTTTTTTCCACTCATTTTTTTCCACTTCAACAAACAAAGCATTAAAGTTGTCTTGGTTTCAACTTGCTTGTTATTTAATCTGTCAGTACTTCTATACTCATCACACTTGTCACTCCAACAATCCAAATCTTTGCCACCATCTCAATCATCAACCACGTGAACAACCATTCCCCCATGGTCAAGCCATCCTCCACCAAATGTGATGCATGCTAAATTATTTATAATTTATGTAAATTTTTCCATCTTCTTTACATTTTCACAAGTATATACAATTGCAAGACTAACCCTAATTTCATTAGCTAGGTAGAATCCTTTAATAACTTAGATTCCCTAACACTACAAGGAAAATTCGTTTGAGATCTTTGCCAAGTTCTATTACAACTAATCATCATTTTGGATAAAATGGCACCATGTTTGGTTACTCAATCTACCATTCTCTCCCGAAAACCTAGAGTACTAGACCCTATACACGTGCCCATATTAATCATAGTTGCCTTCAACTTTCACTCTATCTAAATGTGTGGCTCATTATTGCCTACCTATTACGTTTTCATTCATAATGTAAGATAGCATTGTCCCTCCATAGTTTCTCTATATCGACCATCCACTATTTAAGGCATGACCCAATTTTCAATACCACTTCCCCCAATTGAAGAAACACATTTAATTCTTTCTCTAGCAAGATAGACAGAAAAGAGCTCAACTGATTATGATTCTCTTAAAAATGGAAACAATTTTTAAAAACAAAATAATTAATTACTGATTAAATTAAATACTATTTTATAGATTAAAATATTATTGATATTTAAATTACTTTCTAAATTTATAAATTAGTATCTAATTAGTTACCAGTAGATACTGAGTAGTTGAGAGTTAAAATTATAGTAGCTAATTAGATACTAATTTATAAATTTTATTAATAATAAAAATTATTTTTAATATTAATAATTTTTTATTTTTTAAAATATTATCTAATTAATATATAATAATTAATTATTTTTTATCTCTAAAATTAATTTTTATTTAATAATTTTGTTGTAATTTTTTTTAATATAAACTTTTAACCACTAAAAAAAATATGAAGTGGTATCTATATACCTTATTCACATGTTCCTTGTCTTGAAAACAACCATTTTGCTTTCCTTTCTTGCCTTTTCGCCATTTCTTTTCCAAATAAATAGTTTTGTGTTATATATATATTTTCTTTATTACAAAAGTTATGCATATAGGTTAACCTTTATTAGAAGAGGAACTCAAACCTATATATATCAAGTAATGAAATTTGGATTTCAAACAGAAGATTGAAACACCATATGGAAATATCTTCTGTAAATTCTGGTTTATCAAAATCTAAAACACCATTTAATTAAAAAATTCCCCATAAAGGAAGTGTAAATAACTTATATATATATATTGCTAAAATTAAAACTCTCAGAATAATTCCTTTCACTTGTCATGTGACTACACGACATACATAGTTGAAAAGAAACATGAGTAGGTTGAAAATAAATGAAGAGCATAAAACCACAAACTAAAAACACTTGAAACCTAAAACAACAGAACATTAAATTAAACAGCATTCATGAATCACATCAGAATGCTTAATTGGACATTTTAGTCGCCCCTTCCAAAGTTGCTCATCTTCTACCCACTTTTTTCTTCAATGAACTTCTGCAACTTTATGCTTCCAAAAGAAACTCCTTGTCTTGTTCCAACCTCCCCATAGCCTCAGGCTCCAAGGTTAGTTCCACATCGATGCTCCTTCCTCCAATCTTCCCTGGATACAAATAAATCATCCCATCAAACTTGTTATTTGTTCCACTCCTCACATTCTCTGGCTTTCCCCACCCAAAATCAATGTCATAAACCTTGAACCTTGGGGAGCTTCCCACTGCCACACAATTCACCCCTGCATCTTTGAATTCAAAGATCTTGGGTGCACTTTCCCACTCCTTATTTCGTTCATCAATAGCTTTTGCATTGTGAGCTTCAATGGCCTTCTGCACCAATGAAGCTGCAAATTGCTGCGGATGGGCTGCTAAAAGTCCAGCCGCCGTAACGGTAAATATAGCCTGAATTAGGTTTCCGAAGTAACTCTCCGGCATAGGTGGGTCAACCCGCTTCCGGCAGTCGGCAAAGACGGTGAACACGGTGTAATCCTCCGGCTTCAGGTTACGTGCATGGCTTACATGGCGCCAAATATGGGAGGAAAGAGCCTGAAATGTTGAGAACGGTTTTGAGCCGTCCGATGGAGGGTTCTCGTTGACCGTTGACTTGATCTTGTCGATCTTTGACTCGGAGAATTTGAATATCCTTTCCCTGAGAGTGGGCTTTGCCTCGCCGTTGGAAGTTGGTTTTTCGTTGGGCTCCGGCAGTGAGAGGTCCAGCTTCACTCGCGTGTTCCGGGCCTTTGTCCGGTCCAGGAACGGTGGTGCTGACGTGGAGGGTGAGCCGCTGCAAAGCTCGGCCCATGAGGTCATGAATTGCCACGTGGCAGTCCCATCCAAGACCGCGTGGTTGAATGCTAGGCCCATTGCAAGCCCATCTTTCAGCTTCGTTAACTATGCATAAGCAAAAAAATCGAAATGAAAAAAAAAAAAAAAAAAGGTATATATATATATATATATATATGTATTATATTACACTGTGAGAGAGAGAGTAAATGTGATAGGTGATGAGTGGGGTGCAATATAATGGCATAACGTGGAGGTTTAAAGTGTTCAGATTAACACATACCATTGTCAAATAAATTGTCCACCTACACTTATAAATACTAGTGATACTTATTATATATAAAAAGATATTTAATTTCAACTGTTACATTGATTTTAGTTTGATTATGTGATTAGTCATAGTAATTAGAGGATGTGCAATGAATGGTTTTATAAGACTCTAAATTATAGGTTTCACAAGTTTTTTTTTTTTCAATCGTGAAACTTTGTAAGACCCATATATATTTTTTTAATCTTTTTATTTGCAGTTCATTTTTATTTTATTTTAAGTATTTTAAACTTGAATCCTGTTTCATCAGAATGTTCCAATAATTTGTTTTATAATAACTTGAAGCATATTTATTAGGACAGTTATCAGATGCCAAGTTTGCGTAAACTTTATCTTCATCTGAGCCACACTCAAAGGAACATCATTATAGTTTTGAGTTGAATCAATTCATTGTTATAAAGATATGAATTGAAATGTGATATGATGAAATATGATTTTGGAAATTTAGCAATTGAATGATGTTGATTTTGAGTGGACCAAAATTTAGTGCTGAACTGTTAAATAGTTATTTGTGGTTGACAAAATGAGACGCGCAAAGTGGTGGCAGTGATTTGATGCTTTACCTATATTCTTTTGTTGGAAACAGAAAGTTATATTTATAATTTTATACAACTTCTAACCTCTTATAGGAGTGATTCAAAAGGGTGGTGGGCTCAGTTTGCCCTGGATCTGATAAAATATAGCAGAAAAACATCCATTCACCCAGTCTCATTCATCTAATAATTTCAAAGTTTTTGTATACCTACATGCTTTGATTCAAATAGAAGCTACAAAAGAGAAAAGATCAAAAAGAGGGGTGTTTTCATGACATAAACTAAAATGTTCCATAATAATTCATCTTCTTTTTTTCTTAGGAGAAAAACAAGCAAAGAAAAAGGGTAAAAAGAAACATAGAAATGGCTAGTGGGGTTCATATAAGGCAGCCATCCAATTAGATCTGATACAAATTGGTAAAACTTTGTTTTCATTGTTTCCTGCAACCCCTTTTATGACTGTTAGTTATCACTATGCAATGTCATTAACTTCCACAAAAAAAGCTTTGAACTTCGAGTTGAAAAGTTGACCCTTTTGGCTAAAACTAGCTTCCAAGATTATAAATGCTAATTGACTGATCAACAACATAATTAACCAAATCAACATGCATTGAAGAAAGTAAAATTACCTGAACTGCCAGCAAGGGTCTATGCATGCCTTCCAAGTTTAAGATACCTGTATAAGGTATGAGCTCCTTCAGATTGCTGCTACTTTCAGCCACAGTTAGTTGATCCACAGCAATCTCATCAGCAACAGCTTCAACAACCTCCACACCAACCATGTCATCATCATACTCAACCCTAAACACCCCATCTTCATCTTTCCCTAACTTTCCAGCTAGTTGATGGAACTCCTTCAGGACTACACCAAGTCCAAGTTTCAGCTTCTGAACCATGCCCTCAAAGTCTTCCCCTTTGTAAAACAGTAGCTTCTGGTTGTAGTAGAAGGCCAAGTAGGGAAGATCAAAAGTGACCAACTGGTACTCTTTCCTCCCAATTTTCTCCTCAGGTTGCACATGGCTCTTGTTAGTGATTTTCAGGTTGAGAGACTCTTCCTTCTTCACCACCTCACCAGCCATTTTTCTTTTCTTGAGAAACTGTTTGGTGGAAGAAAAATGTGAATTGATAGTGTTGGTTTGATGTGAGAGCAGTGCTGTGTGTTTGGATGAATATTAATATAGAGCAGTGTTGTTGGGAAGCATTTATGGAATTCATGAGAGCGGTTGTGACCAATTAATAACGCTTATTGGGTTAGTAGATTGGTAGGAAGTAATTATAGATGCAGAAATGTTTGGTAACATCACAAAACTCATACTCAAAACCTATATTTTGTACTAATCTCTTAGATTCTCTTCAATATTATTATAAATAATTGAGAACACTCAAAGAGTTCCTTAATCTATATATGACTATATGTTGGATAAAAATATAATACTTTTCATATAAAATTATTAATCGTTCAAGCCAATACTTATTAAAAAAATATTAATGTACCAATTATTAATTATGATAATATTTTTTTTCACTAATATGGTTGCAAAATGAGTATTAGTTTTTTTATAAGGTGAATTAACCATTTAGTTTTGATTTGAAAGAAAATTAGTATTTAGTTAAGATTCTAATAAACAAAATCATTTAATGCTTTTTTATATTTAAAATGAAAAATATTGTGAAATAATTAATAAAATTTAATACGTAACTAATACAAATTTAGCATCTACCTTTAACATTAAGTATATGATGTTTTAAGTGGAAGAGACCTACGACCCAAATTTATTTCATACAAAATAGTTTATCATAGACAATTATTTTAACATATTTTTGAAAATAAAATATTCAGTTTGACCCTTTTCAGAAGTGGTCGTATCTATTGTTAGTTTTTTTATTATTTTTTTGTCAGGGGATTTATTACTAGACTAAATACTTAAATAAATCACCTTGAAATTTGTGTGCCTCTACGGTGAACTTTGGAAGACTGGATGTTTATGTCGTTACCTAACCTACATTCTTAATTTGGTGCGTTTGTAAAAAATAAATAATATTTTGTATAAATTAATAATTTATATATATCAAACAATAATTTAATATTAATAATAAATCATGTTCTTATGGAGAATGAATTTTCTTTCTTCGTTTTTCAAACTATTTTATTGAGTGGTGGAACACCTCAAGGAGATTTTTCGATAGTGAAGTCAATAAAAATATATGTGAATTTGTAAGTGAGTAATTGAATAAGAGATTAGATCTATTTCATAAAGTTCAATAAAATGATTACTTTATCATAACCGTTAGGTCACGTTTTTCTTATGTGTGTCATATCATTTTGGGTACTTGGCAGTTAAAATTGAACTGTAAATAATGTGGACGGTTAATGTCGAGCTATGAGGTGAACGACCATAACTACTAGCTGTTCTTGTTCACTAACGTCTACTTAATATATTTATTACAATAAATATATAATAAATACCTATATTTTGGGTATTGGGTAGTACATAAGTCCCCAAGTTTGGAAGCCGAGTACACAATTTTCGAGTTTTATGAGAAAACATTAAGGTGTTCAACTCGATATGAGGGAGCATAAGCTTGTCCAACTTTGGGAGTGTTTAACTTATACTTTGGCTGGAAAACAGAATCAAGTCTATGGAAGAAGAGTTGGGAAAAACAAAAGATTTTGAAAACCTTGATTTGATTTACAAAAACTCATCTTGCAGTTGTGAGTCAAAAGTTTGTGAAAATTGTGAAAATCTTGAAAGAAAGATTCACTATCTTTTGAAAATCTTGGACAAACTTACAACTGGAAAATCTAACATTGAAGATGTTCTTGCATCTCAAAATTGTGTTTTTGGAAAAGCAGGTTTAGATTTTATCCTCAAAGCAAAGGAAATGGGATTTCAAAACTTTTTTCAACTGTACCAGAAAAACAATCGGTTAAAAGGTCGATTCAACCGGTTGTTACATGCTTCTATTGCATGATGAAAGGTCATTCAGTTAGGTTCTGCAGGTTTCAAAAATATTTTGTTCCTAAAGGAATCTTTAAATGGATTACTAGATGTTTTGATGGTTCCAAAGACAAGTGTAACACAAAGGGTCCCAAGTTTTTTAAGGGATCAAACCTTTTGATTTAACAAGTTATGTTTTGCAAATTTTTGACTTTACTTGAAGGGTCATAAAGAACAGGATCTTAAGAAGATTTGTGTACAAGTCAAAGCCTTGTCCTGATTATATGATCTGCTTACATTTGTGTAACTGTAATCTGAGGATAATTTTCTTGTTCTTCTCTTTTGAAACATTGACTCTTAAATCCAATTCAATGACTGTTCTCTATGCCTGGATTATAATTAGCTTGTATTTTTTCTATGCTTTATACAAAATCGTGTGCATCATAAACCTTGATGTTTGGATATAACATGGCTGTTTGAAAATCTGATTTTCTCAAAACTTTTCATCAGGGTAGAATTTCAACCGATTGTTTCTTCGAAACAATCGATTGTTTTCTCTCTGTCAGCAATGGGCAAATTTGTTTTTAATTTCTAAATCATTATTTGTAATTCTGTTCAAACCTAGTGATATTTGTGGTTAATATTGTATTAATTATATGTTTGAATACAATTTACCTCTACGATAACTGCTCTTTATGAATCAGATTCCTCCTAATCTTGGAAATTAAATCTGCTTTTAAAGTTTGGTCAAATCAACATGTGAGTATCTGTACTTTCTGTTTGACTGAAAAAAAAACAACTTTATGGTTCAAATTTGATTCGTTTTTCTGTTTTGAAAACAACCCACATAATGCCAATTTTGACTGAGGGTTATGGCTATATAAGTAATGCAATTAGTTGTTGTATTACACACAAACAACCTGTTGTTCTTATTTTTTCTCTGCTATAAGTTTTCTCTACAGTGTGCTAAAGTTCCTTTCTAAATTGAGATATGGCCAGAACTCCTCCATCTGCTAAAAGGATGAAAACCAGGGCTGTTAGAAGTGGTGGGAAGCTTGAAGGATGGTTCTCTAGAGAATCATAATTGATTGACAAATACCTACATGAAACTAGTAGGAAAAGTGTGAATACACCCAAGCTTGTTTCCTTTACATGGATGAAACAACAAAATCTGAATACTGTGAGAAGCCTACTCAAGAACAAAGGCTGAAACATTTTCTTGAGCCCATTGGAAACATTTATCCAGATTTGGTGAAGATATTTTATACTAACCTTCAATTCAATGGTGACTCACTTGTTTCTCATGTGAAAGGTGTATATATGGTCATCACAAATGATGTATGGGCTGTTGTGGCTGGATTGAAATTCTCTAGAGTGAGAATCAACAGAGGCAATCTAGGGGTTGTTGAAGAGTTAAAAAAAATGCAGTTATACAAAAGTTGCCTCAAGAATCCCCTCTCCAAAGTGAGAAATTTTTCTATTGGAGGGTTAAAGCTTGATGAAAGGCTCATAGCCTTCATTGTGTCATGGATCATCACACCAAGAGGGAGCAATCACTCCACTCTTTTTGAGGAAGACCTTCTGCTGATCTATTGCATCATGAAGTGAAGATCAATTGGATCCACACCATCAAGAAGCATATGCAAAAATCCATGAGGTTAAGTGACTTCCACTACCCCTATGCAATTTTAATCTCTAAATTTCTTCACTATTTTGAAGTGGATATAAAAGGGGAGCTAGCTGAAATTATCAAGCCCTCAAATGAGATTAACAGTGGATCCCTAAGCAAAATGAGATTTACTAAAATTGGTGGGAGATGGGTGAGCAAAGATGGTGATCAAGTTGGCCGAAGTGGAACCAATGATGGTGATGAACCTGAAGATGCAACAACTCAAGAAGAACCTGCTGCTGAGACTCAAGAGGTTGGTCACAATGATGCTTACATGGGAGAAAGGATGACCACAATGTCTCCTTTTGAAAGATTGATCGCATGGACACATTTGCTAAGAATCAAAGGAATCTCCATGATTTGTGAGTCAAAGTTCAATCATATGGATTCACGTTTTTCAAGTCTGGATGAACAGATAGAACAGGTTCAGAATCAGATTATGGAACTACAATTTGAAAGGGAGAACAATCATTCTTTTTAATTTTCTAGTTTAAATTCCTCAACAATATTTTTTTTCTTTTATGCTGCTTTTTAATCCTTCCTTTTGTCTATTTGATAAGACAAATAGGGGGAGAAGTATTGGGTTCTGTAATGTTCTTATTACCTGCACTTATTAATGCTTTGAACATTGTTGTTATAACTGTTTAACTAGTTTAAATTTGAATTTTTAAAACTGTTAAAACTCAGATACAAAATTTCAACCGGTTATTCATACGAAATAACCGATTGTTTATCTGTCTTTGCACCTTTGTATGTTGACTGGTTTCTCATCTGATTTAGCTGAAGTTCCTCTCTGGAAATCACCTAGTGGGAATTGGTTTCTGGTGCTTATTTGATTGAAATGGATTACCCTGTGTTTCTATGTTTGCTCATGAATACAGGTTATACAGATTCTAAACAAGAACATTCCAAAAAGCATCCCAAGGATTTGTCTCCATCAAATAGGGGGAGATTTTTAAGCATGGGAGCTTTGATGTTTCAAATCCAAGATGAAGCTTGAAGTTATGCTGCTTTTGGTTTGGGTTTAGATTAAAATGTTTAGAATCTATGTAAAGATCAGTTCTTAATCCTTGCACAAATCTTTCCCAATCAGTTTTAAAAAGCAAAGTGTTTTTCCAAAGCAAAGGGAAAAACAACCAGTTGAATTATCAGTATAATTGGTTGTTTGACACTTAGCTGGCTTAAAGGTTTTGAAACTATTTTTTACTTGGTTATGTAACTTCCTAACCAATTCAACTGGTTAAATCGTGGTTTCAACAGGTTGATTGTGTGTTTTCATAAGAGTTTTTTTTTTAAAACCTGTTTTAACTATTTTGAATGTGATAAAAACTGTTTTAGCTCATTAAATGCTGCCTTAAACGGCTAGTTTTCAAGTGCTATAAATATAGCCTTTCTTTCAAATCAAAGTACACAAGTTTTTTATACAAATTTGAGATAAAAGAGAGATTGAGATTTGTTTTTGAAAGAAGTTTTCAAAATATTTGCAAGATTGTTGTTAAAGCTTTCCACTGGTACAAAATCTTATCATAGGGCTTCCTGGTTTGTGTATCTCAGGTGTTTTCTATCCCTTTCAAGATTCTTGTAATTGTACTTTCATTAAACTTATAAGTGTGTGAAATCCTGCAAAGTCAGAGGGTGTTCTGACTTGAGGTGTGTGGTGTTGCAAAAAGGGTGAGTGGGTCTTGTGGTTTTCAAGGTCACCTCTTTGTGGTGTGTTGGTGTAATCTGGATTTGATTACTAGTGGAACTCAGAGGTTGTTTTGAGAACTGGATGTAGCTTAAGGTTGAGTGAACGAATATAAAATTTGTTGTGTAAATCTCTATATCTTTAACTCCTTATATCTGTTTGTGTTAATTCTGTTTCTGCTGCTGGTATACACAACCGATTAAAATGCAATTTCAACTGGTTAAAATTCTGAAAACAATTTCTGTATCATTGGTTGATTGCTTTCCTTAATTGCTTATCTATGATTGTTTGATAAAGGTTCTTTCGTAATCAATCTTTGCGAAAATCTTTGACAAACAATTCACCCCCCTTCTTGTTTAAGCCATCAATTCTTACACACTTGAATCAGATTGACACATGTTCAATCTGGTTTAACTACGTTTGAGGATTGAAAAAAGATAATCTTTTAGATGACATGTGAAGAATTCATTGGTGGAAGAATTTAGGAATCAACCGCTTTTTATTTGTTGTTTTAATCTATTTTATATTTTATTTTAAACAATCTCCACCCCTTTTATCTTTATTGTTATTGCTAACTTTTCTCGCTTGCAGATAGATTTTGAACACTGATTTACTGATTTCACTATTGGGTTCGTTGGGAGATGACTTGGGATCATCTGACCACAATTATACTATCATCCCTCTAGCGTTATACAGGTCTACGCTAGAATCATTTTAATTTGAAAGCAAAATGACAATTATCAACTTTTATAATAGTTCACTCTTAACACAAGAGCTGCATTTAGTTTAGTTCTTGACCCCTACAAGAACTCTCACTCATAGCCAATTGCAGATACAATGACCCTATCTAAATTTGCTTTACAACAATCAAGAATAAAAATAAGGGTTTGAAAATACCTGAGTTGTTACATCAAATAATACAAAAGAATACAAACTCAAAAACACCTTCTCCACAATACAGGAATGATCCAAGAAGCAAATAAATTATCCAAGATTTTAAAAGAAAACTTTTTGTTTTCTCTTATTTAATTTCGTAATTTGAAATGTACAAATTATCCCTTTTTATGAGTTTTCAATAAAGAACAAAACATTTTAATCAATTCAGTTATAGAATTAGAAAACAGTTAAAACATTAAGTTGATTTCTTGAAATAAAAAACTATTTTATTTAACAAAAGAAATCAACAACTTTTAAACCAATTTATATTTCGAAATAACTTATTGATTTCATTAAACAAAAAGGACAATTTAAAAATAAAACTATTTAAAACATTTAGAAAAGCTTAAGTATTTTCAATTTGCTGATACGATAATTCAATCAGTTAAAAATACTTATTATAGCCACAAGACTCCAGTAGATGTAATTTTAACAGATTTAAAATCTTAATCAACCGATTAAGAGAAAACTTTCTTGGAGATAACTTGGATTATAGTGCATTGTAAAAGGATACAACAAAATCTATCTAGACACACACACAAACTCACAACTTTCCAATATTCATGGAAGAATTTGGAATCATCAAATCAAGATCTTCAAAGTCAACAATCTCCCCTTATTTGATGAAGCCAATATTTGGTGTGTGTTAGATTTTGATGAGAAAGAAGTCCTGCAGGAAAAAGGGAAATAAAAAGCAATCCAAATATATATGTATACAACTACATGACATTCAAACAACCATGTAGTATATTGAATTAAAACTATCAAAAACTAAAAACAATTATACAAACAACCAACATATATTTATCCCCCTTTGTCTTCAGCAAATAGACATAAAAAAGGAAGACAAGAGAATATTAAAGCATAAATAAGAAAGCAAAAATATAATGTTCAGGGTGCATAAAACATAGAATGCATGTATCCTAGATCTCTTTTCCACACTGAAACTCAGCAAGTTGTGTCTGAACAACTTCAATATGATTATCCAGGTGTTGGAACTGAGCAACACAAAATTCACAGTGATCCTTCTAATCACTAGCCATAATATTCGTACGATCAAGCACCATATTCTCAAAAGGAGACAGAGGTTCACCACGGTCTATAGGAGGAACATAGAGCCTATTTATGTCATCTACAATAGCTTCGCTTGCTCTGGCAACAACATCAGCGTTGTCATCATCCTTGCTAACCCATTTTTCATTCACCTTAACAAATCTCATCTTAACCAGAGAGTCATTGTTAATTTCATGAGATGGCTTCACAACCTCAATCATTTCTTCTTCAAGATCAACTTCAAAATATTGAAGAAATTTGGAAACTAGAATGACATAGGAAACCTATAACCATTTAGGCGAATAAACTTCAACATATGTTCTTTAATGACATAAATATAGTTAACTTTGATCTTCTTTATTATGCAGTTAACCAGAACCAAATCTTCTTCAGTGAGCACAACATGATTGCTCCCCTTTGGTGTAAGCATCTAGGCTTTTATGAAGCATCCAAATGGTTGGATTGAACATTTACCATTAAGCCAAAACAATAATTGATACTTAGAGTGTAACTATTACTACGTAAGAGCATATCAGCTAAAGCACCCCAATTTGATTGTAACTTGACTCACTTGACTTCCATCACAAGACAATTGATGTCATTTGCAAATGTGAATCTTGTTTAAATGTATGTAGTAAGTACAAGAAGATAGTATATAACAAAGGTCCCCTAGTTTCACTAGTGGCCTAAATAATGTAGATTAAAAATCAAATTGTGAGAAGTTAAAGAAAATTCTTGTATGTCCAAAACATTTGTAAATGTGCAAATATAATTATAATAAACTTATTCTAGCCTATAAAATCAAAGTTTGTAACCCAAATTAGTTCAATAATTATCTACTATAAGAGTATTTAAGAAAACGTTATTAGATATTCTTTACTATAAAGATCTATATATTGATTAATTATCGATGAATATTAAATAATTTTTTGTGTTAATATTATGCACTACAAGAAAATCATGAAATAGAAACTAATTTTAGAGACTACAGTGACTAAATTAGAACCATTTTAGAGATTAAAAAAAGTGGTTTCTAAATTAATTTCTATTATTGTTTAATGGTTTCTAAATTGGTATCTAATTAGCAACCAAAGTTTTTGCTACCAAATTTAGAATCTAAATAATTGGTAGTTAAAACCTTGATAGCTAATTGGATACTAATTTAAAAATTATTTAACAATAATAGAAACTAATTTAGAAACCCAATTTTTTTTAGTTTCCACTACAAAAACAAGTGTATATTGTGACGGTTATTTTCATATATTGTGGCGGTTATAACCACCACAATATACGCTTGTGGCGGTTTCCCAAACCGCCATAGAACTGGCCGCCACAAAGTTTAATGTGGCGGTTATACGCTACCCGCCGCAACACTTGCCACTTTAAACATAGTGTAAGTAGTGGCGGTTTTTATATGTAAGTAGTGTCAGTTATAACTGTCGCAATTTACATTCATTGAAGAAGATTCTGGCGTCATAATATACGTAAGTAGTGTCAGTTATAACTGTCGCAACTTACATTCATTGAAGAAGATTCTGGTGTCATAATATACGTAACTAGTGTCAGTTATAACTGTCGCAATTTACATTCATTGAAGAAGATTCTGGCACCATAATATATGTAAATAATGACGTTTTTAACTGACGTAATTTTAATTCTGAATAAATAAAATTTAACCACCATTTTTTTATAATCTGTTTTATACAATTATAAAATTTAACCACCACTTTTTCATAATAAAATAAAATAAAATAATGTATAAAGTTATAATCATCCATTCTTTTCATTGAAAATATAAACACACATAATAATGTTCAAAAGTTTATATGTAATTGAAAATTAAAACACATAAAAAGTTCATACATCCCTAATCAAGTTTAAAATTACAACACATAATTGTTCAAAAGTTCATACATCCCTAA
>Ga0123342_1005556_pt1 | contig 18161 bp, 9 predicted proteins | sample Turbeawhitnodule_FD_89960 | JGI IMG/M metagenome (GOLD analysis project Ga0123342, IMG submission 89960) | Root nodule microbial communities of legume samples collected from Mexico - Turtle bean Mexico white nodule | ecosystem: Host-associated > Plants > Roots > Nodule | place: Mexico: Nepantla...
AAGGGAATGCGTGTGCTGATAAGTTGGCTAATTTAGGATTTATTCATAGAGAATCTTTTCATTGGTATAATAGACTCTCAGCTAGTCTGTTCTTAGAATTCTTTATGAATAGGTATAATCTACATATGTATCGTTTGTGTTAACATATGGGTTTTGGTCTAGTCCCCCCATATTTTTGTATTTTCTTTCTTCTTCTTTTTTTAATAATATTTTTTTATGTGATGGTAGATGAATGTTGTTACTTGAGGTGTCAGCTTAGCTGAGATGTCAAGTTATATAGTGATGCCTAACAAGAAAACTTTAAAAAAAAAAAAAAAGTTAAGTAAATGTGATACCTTTAAAAATTAATATTTTAATTTATTGATATAATTAATCTACATTATTATATCTAATTAATTACTAAAAATTAACTATAAATCTGAGAACAAATGCTAAAACATTAAATATATTATAACAAATCTATAATATTAATTATAGAAGTTGATGATAAAATTTATTATAAATATATATTATCCATATATAACAAGTCCAAGAGAAAAAAAATACATGTAATATATTTTTTAATTATTTATTAACCTTATTATAGATTCCAATTGGACAGAAGTTATATATATCTATATATATATATATATATATAATGATTTTTTTGTTAAATTTTTGCTTTGTTGAAAGCCACACACATCTAATTTTTTTTTTCATTATTGTATGATTAGATTAGTGAACAAAGTTTGTTCACTTAAAAAAAAAGGAATTTTAGTTACAAATAAATTGACTATCCTTATATTATATTTTTCGGAGACTTTTATATTTTTAATTTCTCTCTCAATATGTTATTCCCTTATTTAAAGTATTTTTATATTATCAAATATACAATTGTTTAATTATTAAGACAATTCATAAAAAAAATCTTATCATTAATTTATAACTATCACAATGTTATATATATATATCCATTTATCTTAATTATATTTTGAAATTACAATATATTAAATATTAAATATTAAATTATCAATTTAATACATATACGACAATAAAAAATAAAAATAGTAAACATAAATATCCATACTCAAAATAGTGTTAGTTACATTTTTTTCCTGTAAATCTTTAATTTAGTATAAATGTAAGATATATATATATATATATATATATATATATATATATATATTTAAATATTTTTTATAATTATTAAATATCATTAATGTAAAATTATGATTTTATGGTGGTGATAAATTATCTGTAATAATAAATGAAATAATGATAAAATTATAAATATTAATTATTTATTATATTAATTATTATGTTACTGTCATAATCAATAATATAATGATAAATTATAAATATAAAATTCTTTATTATATCAGTTATTTTTTATAACATAATAAACACTTATTAGGTTACATAACCAAATAATCATTATAAAAATAAGAGTTTTTGCTAAGATTTTTAGATGAATAGTGAAGATTTTTCAAAACCTTTCTTATTTAATGAAAGTTTTAAAATAAATCTTTGTACTAGATTAAAATAAAAAAAATATCTAGTTAGTTAAATTTATTTATGAGGTTATACTAATTTTTGTGAAATATATATTATTAATTTTAACGGATAAGGAAGAGAAAGAGAAAACAAAAACAAAGAAAAATAAAATAAATAAACTTATATTATTTATTAAAATTTGATTAAATATGGAGTATTTTGCTAAAATTTTAGATTAAACTTTTAAAACTTAACTAATGTTAAAACAACATTTGTTATTTTGTTAAGATTTTAGAATAAATCTTTGCAACTTAATTTAAGGTTAAAAAAATCTCCACTATTTTACATTTTAAAATAAACCTTTGAAAATTAATCAAAGTTAAAAAAACCTTTTTTACGGAGGTTTTAAAATAAACAGTTGGAACTTTACTAAGGTTAAAAAAAAATCTTCATTATTTTGGTGAGATTTTAAAATAAATCTTTGAAAATTAACGAAAGTTAAAAAAGCTTCGGTTATTTTGTGAAAGTTTTAAATAAACCTTTATAAATTGACGAAGGTTAAAAAAACTTATGTTATTTGACGGATGTTTTAAAATAAACTTTTGAAGATTAACGGAAGTTAAAAAACATCTATTATTTTGTCAATATTTTATAATAAACCTTTGAAAATTATCGAAAGTTAAAAAATCTCCGTTATTTTGCTGAGATTTTAAAATAAACTTTTTGAATTTAACTAAAATTTAAAAACTTTCGTTATTTTGTTGAGTTTTTTGAAAAAACCTTCATTAATTAAATAAATTTCCAGGATTATATTAACCTTCACTAAATAACTTTCATTAAAACATTTTTTTTCATGTAGTGTAAATAACATTTTCAACTTTAAGTTAAACTTATAAAAATGAATAATCAGAAAGTTAATGGATATTATAATAATTATAAAATAATATTTAATATTTACTTAGACTTCTAAATCTCTTTTCTCCATTTCTATTTTTGTTGTTTAGAAGAAATTAAATAGTTGAATTTGGATTTTTTAAATCAGTAAATATATTTAAAGTATATTCATTAGTTGAAGTGTTTTATTTTAATCAACTATTATAATTAAATTATAATTTATTGACATTATCATCTAATCACATCTATGGACATTATATTTTTATATTTAAAAAATAATTCAGGACTATTATTGAATACTGACATATATAATAATTTATTGATTTTTATAATTATATATATTTTATTAATTAAAGGTATAAAAAAGTACATTTATAAATATATCAATAAGAAATGTTTTACACAAATGTTGAAAGAAGATAATAGAAAAATATAAGAAAAAAATTGGATGGCCATAAAAATTTAAAGGGAGAATAAATTTTTTGAAAAATTATTTTACCTCATTCTTTTCTAATTCCTTGTTCTTTTCTAATTTCTCATTTTTTTCTCACCTTTATCTCACTACACTCACATATATTAGTCACTCAGCACTACTATTCGTGCCTATTCGTGCCATGGTTCCCTTTCCTTCTCATTCTTAAAACCCTAAAACCATTTTTATTTTGTCTTACCTTATTCTCTCCACAAACCTTAACCACCACCATTTCCATTTTGCCTCATTGTTGGCTACTCTCCCTACCGAAGCTACATCAAAACAACTCACCATCATGTCTTGGAGCTTCACCACCTTAAGTAGTGGTTACATGTTTGTTCATATACTTTCTCTTTCATTTTTGTTATTATTTTTGTTATCGACATCGGGTGAAAATCTTAATCATTTTGTTTTTCAACGTACCATGGGATGAATTGAAAACTTGTATCGTCTTGTTATGAGACTGTAAATTTGCAAATCTGATTACAACAACTTTTGTTTGCTTTAGGTGATATTTTTGTTCACAGGAATGACTTTTGTTGTGTTTCATACTTCACGTTTCAGAATGTTGCGTTCGTTTTGCCATTTTTTGTTGACATATTGTCATAAAATGTTTGTTTTATTGTGATGTTAGTGGGTCTCACAAATTTTTCTTTAATTAATGAGTGAGATTTACATGTAAATTAGGAAATGTGTATCAGACCACATAAAAGAAAGAGCCTAATTTATTTGTTTTTATTTGCTTTATGTGCGATTTGTATGTGAGAGAATAGATGTGATACAAAGGAACTGAAAATTTAATGCTCACTCAATATATAACTTTAGTACGATCTATATGTGTCACATCTATTTATTAATCATTCTTATTATAAGTAACACAAATTTTTACTCCTACTCGTGTACGTCATTTAATTCCTTTTAGTTTAAATATTTTTTTTTTCAGCTCGTTTGCAAGTTTAAATTATCCTTAACATTTATTTCACTAAGTCATAATTAACGGTATTAATAACACCTTTAAAATAACATTATTAAAAATAAAAAATAGAGATGTAATTTAATATATATATATATATATAAATTTTAAATTATATTTATCTTATGTATATATACATAATTTAAATATTTTATATATTGTTTATTTTTTCCAAAGTCTACATTATTATAAAAAATAGAAAATGATTGATCCGTTTATTACCTTTTCAAATAAAAAATATTATCCTAAAAAAGTTAAAGATGTAAATTATTTTGTATAATTCTTTATTGTATTCCAAATTCCAAATACAAGTTATTAAGATTAAATGTCTAATTTGATACGTGTAACGACAACTATGCGACCTATACAAGGTGTACTTGACACCTTACTTGCATCACTAAGTATACATTTATAAATTAATGCACATTTATGTAAAATTAAATTATTACTAATATTATGTTATTTCATCTTGTAGGGTCAATGACAATGGATAGTAATTATTTTTCGACAATCTCTTGTATTTTTGTGTTCATTGCATGAGAAAAATAATAGTCTGACAATTAGAAATATACTAGACGTGTAAGTTTTTTATTATTTTATTTTCTATGTTATATAATTTTATAATTAATAAAATTTTAATGTATGTAACTATTTATAGTTATGGAAACTCAGTTTGAAAAAACTTTCACATGTCTCAGAAAAAAGTTACAATGTACAGTCATTCGTCTTACTATTATTAAATTGTAATATATAAATTATTAAATTGTAATATATAAATTATAAATTATTATATTATAATATTTGTATTTATCTTGTAGTAAATGATCATAGTATTAGTTAACAATTTTGTACTAAAGTCAACATATTAAATTTTAAATATTTATTATAAATTATCATGTTATAACTAGCTAGTTAACATTTTAGTACAAACTTCAACATATTAATTTTTAGTTAAGATTATAATTATTTAATTCATTTTAAAATATTTGCTTGAGAAATGTGTTTATTATCCAGCGTAAAAGGTACATTTTCTATAACAATTATTCCTAAATCTGTCATAAAATATACTATTTTTTATGGTTGATTTGCTTTAACCATCATTGAAATAATGCATTATATGACAATTAATATATTATTTGGCATAAAAAATAACATATTCTATGATGTTTAAAAAATTATATATAATAAAAAATAATATTTTTTTATGATGAGTGTAGTTTTAATTGTCATAAAATGTATTATTTTCTACGATGATTAAAGACAAATGAGACAATTTTTCTTTGACAATTTTTCTAAATCTGATATAAAAAATAAATTTTGTATAACGATTATAAAACTTCCATAAAAATTAATAATATAAAAAAATATTTTTGAACCATACAGAAAATGTTTTATCACACTACTGTGTCATAATTTAAAAATATCATTTTGTATGACTTGTATTTTCTATATAACTCAGTATAAGTTGATAATTTATTTAAAATTACACTAATTTGTTAAGAATAAAAAATAAATTACAATTAACATAAAATTTATATATATATATATATATTAAATAATAACTTTTTATTGTTAAGTTTTTGGTTTGTTGAAAGACACACATCTAATCTAATGTTTGTTATTATTGTATAAAAAAGTTGTCAACCTTAAAAAAAGGAAATTTAGTTAGAGATGAATTGACTATATTTATTTTATATTTTTGGAAGATTTTTATATTTTTATTTTTTCGTGAAGATGTTATTTCCTTATTTAAATTATTTTTATTATGATCAAATATACAATTGTTTGATTACTTTAAACAATTAAAAAATAAATCTTATCCTATTATATATATATATATATTATTTTATCTTAATTATATTTTAAAATTACAATATCTTAAATCTTAAATTATCAATTTAGTACATATACAACAATAAGAAAATACAAAAAAAAAAAACATAGAATATCCATGTTCAAAATTGGGCAAGTTTAATTTTTTTCTTCCTTTCTTCTAAATCTTAAATTTATATTGTTTCTTTAACATTATTAATTTTTATTTAAATTATACATTAGTATAAATATGGAATATATATATATATATATATATATATATATAATATTTAAATAAATATATAAAATAAAATTATTTTAAATATGAAATTTTAACTTAAGATGAGATGTATGTGGAATTGCTTGTGTTTATGCTATAAAAAAAAGGTTTTAATGAGTATTTATTTAACTTTAATTTAATGTAACTTTTTTTCTTATAATTCATATATTGAATATCATAATTCCAAAATACAATTTATTTTTGTATGATTTGTGTTTTTCTGTATAACTTATTATTATAAGTTGATAATTAACTTAAAATTACACTAATTTGTGAAGAATAAAAAATAAATTGCAATATTTTGATAAAAGATCTACCCACTACATGCATTATTAATTATCAATATATTAATATTATTAATTAAGTATATTATTATCATATAATGGAGGATGCACCTAGTCAAACAGAACAGAATGATAAAAGATAGAGTTTATCTGTGATTAATCATTTATGAAATTAGAAAAAGAAGGGTATATTATACTAATTTTTTTATTGTTGGTGTTATTTATTGGGAGTGGCTTATGCATTAGGAACCCAAGTACAGTTTTTGACCTTTCGTTTTCCGGATCTAGGGTTTCTCCTCTGTGATCATCATCATCTTCCACGCGCACACCCATCATCAAACCCTAGCTACCACCGAAACAATCGCATTTCTCACGCGTAAACAAACCTTTTGCCGGCCTCCGAGTCGGAGATTCACGATCTACACACCCCAGCCAGAGTCGCGATTCGATTTTTTGGAATATTATTTTTTATCCGCCATCACCTTCAATCACGGATCTAAAACTTTCTCCTGAAACAAAACGCCCTAATTTTCATTTTTGTGTTATTTTATATGTACATTCCCTTTCTGGTAATGCAAAAATCAGATGAATCTTTAAAGCGTTGTTGACACGGCCATGATGTTGATGATGATGATGATGATGAATACTTTTTCCCTTACTTACACGGAATCTTGACGGAATTTTCAAAGACTTTTGTGTGTTGTAGTGATTTGATTTGAAGGAACAAAAAAAGAGAATGTATAAATCGGTGGTGTACCAGGGGGAGGTGGTGTTGGGTGAGGTAGAGGTATACCCGGAAGAGAACAACTACAAGAACTTCCATGTGAAGGAAATCAGAATAAGCCACTTCTCGCAACCAAGTGAGAGGTGTCCCCCACTTGCTGTGCTTCACACTGTTACCTCATGTGGTGTTTGCTTCAAAATGGAGTCAAAGACTCAGCAGCAGGACGGCCTCTTTCACTTGCACTCCTTGTGTATCAGAGAGAACAAGGTATATAGTAACACTTTAAAAAATTAAAAGGGCACAAAATAAATTAACTATTAAAGCACTATCTTCCATGACAATTTGACTCTGGACTTAATTAATCTTTGGATAATCCAGGACTGCACTCAAATCTTTGGATAACCCACTTATGACTTGTGTGTTAATTTTGTAATAATTTGCCTGGACTTAACAATCTGCTGTTTTGAACCCAGATGAAGAAGGAACTGGCTAATTGGTCACTTAACAGAGACCCAGGATTGACATTACTTCTAAACTGAACTGAGTTTCATGATGTTCAATGAGGCTATTTTATGAAAGACTATTGTTTCTGGTTGATCTTATGACAATTACTGCTAGGGTTGGTTGTCATGAAAAGTATGTGATCATAGTGAAATGTAGTATCTATGCTGACTTGGGTTTTAGTTGAAGAAAGAATCTCAAAACCCTTGAAGATTACAATTGCGGTCTAGGGTGTATAATGATGACTTTTATATTTTGAACAGAATTGCAAATATCTTAATGTATCATTACTTTTTTTATGAGCATTGACCATTCATGTTTATCTCTTAAATATAAGAAGTTAACAATAGTATGTTTTATGTTTCCTACAAATTCCCTCTGGATTTTAACAGTAGTATGTTTTTGTTTCCTACAAATTCTCTCTGGATTTTAACTATGTTATGATGTTGGACCCTGCAGACTGCTGTAATTCCACTAGGTGGGGAAGAAATACATTTGGTTGCAATGCATTCACGAAATGATGATAGACCACGCTTTTGGGGATTTATTGTTGCTTTGGGACTTTATGATTCATGCCTCGTTATGCTAAATCTTAGATGTTTGGGTATAGTGTTTGATCTGGATGAAACACTTATCGTAGCAAACACAATGCGATCATTTGAGGATAGAATTGATGCACTCCAGAGAAAAATAAATTCTGAGGTAGATCCACAACGAATTTCTGGCATGCAGGCTGAGGTCAAGCGCTACCAAGAAGATAAGAATATATTGAAGCAATATGCTGAAAATGATCAGGTTGTTGATAATGGGAGAGTGGTAAAAGTTCAATCTGAGATTGTCCCCGCATTATCTGACAATCATCAGCCTATAGTTCGGCCACTTATACGGTTACAGGATAAGAACATTATTCTGACACGCATCAATCCACAGGTATTTATTTTTGTATCCGATAGTTTTGTTGTATCTACTGCCACATATTGGGGATTTGTATTTTCCTTTTAGCTTTATTAGTATACTTTATACCTGTTTTAAAATGCTTTTTTCTGGACATTAGCTAATTTCTCTATTGGTTCAAGTAAACACTTGATCGAGGCACTTTCTCATTGTCATTGATGTGACTGCTGCCTTGTTTGGATGAGTAATGTGATTTTCACATTATAGTGCATTCATTGTGCTATCCTATGCCCAGATGTTTAATTCTATGATATAGACATAGATAAGCTGTTTTTATCTATTTTGTCTGGCATATGCAAGCATATAGACTTGTCAGAATCATAAATCTAACAAAATTTTGTGTTTGGAAAGATTCGAGATACAAGTGTTCTTGTGAGGTTGAGACCTGCATGGGAAGATCTTCGGAGCTATCTGACTGCAAGAGGGCGCAAGCGTTTTGAGGTTTATGTGTGCACAATGGCTGAAAGAGACTATGCACTAGAGATGTGGAGACTTCTTGATCCAGATTCAAATTTGATAAATTCTAAAGAACTGTTAGGTCGCATTGTATGTGTTAAGTCTGGTAAGTTGCATTGCATGGTTGTTTTCTGTTCTATTAGTTTTGTTTTCAATGACAAGATGTATATTTGTAGTGAAGCACCTAAAAGAAGCAAACTGTGAAAATGAGAACAGCTTTATGTTAAAATTCACCTATCTGAGACTGATATGCAGATTTAATCCTGCTGCTGTTTCATTTACTTTTAATAATTCTAATATGGTGTTTCAATAATCCATTATAGGTTTGAAGAAGTCATTGTTCAATGTCTTCCAAGATGGTTTATGCCATCCAAAGATGGCATTGGTAATTGATGATCGATTGAAAGTGTGGGATGAGAAGGATCAACCTAGAGTGCATGTTGTCCCTGCATTTGCTCCATATTATGCTCCTCAAGCTGAAGTAAATTTTCTTTCTTATAGAGTTGGAAGCTCAATATCTTCAATTGCATTAATGGAATTTCGCCCTTTCTTCACTATATGAACTTATTCAACCTGTTTGTCTTGTAGGCAAGCAATTCTATCCCCGTCCTGTGTGTTGCAAGAAATGTTGCTTGCAATGTTAGGGGTGGCTTCTTTAAGTAAGTTAGAGTGTTAAACCTTCAGAAAGTAATTTTGACTTGTTATCTCTACACCTTAAAGAAAGGGATATGCATAGATTCACCAATTTTCGTTGCCTATCTGGGGGACAACTCTGTTTAATAGTTATAGGTTGCTCTTAGAGCAGTTTACTTATCTTAAATCAGTATAAGAGTAAATACTTAACTGGATTCTTGAACCTAATTAAGTCCTATGATTTGGTGACAGAGAATTTGATGATGGTCTTTTACAAAAGATTCCTCAAGTTGCCTATGAAGATGATATCAAAGATATACCTATTCCTCCTGATGTGAGCAATTATCTAGTTTCAGAGGTTAGTGTATGTCGATGTACAAATATACATATTTTGTTGCCTCTTATCAGTTGGCTACTGTGTTAATGTCAAAGTAATATTTGTATCATTTCATTGTGTTTTACTGGAACTCAGGATGATGGTTCTAGTGCCATTTCCAATGGAAACAGAGATCCATTCTTGTTTGATAGCATGGGAGATGCTGAGGTAGAAAGAAAATCGAAGGTACCAACCCGAGCTCCGAATGAACATGTGAGAACTGTGATATCTATATATATATATGTATGATTAAACATAAAGCTTGTGTCTTTTTTTATTTATTTTTTAACTGTTCTTGCTGCTAGGATGCACTGTCAGCAGCTTCAACTATCCCTGTGACAACTGCTAACCTAGACCCCAGACTCACTTCTCTTCAGTACGCAATGGTGTCTTCTGGCTCAGCTCCTCCTCCAACAGCACAGGCTTCTATGATGCCATTTACCCATGTACAGTTTCCTCAACCTGCTGCACTAGTAAAGCCAATGGGTCAAGCTGCTCCTTCCGAATCTAGCCTGCACAGCTCTCCTGCTAGAGAAGAAGGTGAAGTACCTGAATCAGAATTAGATCCAGATACAAGGCGGAGGCTTCTCATATTGCAACATGGACAAGATACCAGGGATCATACATCCAATGAGCCTACATATGCTATTAGACATCCCGTACCAGTTTCTGCCCCTCGAGTATCATCACGAGGGGGTTGGTTTCCTGCAGAAGAGGATATTGGTTCACAGCCACTAAACCGGGTAGTACCTAAGGAATTTTCCGTCGATTCTGGTTCATTGGTTATTGAAAAGCACCGGCCTCATCATCCATCCTTTTTCTCTAAGGTTGAAAGTTCCATTTCATCTGATAGAATTCTCCATGATAGCCACCAAAGATTACCAAAGGAGGTAATGCCTATGTTTGGCTCTATCATCTGAGGTTTTACAGTTGGATTAGACTTTTAGCTTATTTAGTCAATTAATCTTATAAAGATAATTTCTGTGCAGATGTATCATAGAGATGATCGCCCAAGATCAAACCACATGCTCTCAAGTTATCGATCTTTATCTGGTAAGCTGTTAGATTTATGATTGTTTCTTTCTAGTCTGTTCCTCCAAATTCTCTTGTAACGATTAGTGTTTGGCTGCAGTTAATTTGGTTCTGAGTGTGTGTATAAATATTTCTGCTTAAGTTTGTTTTTGGTATTAATGTTTCATAGATTTGTTTTTTTGTCTCACTATTACCCTTTTTCTTCATAATAAACATATCTCTTGAGATTATTTCCTTTGTCCCCATTCATTTACTTTTTAACTCCATGTTTTTTATTAATGCTTCACAGATCTGTCTTTTTTTTCGTTCATATGTATACCTTTTTTCTCTTCCTAAAGTATCTCGAGAGGATTTCCTTTGTCTTCATTCATTTACTATTTAACTGGACACAATAAGCATTAAAAATGCATTATATGAACTTGAAAATGTTTACTTGGGACTTGTTTGTTTTCAAGATATATGGTTATATTTTCCCAGGATCTCTATAGGCAATGTTATGACAGAATATTTTGGAGAAGAGTAATATAACCACACAGAAGACGCAAATAAAGCAGAATTTTCTGTCCAGAGTCATAGACTCCTGCACAGAAGAGTTTTCTGTCCAAATTTCTAAAAAACAAAACACATACTCCCATTCCCTATTACACACATTTTTAATGATACGCTATTGCTTGTAACTTTCTGCCATAGGCTGGCAACATGACATTACTATTTAACTAATTCAAATAATACTCAGTCTAATATTAATACAAGACACTTGTAACAGAATTACACAAACCAATAAAAATAAGTCAGATAGTTGCTTTTTTAAAGTTATTACCAATTTTTATCCTTATTAATTATCATTAAGTTACTTTGGTGGTGCGAAGACATCTGAAAGCACCACTATCAATAAAGGAAAATAGAGAAGAAATAATAAATGCTTCCTAGCAATCGTGAAATACGTTATAAAATTACCATCAATATCTTCCAAATGGTGCCTTGTATTGTATTAAGGAGCGAAGGGAGGATATAAATACTAATGACAGTTATTATTTATTACACCTATTTAATATCTAACCACTATTAGTTTCTGCCAATAACTACCTCTGATTCTCTGTTGCACTTATGTTATTATTGAGTAAATTAAAACTATGGGCTAGCATTTAATGCGAAATGTTTCCCAATTTCGATTAGTCAAAACAAAAAAAGATAACGTGGTAGATGGAAATAGGAGTTGAAGTTAATGTTGGTTGGGTTTGAGAGTAACTTCTGTTCCCCTTAGGAAGTAATATGTCTATCCTTTACAATGGGAGTAAAATGCTAGTAAAACATAGGCATAGTGGTCATGCATGCCCAGCACAGGAATGTTATATTCCCACTTTTATTGGAGTATTTCTACAAAACTTGAAACAAACATGCCTTTGTTGTTGTGCTTTTTGTTTTGGTATGAGGTTTACACAATTTTTCTTCCAGTTCTATTTGTTTTAGTGTTAACATTAGAATGACATAATTTCATTGTTGTTGTGAAGTTGATGAAATACCCTTTAGTAGATCATCTTCCAGCCACAGGGATCTTGACTCTGAATCTAGCCATTCGGTTTTTCATGCGGATACTCCAGTTGTAGTATTACAGGAAATTGCACTGAAGTGTGGAACTAAGGTGAGTACAAATATGTTTCTTTGCTAGTAAATAATTAGAGGGGCATCATTGGATACAGTAATTTCTCTGTGGGATGTTTCTAGTTTTAAAGGTTTAATTTGAACAGGTGGAATTTATGTCATCTTTGGTTGCAAGCACAGAACTGCAGTTCTCCATTGAGGTATTTTTCATCGTTGACTTTGTTGATTATGTTTGCATCCATTTTTTCATTTTATATTTTTCTCCAGGGATTCAGACTTATGAGTTAGTTTAATTTTTTATTCAGTGGGTATAAAATCTCTCTCTCTCTCTCTGGCGCTTGCACTCTTTTTAGAATTGGTTACTGTGTGATTTCTACTTTCCCCCATTCTTAAATAACAGGAAAAAATTTAATTTTGCATGCAAAGTGTATGCACACCAATCGTTTGAAGTTTATGTATTAAAACAGAAAGTTGGGTAACCTTGATGAATGGATATTATTTTTTCTGGAAAAAAGTTTACAAATTTAATATGATCTTTAGGTTGGAGACTCAAAACTGATTTCATCTTGCTTCGTGTAGAGTGAAGTCACTTGTTAAAATATTTTTTTGGTTGTATTTTATCAGAATTTATTGATTTGACTGTCTACTCATAATTGTCATCTTTATTTGTAGGCATGGTTCTCTGGAAAAAAAATTGGTCATGGATTTGGAAGAACCAGAAAGGAAGCTCAACATAAGGCTGCTGAGGATTCTATCAAACATTTGGCGGGTAAGATGTTCAAATTTTTTTATAGTGACTTGCTTTTGCAATTATTTTTCTTGCATTGTATTTTTGGCGATCCCCTCCATCAAAAGAGCCTGCTTGTTAACGGATGTATTGGCTTGATATTGACCTACTCAATGGTGTATTAAGCTCATCCATGGCCCTGCTATCGATAAAAGTTCAGTGTGAATCTTGTTAGAGACAAACCATTTTTGGGCCTCCTCCTTGCAGCTTGAGAGAGTTGATTTTTGGAAGCAAATGGTCAATGTTTTAAGCCATGTTGCCTGCTCTTTATTATTAAATTAAAATTCAGCATAAGGTGAGGTGGGCCTATGTAATATCCCATGCTTCAAGCTTAAAAGGCTCTTGATTAGGATCTTTAGTGATCTAAAATGGTAAACCATTCTTGGGCGTGCCTCCAATAATTAAATCTTTTAGGACAGTTGGTATAATAGTTCTTGTCGTTTTATTTATGATGAAAGAAAGTTAATTGGTTAAGGGAAATGGTTACATGAATAAGAAATTATGATTATAAGTTGATTTACAAATTTTAATCAAGTTATAAACCGCCTAAAATCTCTTGCATGGTCCCAATGTTGGAAAAATAATAGCTGATAATGATTAAACAAGTTTTTTTTTTCCTTTTTTTCAAAATTTTGTTTTCATAATGTATATTTTGACCATTTTTGCTGTTTTTGTAGATATATATTTGTCTAGTGCTAAGGATGAGCCTGGTTCCACATATGGGGATGTGGGTGGGTTTCCTAATGCAAATGACAATGGTTACATGGTCATCGCCAGCTCTCTTAGTAATCAGCCATTGCCTAAAGAGGATTCAGCTTCCTTTTCAACTGCATCTGATCCATCAAGGGTTTTAGATCCTAGGTTGGAAGTCTCTAAGAGGCCAATGGGTTCAATCTCTGCCCTAAAAGAATTGGTAAATTTTTTTAAATTGACCAACCTATCCCTCCCCAACAAAAAATTATCTTTGTTAAATTCTGTTAAGTGTTTGTGTTATTAATATGCTATAACTTGTGCGCTCAATTTCTTCAGTGCATGATGGAGGGTCTTGGTGTCAATTTTCTCTCTGCACCTGCTCCAGTGTCAACAAATTCACTTCAGAAAGATGAAGTACATGCACAGGTTTGTAATCAAAAGCTTCAGTGGTCTGAACCAGTTGATTAAAAATATTAGCTTCATTGCATTCCAAAGGATTATACTTTGTTTCTGAACTGTCTTATTTATTTATGTGTTTTAGTTCTTTGTTTTTTTACTTCAAGAGATAGATTAAGAGAGACATTATGCTGGTACTTTGATTCTTTTTCTATATATTTGGTGTCTCCAGGATGAAATTCAAAAATAGTCACTTTCCTTCTGTGTATGTGGTTTATGCTTTTATTTTCAAGGGAAGTTGAAGGATGAGTGTTAAATAGTAATTCTGAACATTTCTGTCACGTTGTTTATCCCTGCATTTTGACCCTTCCTCTTTAATTCTGGCATTTTTTAAAATAGAAAAGCTCGGGCAGTATCTAAAATAATTTGTTTTCTATATATTAGGTCGAAATAGATGGCAAGGTCTTTGGTAAAGGTATCGGTTTAACATGGGATGAAGCTAAAATGCAGGTCTGTCATTTTCTTTAATTATGAAATATTATTTATGAATATATTTGTCTTCTTCCATTAACTTCTTCACATATGGTGTTGAAGCACTAAAGATGCATTTTTTTGTTTAGGCTGCCGAAAAGGCACTAGGAAGTCTAAGGTCAAAGCTTGGCCAAAGCATTCAGAAACGTCAGAGCTCTCCCAGGTCCGTTAGTTTGATCAGCAGATTGTGTATATTTAATATTCTTTACATAATGGATGGAGTTGAGTTTATACTTTCCCTTGTTCAACTTTCTTGATCTAGCGGGTTGTTTGCACCCATTTGATTTTTGGAATTGACTCCATCTTCACAAGCTACCAGTGATGATGAAAAACCTACAATAATACGAAGCCATACCTTATTGCAAGCCTATTGATTTCCTTAAAATTTATGTATATATGGTGCAGTGCGAGCGGGCTTATCTGCTTTTAGTCAATATTATAAATAAAATAAAAAATAGACAACTCAAATACTTATAGAATTGACTCCATGTTCTAACAATAAAAAATATGCTGGTTTTAAAATTCATTTGTTTCTTACCCCCTTTCTGTGCACCTTTTAATAACTTTTTCTTACATAGTATTTTTGTTTTGTGAATCAGGTCACATCAAGGATTTTCAAATAAACGTTTGAAGCAAGAATACCCTAGAGCAATGCAACGGATTCCCTCGTCAACTCGATATCCCAGGAATGCACCACCTATTCCTTGAAAAGAGTACCGGACTTTCCAATCTCAGATTCTGATATGACTGTTGTTGAGGCATGTGTATATGTTACTGATTCAACAATGCGGAGAATGGTTGTTGGGTTGGACCATTTGCATTTAAGTGGGTGCTTGGCCTCAGTCATTATGTTACTGAGCCCAAAGCCAAAATAGAACACCCGCTTTTTGTACCAATAGAAGTTCCTCACTGAAGTGGGGTGCTATACTGGTCAAAGATGTTGTAGGATACCCTCATCTTGGTTCCTTCCAACTCCCAAGCAATGCAGTATTGGTTGTGTATCCTGGAAATGCTATGAGACCGGTTTCACAAGACGAGATGATGAGGCAAGTCCGATGCTTACTTGCTTTTCTGTGGTTTATATACATGATGCAGCATACTCAGAGTAGTAACCTTATTGAAATTGAGAATTGATTCAGCTTTTTTCTAACTCAAGTAATCGTACAATGATTTAGTACAGGTCTTCATCTTTTTTCTTTTCTTAATGCATGGAAGTCGGTTTTCGCTAACCTATCCGGCTAATAGTTTTTCATTGCACTAATTCTGTCACCATTCGCTCCTCCGAGGATTCTGTTATTGCAGAGTCTGAGGTTGGCAAATTTGCATAGTATTGTAACTCACTGATGATGTAATACACTTATCAATTGTGATTATCTGTGAATTTTATTCCCAGTCATTTCAAAAGAGAAGTGTTATATGTACAACAATGAAATAGAAAGGGAGAAAGGTGTGTGATGTGATGAGTCCTAGGATAAAGAGAGAGAAATGTGCACAAATGACAATTCTTTGAAAATTTAGGGATGAGAGTTATCTAAATGGGATAACAAAATATGGGAATATAAGAACAAATAATTTAGATTTAGGTGATGGTAATGATGGAGCCTCCATGGATTTTGTTTGCCAAAGAGTTGATAAGGGTGTTAGGTGGTGATCAAAATCTTGAGATATTACTTTACTTTTTACACTTTATTTTCAACTTAGTAGATGCTCCCCAACTACAAATTTATCCCTGTTTTCTTTATTTTTCTTTTTAAACGGATCACGCTTCATGATGGTCTAGCGAGTTCAAAATGAAAATTTTTTGTTTAAAAAGTACGTCATGCAGATAAATTTTTTTTTCAAAATAAAATGTAATAGTCATGTGAAAAATTCTTGACTTTGAAATGACAAAAATAAATTCATGCCAGAGAATAGCCTCAAATGTACTTCATTTCAATAATTAGGTTTTGAAATTGTCTCTCTTTGATCCTTCACTCAACAAATAACAGTCATTTGTTAACCAAATCAATAATTACTATGATGGTAAGAGAACAAGTACATGCATCACCAAAGTTTAAATCAGTTACAATTTTATTCATTCATTTTTTGTTAACGACTATAAGTATATTATTCTCGAAAATGAACTTGTCTGAAATAAAGGCAATCCTGATCGCATTTTTGGGTACATGTTTAAATCGATTACAGTTTTATTACTATCAGAAACATAAGTGTATTTATATTTTTTTATATATAATATTATTATCTTATAAGTTTATAATAATTATATGATAAATTTAAATTTTTTATTATAAATTATAACGAGAAAACACTAATTTACAATATTATGATTTTTTAATACAAAATAAACAACTTAATTATTTTTAAACTGTTAGACAAACACCCAATATTTTCAAAAAACTAAATCACTCAATATCTTTAACAATCCCTACTAACTTAATGTGTTTGACTCAATATACCCTAAAATTCAATGTGTAATATGTTATTGACCATTAAATACATAAACTACATTAAAAAAATACAATAAACATATAATATAGTAATCCATAAACTATATATAAGGCACACATGGGTCTAATCATGCAGTTTCTTCCTGCACCCTTACATTTTTCTTCCTGCACCCCCACAATGTTATGCAAAGATCAAATTGTCCTAATAATTTTTTAAAAACTCTAAAATGCACTTGATATATATTTATTTTTTTGCATTATGGATTATGGAATCCAGAAAAATTTCGAATTGCCACTTCCGGTAAAATTTCGGATCCACCAATCCGTAATTCAAAATATGCATTTCTTCACATTCAAAAATCCATCATTCAAAAAAAGCATTCCGGATCCACAAATCCGTAACAGAATTAGGCTTCCAATTCAGCAATTCAGAAATCAATAATTTATGCAAAAATTGCTTCTGGAATACCTCCTCATCCAGAAAAAAAAAAATTCAATTCTGGATTGATGAATCCGTAACACACTCCCAGATTCCTATTTCCGGTAACCATGGTGTCCTTTTTCAAATAAAAAGATTAAGGCCAGTTTTGGGATTTAAAAAATTGTGGGAGTGCAGGAAGAAAAATGTAGGGATGCAGGAAGAAGAAGGCGTCTAATCATTATAATCATACACTTTTATTCTATCACGCAACCTATATTAGGAATAGGCAATTGCTTCCTGCACCCGATCAATTGTGATTGGCACCCGACACATTTTTGAAAATCCTAAAATGCCCTTGTCTTCTTCATTTATGAAAACATTGAATGGTGAGGAAGAAGAAGTTCATGAATGTGTGAAGCT
>Ga0123342_1005557_pt1 | contig 18159 bp, 8 predicted proteins | sample Turbeawhitnodule_FD_89960 | JGI IMG/M metagenome (GOLD analysis project Ga0123342, IMG submission 89960) | Root nodule microbial communities of legume samples collected from Mexico - Turtle bean Mexico white nodule | ecosystem: Host-associated > Plants > Roots > Nodule | place: Mexico: Nepantla...
AGAAGAAGAAAAAGAATCACAGAACCTGCATTTTTGTTACTGTCCATGCTGCGAAGGAAAGAAGGTAAAGGGAAAATAATTAACATTAATATTTAGTTATATCTCATTACATATATGCAGATACAATGAAAAAGTTAATTTTTTTACTTACTTTCATACTTTTAACATATGAAACTCAAGTTAATTTTTTTTTTAATTGTCTACAGTTTCAAATGAAACTGCATCATGGTGTGCAGCTACCAATCTAGCCATTCAAATTAATAAAAATTTAATTTTAAATAACTTATCATATAATAAAGATAGGATTCATAGGGTTCTACTAAAAACTGCAGAGAAACAAAATCCAAAAAACGTGAGGGATTTTTCATAATTGTAACAAATGGAATGAAAATGTCAATACGTGTAGAGGAAGGAAGTAACAAATGAAAAAGTTATTAATAACCCCTAAAAAACTTTTATAAGATAATAAATTAATTAGTTAAGTAACAACTGTATTTATTATTAATTACCAACCTAATTCCTGGAATTGAACTTCTCTTTTTCATTTCTTACATTATTTTATGGTAAGAACATTCTTCAATCAGCAATAGAGTTCCTCAGATCTTAAAAACTGAGATCTTAGAAACTGTAACTAATAAAGCTCCAAAACCTGAACTATGAAGCCAAAGAGACATACATACAAAGATGATTAATCTCTTCTGGATATTGTTAATTTCCATAGAAACAAACTTGAACATGATCACCTCATGATGATGATGAGGGAACCCAACTGTTTTATATTCCCTTTATATAACTCTTGCACAAGTTTGTAAAAATAAAACCATAATTAAAAAGAGGAAGAAGAAAAAGAAGAAGAAAGGAGGTTTTTTTTTCAAGAATAATACAAATGGAAGGATGCAAATACAAGGAACTTGGGCTTCCTTATACTTTGTCTTCCAATATAAATACATATAAATATGATAAAAGAAAATAGAGAGAAAGGTTAAAAGGGAAATAAAAAGAGAAATAAATTAAAAAAAAAAGAACTTTACATGAAGATGGTTCGAGGGCGATCTGATCCAAGACGAGAAGGGTAGGTAGATAAGTTAACCCCAACGGGAATTGCAAAAGTGCTTTCCATGAAAAGACGTTGGTGAAAGGTTTCAATGGTGGACCCAGCTTCGACAAGATCCTTAACAAGGTTTCGGTAGTGTTCCTTGAGCCTCTTCAACATGCGAACATATTGCAACTTGAGCCACCTTAAACGCATCTTTCGAAACATCTTAAAAAGCCCGAAAATTCGGCGGCGTGGCTTCTTGGCGCCCAGCCGCACAGTCTGCACCTTCCGGCGGCGGAGGAGGGGGAGCCTCCGGCGGGGCTGCCACGGCAACAAGGAGGGTTGGTGATCGAGGGCCATGGCAAGAGCGAGCATGAAGAAGAAGAAGAAGAAGAGAGGGAGAGAAAGTTAGAGTTTTTACCGAAAGGTGTGCGTTTTGTTGGTTATAAATGGGAATGGGAAGCATAAAAATTGTAGTAAGTTTTGATGTGAGTGACATTGATAGACACAAGGGTTGACTTAAAATAATAGCAACGCATCTTTGGGGAAACGCAAGTTATTCATCAAACTGCTTCTTTTGTAACTTCAACTAAAAAAAATACATATTTTATTTGAATAGCTAGAAATGAAAAAAAAACTAGATTGTTTTTCACTTATTTATGCTGGATGGAAATTGTTCCACACAATGAAATTGAGATCTCAATCTGGAATATTTATAAGTGTAGTCAATAATACGTAAATTCTTAATTATTATATAATTTATCTTTTTTTCCGTGTATTTTTTTAATATATATTAAAATCTCTGTCTTAATTACTTTTTTTTTATTTGATTTTGTTATTGGTCTGTTTCATTAAATGTTATGTCCTTATTTTTTTTATATTCTATAGTTTTTTTTTTATTTGTGTTGATATGATATTAATGTTCTTAAATATGAATATCGTCAGATGATCACTCGTAAACAATATCGAATTAGGTTATGACACTACAATCTCCTAATTTCAGACATAAATTAATAAAGTTAAACTGAAGTTCAAATTCAGTAATTATGATAACTAACTATGAATTTTTCAATTAGACTTGATTCGTGACATTAAAAATTAATATTAATATAGAAAGGAGATTTAGAAATTATTATATTGATTTGTTTGTGTTGATAGTGATGTCAAAAAAAAAGTATTGTGAATTTCGTATTAGAAGTTTTTGTGTTGAAATATAATAGTTTTGTTAGATACATGATATATTAAATTGCTCAAAAATATAATTTTTTAAATCATATTTGTATATAATTGATTATAACTTATAACATAATCTATTATGGTCACTTATAATTAATTATGATATAATAATAACTAATTAAAAAATAAATTTATTAAGAATAAATTAAATGAAAAATATTTTTCATTATTTTTACTCTTTTTTTATCTAAACAATTTATTTTTTTACTTTATTTTTTCACTCCTCCATTTTCTTTCGGATTCTGCAAACAAAGTCTTAAGTAAAAGGAAAAAAAGTGAAATAAAATAAAGGAAGTTATATAAAGATATTTTTTTCAATATGAAACTATTTACAACTTTTAAATCTATTTATATTATAGTTTTGAAAAAAAAAGGAAAAAAAAAATAGATCTTTTCCCGGATAAGTTTTTAGTGAGTATCATAAAAGTATCTTCTTTTTCTTTCTTTTTTTCTCACGTACATTATGAAAATCTAGTATTTTTATTTCATTCCTACCCAGACAAATATGCTATAAAGGAAAAATGAAAATATTTGAGTAAAAATAATAGTGATCACACAATAAATAAATGCATACAATTTATAATGTTTGAAAACAGCATTTGTCTTTATTATCATTTTCTGTTGTAACATTTTTATTTATTTTAATGTACAGGTTTGGGAGAAGATCGAGGTTGATGATTGAGTGTAAGTTTAATAATGAATTAGGGTAATGCAAGTCATTAATTTAAGTAATTATAATATTAATTAGTGTGGCATCAACGAATAATGGCCTGCAGGAATTGCCATGTTGCTATAAACAAAAATTGATAAAAAAAAATAAATTAAGTTGTGCTATTTTAAGATTAGGACGAAAAAACTTTGATAATTATTTATAATAATATGCTTATAAATGCTTTGGTCGTGCATGGGCTTGTAGAAGTCATTTTCAAAGGTCCCATAATTGATTTTTTTTAATCTTATATAAGCCAATCGTTATTATTAACTACTTTAAACAAAGCTTTACTTACGTATCTGCTTAAAATTAAGCTTTTATTTATAGAAGATGATAATGTTTTATTAAGTGATTACGAATATGCTATTGATAAATGATATTGATTGTGTTTATAATGTATTACTGCTATTACTATTGTATAAAAATAAAGAAAATATACATTAGAGAACATATTAGTATATTTTTTTTTTAAATGGTACAAAAGATTAAAAAGTTAACTGAAATAGGATTGATGGTGATGCAATGAGGATATTATGGCAAAAAATTAGTGATGAACAAAACTTATAGATACTCTGATTCAGAAACCCTAAAAGAATATAAAAAGTGTTATTGGTGAGAATTACAGTAAGAATGAAAAGTTGGAAGGGGGATTATTAATGAAAGGGAGTGAAGAAGAAAGTGGTGGTTGTGATTTTTGAAGATGATTTTTGAAGATGATCATAAAAAGGGTTTGCTTGTAAAGGTAGGATTGCTGGTTTTGGAGGGTGGGCATGGGAGCAGCAGAGAAAGGCATTGGCCTTTTGGGTTTGGAATTTGGAGTACAGTCCACATGGCCACTGGTTTTTGTTGCGTGTAACAGTTTGTATAAACACAAGCAAGTGGCGTGCATGGCCTTGTCACATGGATGGACGTGGCTTCCCACGCAGAACATGTTTTTTTTTTCTTAATTAAGTTAGTGATTTATTTCAGTACTTTTAATTCAACTTTTATTAAAAATTGTTTTAAATATTTTTTATTAAGTATTATATAATTTGATTTTTATTATTACAGATTTTTATTATTTTTCTTTTCTAACTTATTGATGAAAATATTTATTTTCTTTCTGTATCGGTGGACCGAGTGAGATATATGTCACTCAATATTGTTGACCGACCAACCGGGTGATCCACCACATTAAAGAACAAATTGACAATAAATTACAAGTAAAGAAATATCCTATATATCTAGGTTACACCCCACCAAATCTAAGTGACCTCTTGAAAAATCAGCTAGCATTGACTTATTGAAGATATGCGTCTGAGATGATCCATGAATCAAATAGTTAATTACCAAACATTATAAATAAGTCTTCTACAAAGGAGAAAGGTATGTTTTTCAGATTTACATCATACACTCTTAATATAGAGTACTTACTTGGTTGTTGGAGAATCTTTTCCAGGTTTACTCTCAATTGAGCATTAAGGAGTTGAAGTGTTGAATCCTGAAGGAGTGGAAGAGTTGGAGAATAAGGGAGCACGATCGAGGACACGATTATCGAGTGACTGACACTGATAAAAATTGTTACAGTCAATCTCAAGTACTACATATCAAGGCTCACTTTGTCTATACAAGTAGAATTGGCGTCCACTATGGGGTCGAGATAGAATTACAACAAGCAACAATAGTTTCGACAAGACAGATGGCGAATGAAAAGATTTTAGAGGCAGATCAGATTGCTAAGTTCCAGACTCTACAGAAAAAGATGGAAGAAATATGCCAAAAGAACAAAGAGGAGGTGACCCTTAGCCAGAAGAATGAAAAGGAGATGCAAGTCCTTAAGGAACAGTACAAAGAGATGAAGCGACAAGTAGTCGGTCCTACATAGGAGTCGGGCGTAGACAACAAAGGCAACCTTCTCCTTTGATAAGCGAGCACACATAGAACCAAGAGAGAACAATTACAACCTAAACTTAGACTTATCAATCTTCCAGATTGCACACCGAGCGCACTCACATCATAGAAGATGATCTGAATGGAAATCCCTTCACATGAAATTATGGAAGCACAACTCCCTCCCAACTGGAACGAATTGAATGTCAATCGGTATGACAATACCACAGATCCGGACGAGCACATTGATGTGTATAAGACAAAGATGACCATCTACACATCAGATAAACCAGTATGGTGTTGAGTGTTCCTCACCTTGCTGAAAGGAGGAGCACTTAGTTGGTTCGTAAGACTTCCATCTGACTCGGTGGATAGCTTCAAAACTCTATTAACCAAATTCGACACTCAATTTGCAACGAGTCAACCGCATCATCTTACATCAATAACTTTTGTCAATAAATGACAAGAGAAAGGTGAATCACTTTGAGCATTCATGGCGAAATTTAACAAGTTATCCTTGAATACCAAGAACCTCAATCCAGAGGTGGTCATACATCACTTGGTCACAACACTTCGATCAGGCTCGTTTGCTGAAATTCTATGTAAGTAACCAATACAAAACTTAGACGAACAGAGACAACGAACGACTAAGTTAATGTAATTGGAAGAAGTGCGTGATTATTGCAATAATTTTCTAGCGGATACTAGTGGAGGTAAAGGAAAAGAAAATGATCGAGGTGACAAACATGCGCCTGGACAATTCGACAAGTACAAAGAAAATCAAGGCGAGGTTTCACAATTATACCCAATTGAATGCTGATAGAAGGAAATCATGGACGAAACATTGAATGCCGATCCCATCCCGACACTCAAAAATTTACAAAACTCAAAGGGTACAAATATGTCCATGCAATGTTGATACCATCACAAATTTGGCCATACAATCGAAGAATGTCAAACATTAAAAGACAAGATTGAAGAGCTCATTCAAGTTGACCTTTTTGCGCAAATTCGTCCAAGGTATGAACAAGAATTCTCATAGATCCCCATAGAGGGAGAAGTACCCTCGAAGGGATGAACAAGGGAAATCTTACTCTTGGTGTTATCATGACGATGATCTATGCCCAACAAAGCAACAACGAAGGAGCGAAACCCCTAAGTAGGTCGATCCTTCAAGAAGAAGCGGTCATGAGGTGATTAACACAATTGCTAAAGGATTTGCACATGGAGGGTGTTCGAGTTTTGTTCGTAAGAAACATCTACGGGCTATTCAATCGGTGCACTCGATCACAATTAGAGACCGACCAAGAATACCCTTAATACTCTTCACTGATGATGACTTCATAGCTATTGACTCTGTCTAGGACAACCTCATAGTCATCACCATCGAATCGAAAACTTCGCATCACCAAGACCTTTGTGGATCAAGGGAGTTCGGTCGACATTCTGTATTGGAAAACCTGAAAAAAATGAGGATCTCAGAAACAGATATCCAACCATATGATTACCAGACAGTAGGTTGTTTTAGTGAACGAGTGGATACGCGAGGGCATATTAATTTATATACCACCTTTGGTGAGGGTAGGTACCTCTGTAGAACCATTAAAATAAGGCATCTACTTGTAAACGCCAACACCTCATATTTTGCTTAGGCAATCGTCCATAAAATTTCTTAGAGCAATAGCTTCAACTCCACATCTCGCCATGAAGTTTCCATTTGCTTCGGGCAACATAGTCATACTACATATGGATCAAAAGGCAGCACGAGAGTGCTATGTTGTCAGCTTAAAGGACGAACCAACAAACCAACCATGTCACAGAGAGTCACCACGGGGACGATCCCGTGATCAATAAAGAGAACAATCACAAAGATCGTGAGGGACAAACAGAGACTAGTTCCGAGAATCGAGAACTCTCAGGAAGGAGCACATGGTTGCTTTAGTAGATCTGGATCCTAGACTGAATGATGCTTGTTCGAGTCGGTCAAAGACCTCTGCCCAATACCCTTACAAGATGATGCACATTCAACACATATGGGGACATCGCAAACGCTGACCGACAGCATAATGGTAAGTCAAACACTTATCGGAAATGTTGACTTATTTTCTTATACCACCTCTGACATGTCAGGGGTAACTCTGGATATTATTACACATGGTCTCTCAATGTATAAATGGGCACCACCGATCGCCCAGAAGAAGAGAAAGATAGGCAAAGAGAAGCGCGATGCCGCACAGAATGAAACCGACAAGCTCTTGAAAGTCGATTTCATCAGAAAAGCACAATATACCACATGGCTGAAAAATATGGTTATGGTGAAAAAATGTAATGGTAGATGGAGAATGTGCACCTATTATACCGATCTCAACAAAACTTGTTTGAAGGATGCTTACCCTTTGTCAAGCATCGATCGTCTCGTTGATGGGGTGGGCGATCACCACATTTTGAGTTTCTTAGATGCATAATCCGGATATAATCATATGCAAATGCATCTAAGGGATAAGGAAAAGATTGCCTTCGTGACCGATTGTGATAACTTCTACTATGAAGTCATGCCATTTGGCCTAAAGAATGTCGGAGCAACCTACCAACGACTGATGGATCAAATCTTCAAGGGAATGCTTGATCGAAACGATGAGGTTTATGTCGACGACATAGTCGTGAAATTTGATTCGTGCATCCAACACATTCAAGATCTCAAGAAAGTTTTCAAAGCTATCAAATATCATGGTATGCGACTCAATCTCGACAATTGTGCATTCGAGGTAGAATATGATAAAATTTTGGACTTCATGCTCACTCACCGTGTCATCGAAACAAACCATAGAAATGTAGGACTATCATTGAAATGCGAAATCCTGAAAATATAAAGGAAATTCAGAAGTTGATCGGCCGATTAACGACCTTATCCATATTTATGCCTAAATTGGCAGAAAAAACAAAGTCCATCATCCAACTCTTATGAAAATCACCTATTTATAGTGCTAGTTATTGGACTTTATCAATTTTATTGAACTTTTTGTTTTATACTTTATATTTACTAAATATATTCTTAATATTTTGGACTTATCCAATTGAATTTGCTATGTATTAAAACTTTTTTATTCTTTCATCTTATTTTTTATAATTGTATTTGACTTTTATGAGATAACGACCCGTCAATTTTTCGGTCAAGACCTTCAAATATCATTTAATTAGTTTTCTTAAACAATATAACAATGTAACACTGATAATATAAATGAATAAAAAGAAAAAAGAAATCTATGAGATGTATATATGTATAATAAAAAAAGAAATAAAATAAGTATAGTTTTAATCAAGTTTCATCGCAATTTTTTATCTTAATTTACTAAAAAAGTACAACTTACTTTTTAGAATTGCTTATAGAATTAAAAACTAAAATCTCATCTTGATAAGAGATAGAGATAATTTTTTTTATTATATATGTAAATGTAAATCTTATTTTACAAATTGTATTTATTAAATTAAATAAAATTTAAAATATAATTATTAGTATAAGTTGTTTTGCGTGTAATATTGATCTTCAAGTGGTTGTGGTTGTTTCACAGATAAGTAATAAAAAACTGTATACTGTTAACGGAAGTTTAAACCCTAAACCTTTAAAAATATTATTAGAGTGAATAATATAATTTTTTTATATTATTCTTATTCATTTAGATAATATTTGTTAGACATTTAATATTCTCGTAAAAAAAGGTTTTATACTTTATCTAAACCTCCTCTAGAATCTATATCAAAATCTATATATGTATAGTTGTTGCATATTTAAATCTTATATATATATAATATGTTAGAATTTTCTTTTTCTCTTCATGTATGTTGTGAAATTATCAATGACATGTTTTTATGATATACTTGTTAAAAAATGTTATCTTGGTGACTGAACATAAAATCAATCCCTTTATTAAGTTCAAAAGAAATGAATATTAATGACGGAATTAAGATTCCTTTAATCTAAAAATAAAAAAATTAGCATGAATATATATTGTGTGTTATGTTTGATAAAGTTTAACCCTCGGAATATTTTTATGGTTTGAAAGACAGATTGTTTTAAGTTATATTTTAATTCAAACGATTATATCTTTTACTTTAATTTTGTTTTGCTTTATTTTTAACACAAAATCAAATAAAAGTTTATGTTGTTATATTGTTTTCTTATTATATTTAGCGTTATACATACAAATTTTGCCCGCTCTAGTTAATATTAATGATATCTAGACAAATTCATTCAAGTATAATATCATAAACTTATTTTAGTCATTAATCATTAATTTATATTATTATAATACTAGCGGGAACACAGGCACTCACGTGCCTGTGTATCCGCATTTTTTCATTTTTACTATTTATATATTCATATATTTCAAGTATTTTATTAAATTTATTTCTCTCTCAGACTCTTTCTATGCAGTTAATTTTCAAAATAAATTATCTCTTTCGATTCATAACCACTCCTCCACCTCTCTTTCAATTCATAATTGTTCCTCCACATCTCTTTCAATTCAAAACCGTTTTTCCACTTCTCTTTCAATTCAAAACCGCCTCACTATGTATACCAAATATTGTAGAAAAAATAAGAAAGGGCACAATGATCATAATATAATAATAAAATTAAATATTAATATAAGGATAAAATGAGAAAAAAATTAAGAGCAGTTAAGAGGGGAATAAGAAATGACACAATGACCATAATACCATAATAAAATTAAATATAAATATAAGGATAAAATAGGAAAAAAAATTAAGAGCAGTTAAGAAGGGAATCCCCTTTATATATAGGTATAGATAATTGTAAAAAAGTTTTTCATTTTTATAAGATAGTTAAATTATTATTTTCCTATTATTAGGTAAGTTTATTCTTCAACTTTGGGATAATTTGGTACGCCAATGAGTTAACAACCCACACCCTTAATTTTATACTTTATAAATAAAAAATTAATAAAAATATAACCTACACATCATCTTATTCATTAGATTATAATTTATAACTGTACCAGCCTCCAGTTGCTTTTGAACTGCAGGGTTAATTTTAGTGAAAATCCAATTCCTTATGCTTAAGATTGTACACACTTTAACAGATTTTTAAGGCAACTGAAACCTAAGATTTTTAGTTTTACTTTTTAAATTGTTTGTAAAATAACCAGATGTTTAGGATAATAGTTTAAATTTGTAAAATACCTTCTCTAAAACAAGCTATTTTCTTAAATCTGGAAATTTGTAATTTATAATTATTCTTCAAAAGCTTTTTTTCCCTTTCTCATCTTCATACGCACTCTTTTTTCTCATATAAGAGCTTTTTTCATCCAAACAAAATTAAGTATTTTCAAATCGCTTATTGGCAAACTTATCTAAAAAAAATTGATTTTGATTATAATTATAATCGATTATTGAAATAAACTCACTTTGGATAACATCTTAACGTCTCTTGAACAACAAATTTTAGCATAACTTGTAAATTTATTTGGCCCTCCTTTTCTAAGATCTCTGTCACTGATTACAAGACAATTTTTTAAAATCACAAAACAGTATATGCATATGTGGTTCTACTACTTAAAGAATTTAGTATACATTGATGAATCGACAACAAATAATCAGATTTTGGATTAAACTTAGATAGCTTGGTCTTTGTTGATTTGAAAGGTTATCATAGCACACAAATCATTGCATGTTCATAACTGGGAACATCTTCTTGGAGGACAGTGCATAGTTTGTAATGCAAAATGATGTGTAATTGCTACTTTTATCATTATGAACATGCATGTTCATGGAGTTTTCAAGTATAGTATATATAACTAGTTATATAATGATACGTATCCTGATAAATATGCAGAAGCACGACAATAATCCAAATCACATCGACAAATATCATACTTTGTCATCGACTACTTCAATGTTGTCCCCAGTACACTTGCATGAAACTGCATACTGTAAAAGTATTTTGTAGTTTCTACAACAGGGCAATAATAAGCTTACAGAAAATTACAAAGACTCTTAATAAATCCATAACCTGTGAATGATGTAAATGGATGATTATGAGAATCCATGGCCCCATCAGACAAGCCACAAAAAAAGGCATGACAAATTCAAAGTGTCCTAGGTTTTTTCAGCAAAGCCAGAGGTTCAATGCTGCCATATACATCTCGTTCAGCACGACCCCACCTCAACACCAAATTACAACAATCTGAACTGAACCAACCATGTTACAAATCACATCTCATTCCCCTGTCTTACTTCATCCCCGTAAATTATTGGAATTCCTTCACCAACCACTTCAAAGTCGTTATTTGCAGCTTGTACAATAAAAAAAGGAGAAAAAACTAGAACGATACTAAATCCATAACCTGGGAATGTGTCTCCATAGCCACTCAAAGGGATGATGAGGAATCACCACTCCATCTAACAGCAATTGGACTCCTCACAACGTGACTTCCATCAGTCCATTCAATTGATCCAAAGCTGTCAGAAGTAGCGGGCGTAACTCTGCTAAACGCAACCTCAAATGCCTGTGTCTTGTTTTCACCACTGAACACAAGTGTGTTGGGAGACACAGTAACATCAACACCAGGTGGAGCATTCACTTTCACAGTGTAAACAGCATCAACAACACTTCCCACATTAGTAACAACCCTTTTGTACTTAACCAAATCACTTCCCCTACCCAACTCCACAGAGAAAGAAGGGTAATTCAAATCACCCGGACTAGCCAATCTCCCAGTCCTACCCACTTTCCCTTCACAAGGGTTTGCAGCAGCAGGCTCTCTAGTGAAAACCGCAATCTGATTAGCATCATACCCAATTGAGCACAAAAACGCCAAATAGTCATTAATATCAGAATCATAAACCAAGCCAGGGTTAAGAGCCCTATTGGGATCAACATGACCAGCCCCATGAGTAAACGGATTTGACTCCTTTCCAGTTCCAAGATCCTTAATATTCCCTCCAGAATTGTCCACATTATAAGCAGTTGTCATCAAAGCAGACTTAATAGCCGCAGGTGACCACTCAGGATATGCTTTCCTAAGCAATGCAGCAATGCCACTGGCATGAGGACAAGACATAGAAGTCCCTGAAATAATGTTAAACTCAACCCTCCTAGGATCAATGTCCAAATCCGTAGGTCCCACTCTCCCAGTCCACCCTGCCAAAATGTTAACACCAGGAGCAATGACATCAGGTTTGAGAATCTCCGAAGTGAGATGGTTGGGTCCACGGCTAGAAAATGAAGCAACTTGAGGAGCAGAAGGAGATCCCCCAATCACAGTTCCTTTAAACTCAATAGTCGCAGTTGGGTACTGACTCAACCTTATATACTTCTTGATCTCATCCCCTGCAATTTGACCCACCATGGTAGCTGCCAAAAGATGTGCATCAGCAAGAAGCTCTTCACCACTCTCGGCAGTGTTAGCCATAATCATTCCCAACCCACCAGCAAGCTTCACTGCACTCCCCTTCTCAACCCTTGCATTCCCACCCCTATCGCAAACAACAATCTTCCCTTGCACTTTAGAAGCTTCCAGAGACCCCAGGTAACAGTACCTGTTCCCACAATCTTTAGCATAAACCAATCGAAGCTGAAAATCAGGTAAACTTTCACCGTAATACAAAGACACCCCACCAAAAACCCTTCCATCTCCGAGAATAACATCAGCAGGAAACTCTCGATCGATGGTGGAAGCTCCAACAGTTAAAATCCACGGTGCAATGTTCACAGCAGTGAAGGGACCAGGCCCTGAGTTCCCAGCGGAACACGAAACCAGAACATTGTGACGAGCAGCGCCGAAAGCTCCCAAAGCGATCGAATCACGGAAATACTGCGGCGCGTAACCTGAGGAGCCGACGGAGAGTGAAATCACGTGAACTCCATCCGCGACAGCCTCGTCCATGGCGGCAAGGATGTCGGAATCGAAGCAACCGTATTTCCAGCAGATCTTGTAAGCGGCGATTCTGGCTTTCGTGGCCATTCCTCTGGCTTCGCCTTGAGCGTAGTGAAACAAACTTGCGTTGGAAACGACACCGCCTGCGGCGGTGGAAGAGGTGTGCGTGCCGTGGCCTTCGGTGTCTCGCGGAGACTTCGATTCGGCGGATTCATCGATTGGTCCATCGAGGTAGGCTTCGTAGCCTTTGTAAAAGGCTTTGGCGCCGATGATCTTTCTATTGCAGGAGGACGCGGGGAAGTCGCGTGAGACTTCGCAAGATCCTTTCCACGTGGAGGGAACCGGAGAGAGGTTGTCGTCGGAGAAGCTCCTCAGTTCCGGCCATATTCCGGTGTCCAATACGCCGACGATGACGTCGTCCGCGTAGTCGGAGTTGGGCCAGAGGCCGAAGGATTCGGCGAGGCCGAGGAAGCGCGGGGTGTGTGTGGTGTGGGGGTGGCGGACCTGGTCGGGCTCAACGGCGAGGACGGCGGGGTGACGGCGGAGGTGAGAGAGCTGTGAGGGCGTGATACGGACGGAGAAGCCGGCGGCGGCGGCGGAGTAGGTGTAGAGGAGGGTGGCTGGGTGGGAGGAGGGAGGGAGAGAGTGGAGGATGGAAGTGTACCAGTTGTGGTGTGTGGAGAAAAGCGTGGGCTTCTGCGATTGCGCCACGTGGACTATGTAGGTTCGTGGAGCGTCCGATGAGGATGAGACAGAATCAAGAACAGAGAGAAATATAAGAAAGTGGAAGAATAGGAGAGAGAATGAAGAGGTAAGAGAAGAAGCCATTGTGTGTTCCTTCAGAATAGGAGCAGAGTTGGTTTAATAAGGTTGTTGTGTCACATGGCTATGGGTTCGTTTTTTTGGTTGTGTTTCCGTTGGTGAACACGCAATATTACTATGCCATGTATTTAAACTAAAAATAAGGGAAGGTGAAGAGTTGCAACATATTAAATTAATAATAATTGGATAATTAGGGTATGGGTGATAGTGGGCCCACCCAAGGACTGCCCAATAATTGAAGGACGCATGGCTCTTCCAGGGTTGCTCATTTAGACGTTTTGTTATGAATTATCAAATCCTCTTTTGTCTTTTAGTCCAAAAATATTCTACACACAAATTATGGGTAGGGCTCCATCTCTATATATCTCTATAATTATATTATGATATGACACAGATATTAGTGTTTGGATTTGCGTAACAAATTGGTAGTAGTTGGCAAGGACGTTATCTCTTATGATTTTTTTTTTTGTTAATTTTTTAACATTTTTGTAAAATAAATAAAAAAATGTTTAAACTACTAACACCTTTTTAATTGATAACATTTTTATTTAATTTTAAAAGATTATCTTAACATAAAAAAATCGCTGTTAAATTTTAAAGGTTTTCTTTTACAATTAAGCTCTTGTGTTTTGAATTTTAATATATTTTTATTATAAAAATTTACAAGATTTTAAAAACCTTTATACTATTATAAGATAGGAAAAAATGTATTAATTTTTAGAAAACATTTAAAATTATAAAAGAAAATTAAAAATAGTAAAAAATTGTAAGATTTTGATAAAATAAAATAAATGTATAATCTTTTAATATTAGCTAATTCTAATTTTGTGTACTAGTGTTTTATGCATTAATATTTTTTCCTAACATTCAACAAAGTCAAATACACTCCCATGGTTTTTTTTTAAATAACTTGAACAACTATTAAGAACTTTAGTTAGTTGTGGATTTGTTAATTTAAAATATAATATAAAATATAGTTTCTCTAATTTTATTTGATTTGAATTAGGGTCAATTCGGTTTGGTTTAGACCTGAGTAGATCTAGGTTCGGATCAACTCAACATAATCAAAATTTATGTTAACTTATTTTGATCTATGTATGAGCATACTCAACTCGATATAGGTTCAAGCTAACTCGAGTTAACTTGGGTCCATGCCAACTCAACTTAACTTGGTTATGAGCTCACTCAACATGGACTCTCGTACTGACTTACATTTGGATCGACTTTGCTCGATTAGAGTTTGGACCAACTCAACTCAATGTAGACCTAGACTGACTTGAGTTTGGGTCAACTTGACTTGATTCTGATTCAAACCAACTCGATCCAACTTTTCATGAACGACTCGATGATACATTATTTAGATTTGCTAATTTGGTCGAAACTAACCTTTCATAATTCGAAATTATCATAACTTTGATTTTGGATTTCCAAAATCCAAAAAACTATACAATATATAGTGAATCCAAATCTAATTAAATAACTGAACTTAAAATTCAAAAATTTAAATTTATATTAATATTAATTCATTTAAATAGAATTAAAATAATATAGATTTAGATAATTATAACTAGGATTTGAAAATTTAAATTTTGTTTTTACTCTTAAAATTAATAAAGTAGATGCTAGCAATGCAAAGTCATTCCTGGACATAATTTGTCTCATAACATTTTAGGGCCTTTTAGTGTTTTTTTTTTCACATATTTTCTATAGTTTTCCTCTACCTTTTGAAACCCTACTTTTTCAAAATGGAAGAAATAATGCAAAATGTTAGTATAGTACTATCCAGAAAGGTAGTTTTCTGTCTATATTTTCAAACCCTTAAATACACTTCACAATGAGAATGAAATCCAAATTTTAAAAGTTTCTGACAATGTACTTCTTTTGACAAAGTCCATGACAAGTAAAATGATATACAAAGAGTGTCACTTTAAACTTAGATTAAATGCAAATAAAAGGTAAATTCTGATTCAAATCAATATTATTAGCATTTTCTTAAACTAAACGTATCAGGATTCATTGATGGAAGCAAATGAATGTGAACATTCACCACTATAAACATTATTTAACTTCACTAGCACTTGTTTGAGAGAGCTAAATCCAAAATTTTCCTACTCTTTTAACTTTTAGTATTTTGAAAGCAAAAACCTTTCACCACTTTCAACTGTGTTGAACTCAACTCACGTGTCCAAGATTAAATCTACTTTATTCTTATAATAGACATCAGCTTAATCGATATATACCATTTATATAATATAAAAAATAAATTTTTAAAAAATTATGTTTTTATTTTTAAAAAATTAACTTTTATAACAATATTGCATTTCAGTTGAAAACTATTATTTAAAAACTGATTTAATATTTTCACCTATTCTTGAAAATTAGAATAGTCACTTTATAATAAGAGTTTCATCAAAACAATAAAATCAAATCAACCACAAGCTCAAATTCATATCACTAAAATCAAAGCTTTTAAAAGAAAAAAAATATATAGTTATTCAAATCATTTTGTTACTCTTCTTAAAAGAAATCTTAATTTAATATATATTGTATGCCGAAAGGCATTTTATTTACCGACCATTTATCTTAACAAAACGATATTAAATTCATTAAGAAATATGTTATCGACAGATAAGACGAATTCATAATAAAAGTTAATTATTATTAAAGTAACTAATCTCCTTCTATGTAAGGTTAAGAAAGTATTAGACTTTTATGGATATAGAATAATCTTTTTATATGAAAAGACTCGTAGAAAAACTATCAATAGATAAGAGTTTCAAAGATAAAAGGTAATAATTTTTCAACTACAATATCTATAGCTTAAATATATTCACCGTTAACTTTAATTTTTGCAAATAATTTTTGTGAGTCTGAGAAATCAAGATACCGAACAAAAAATCTGAACTTTTCCTAACATATATCATTTAAATTTTGATTGTATACCATACTACTGTGCTGAAAAAAAAAAATACCATACTTACTGTTTCATATAAAAAAAAAAAAACTTTTGAAATCCTTTAAATCTTTTAACATGCTACAAAGTCTTACCTTAATATAGAAATTTCAAAATAATTGATTTATTAGTTTTATAATATGCTGGTATAATGCAGTGTCTTATGCACTAGTGGACCATCTAACGATTTATAATTAAATAATGTCTGATCCACTTATTTTAACACCATGGTTTTTATTTTGAAGATATTCAAAGATGTTACATCGGATCATGCAGATTTTTATTACATTTTTTAAAAACATCAAGATTCTCTTATAAGAAATAAAATAAAATATCAATATCGGGAATTATTTACAAAGATTATAATATAATACACGTTTGAAGCACGCTAGCATGTGCAATATTTTATATTTTTTGCAATATCTTATTGATACTGTAGTTAAAATCACATGTATGATTGAGTTAATTTTTTTACAATGTAATCATTAAAATAGTCTTAATGGAACTTGCTACTAAAGTAGTCCAAAATCTCTTTTTAAATGTTTTACTTTCCTCTAAACTGAAGTATAATGACGCTTTAGATATCTGTGAAATTAATGAACGTGGAAAATTCCTTCAAAAGGAAGAATTAAAAATACTTTATTGTGAAAATATTTTTATTTAAAATTATATCATTTAATTTTATAGTAGCTGCTATTTTTTTTTATTAAAGCATGTGACAACTTAATAAAAATATAAAAACAACCCCAAAGAGTATTGGTAGCAATAACTCTCTTTTGAGATATTATTTTTGGGTATTTAAGATGACTGTAGAGAAAGGACCAGCACCACTTATCAAGGACCAGCACATGTCTACACTCATAACAACACACATAACAAGTTCCTTCAAGAAAAAAAAAATGTAGAGTGAAAAAAGTGAGGGCTGCATATATTAGAGTAGAAAAAAATACTTTTTTTATTCTATAACAAATAAAGATGTTAGGGATCTAAATGTTTTACTTTTTTATTCAATTATGAGAATAAATGAGTAAAATTCAGAATTTTATCTTTATTATTTTTTTTATTAATTGAAGATAAGAACATTTTATATTATATAGAATTTTATCTTTATTATATTTTTTTATTGATTGAAGATAAGAACATTTTATATTGTATAAGTGAGTATAAATTTTATTTTATTAGTTGATTTCATAAGGTTAACTCTATTTTCTAATAGAGTATAGAGTCATTTAGAATCTATCCCAATGACAATTTGTTGTCACTATTGGACCACCCATAACTATATAGTTTCACACACTGCAGCTTCGACGTGATGAAATGTGTTAGAGATCTCACGTCAACAAAAGATAAATATATTTCATAATATATAAGTGAGTGTAATTCTCACCTTATGAATCAATTTCGATTTTGTAAAGTTGGGTTAGAATCAAAGTTCACTTCCTAATAAATATATATATTTTATTTTATTTTTTTTATAAATAGAATAAAAGGTGAACAAGTTCTAAACTAAAAAAAAAAAAAAAAAAAAAAAAAAAAAAAAAAAATAATATTATTTAATGAAAAAAAAAAAATAAAAAACAAAAAAAAATGAATAAAAAAAAAATAAAAAAATAAAAATATATTATAAATTTATAAA
>Ga0123342_1005558_pt1 | contig 18150 bp, 9 predicted proteins | sample Turbeawhitnodule_FD_89960 | JGI IMG/M metagenome (GOLD analysis project Ga0123342, IMG submission 89960) | Root nodule microbial communities of legume samples collected from Mexico - Turtle bean Mexico white nodule | ecosystem: Host-associated > Plants > Roots > Nodule | place: Mexico: Nepantla...
AAAAAAAAAAAAAAAAAAAAAAAAAAGAAGTGGGTGGGCTCTGTTTCTGGTTCTGTGATTTTGTTTGACGGGGGTTACAAATATCATTTTACGTTTTTTAATAGTATGGACTAGTATAATTGTGAATTTATATTTAATTTTTTAATCAATCCAGTGCCTAATGTGATAGAACTTTACAAACTCGAAAAAGTAAAGTGACAATTTACAAAAAAAAAACAATTTTAAAGATATATATATATATATTAAATTCATGTAAAAAAATAAATATAACAGTATAATGGAAAATATATTTTTATGTGATTTGTTTGTGTAGGGTGTAAGTTAGCAGTAGCAGTTTCCGGCACGGGAGCAATGATGGAGGGCACGTGCACCGACGGCATCAGTGGTGGAACCCACAAGGAAGGAGCACGCACCACCGCTCTCTTCCACATGGACCACCCAATCAGGCATGCCTCTTCGCAACTTCCTCTTAATTCTTCCACATTCCATTAATATATGTACATGCTTCACTAAACATCTTTTTATCATTCATGTTTACTCATCTTTTTTATGTTTAAAGTATTTAATCTCTCCATCACTGAAATAATATTATGCGTAAATTATGCCTAACATCAAGATTATCAGTCATTAATTTTCTTCAGGAAAATGTCTTTCTTGTTCCTATTCAAGATTCCTATGCTCGTCTTCAACTGATTTTTCAGTCATTCAAATTTACGGTTTAACCACTCACTTATTAATTCATATTTAGATTACATTTGATACTCATAATGATTAGATCTTCTTAAACTTGAACGTATAGATCAAAGTAAAATATAAGTTATAATTCCAATATCTAAATTTGTCTATCAATTTAGCTTTACATGCTATCAAAGAACAATATTTCTAACAATTTTTTCCTTTCTTTCTTCTTCTTTTTTCTCTCTTTTGTTTATTCTCTAGCATGTTCCTTTCCTTCATTATTCTCTTTCAATTTCTTATTTTAGTTTATCATTTCTTTCAAAATTAGTTTCCACTATGCACAAGCTGATTTTGCCCTAAATCATTTTTGTTCTAATAATTTTGAATTTGAAGTAAGTGTTTTTTATTTAAAAATTTATATATTGTTATTGTCACTTTTATGATATTCTTTTGTACAAGATCTTGTGTTTGATAACTTTTTTTTTTATATATTGTGATGGTAATTGGTATATGAACATATAAAGTTGTGTATATTGAAATACTCTTATTTATATAAAAAAATGTTAGTTAATACTGTAGCGTATTATATGCATGGAGATTCTAATTATACCTTATATTACAATATTAGAGAGATATAAAAATTTATGGGAATAAAGACAGTATTATTATAATGTTTGAAAGAGTGATGAAATGAATATAGAAAATGAAAATATAAAATATTAATACAAGTTTTAAATAATTACTCGTAATTTATTTCAAAATAAATAATCACTAGTGAGACATAATTTTTTATACAGTAGAAGTTTTTGAAAACATTTCTACATAAGAATTAGTAGAAAAGAAAAGATTCTCAACGTTAATATTTTATCTATAATATTAATTAGTTATATATTATGAAGTCGACACACTCCTCTTAAATGGCGTGTCGGATACTCGTATCGGACACGACACTCGTATGACACTTGTAGGACACGTATCTATAAAGTGTCCAATTCAATAAGTATTTATTAGATTTTTGACAATTATAGTGCGGTTCTAACACAATCTTAAAAAGAAAAAATACATTAATTTTTTAAAACCTCAAACTTATTATATAAATTTTTATTATAATTATAAAAATAAGAAACAAATCATTTTCAACTAGTCATGAAAAACATCTTTCTATTCTAAAAGATAATCTGAAACATACTTTTACATATAAATATTTATTGTCAATTTATATAATTAATAATTATATAATATATAGATTTGTGTCCCGTATCCCATGTCCCATATTTTAGAGATTATACGTATATCTGTATCCGTATCAGTATCCATGTCAGTGTCTGTTTTATATATTTACATATAAGTAAAAATTTAAGAATTATAAATTTAAGAATGCATTTGTCTTTTATCTATATTATAATGTAAATCATTCCATTTTTATTTTTTAAGTTCAAGATTATATCTGTTTGTTAAAAACGATATAATGCATGTTAATATAAAGATCTTGGAAACTCGCGTACGACAACCATAGTCGTAGTTCTTCGAATCACGACCCATACGTTCTTTCGGATATTGTCGTATCGTGAAATCACTTATTAAATAAAACATTTGGATTCTTATAACCATTTTATTTTTTAATAATAAAAGAATTAGTTTTCTAATAATTTGTTTTTTTAAGACGAAAGGAAATTTATTTCACATTTTTCAAAGAAATATGTACAATAACTGGTGTAGGACAACATTTAATATATTGACCGTACTCCGTAGAACCATGGCCCATACACGTTCTTATGATCTACATTTTTAATATAATAACAAAAATATATTTTATAATCTCTGTATATGTCTAGAAGGATTCAAATCAAATTATTTGCATCAATTATTAGATTATTTATATATAATAAATATTTATTACTTTTACATATTTTTAAATCATGTACTAGGTCAATCTGTATCCATACAAGAGAATTGTTGAAATCTTCGTCTTCCTCTTTCGGTCGGACAAGTTGTTGGGTGCTTGACTGAGGTCTTTTTCGTCTTCGTGCTTCTCCTTCGGCTCTCGGTCTTGAATGAACATCGAATGTGGTACCCGCAGAAGGCATTCCGACGCTCAAGTCAATAAAACGGATGATCGATATTAAGGTAGGTGTACAGTAATAAATGACGTTTCTCCTTGAAATGTCTGCTATTTATATTATTTTAATGAGCTTACTTTATTGGGTCTGATTAGTGAAATAGATCTCACTTAGGGTTACATTACCTAATCCTTAATAATGGATTAGCTTCACTGACCTTGACTTGAGTGTTAAAGGGTGTATGTGGATCGGTCGGCCAGGCCGGCCTTGACGATTTCTACAACCTCGACCAAGTTCCCGAGATCTCAGCTGGTTCCACATGTCTCGGTCAAATCGCCCATACCGGTACATAAATAATTTTATATGATAAAACTTTCTCAATGTGATTTATGATATAACTTTTCAATCTAAAATTTAAAAAATTAAAATATTATAAGAGTTATTGCCATTTATAGTTGTGTAGTTTTATCTCCTCGTCGATGAAGATTAAATTAAACTAGTATAATTCATCCACTTAAATTTTAATGAAGTCTTCCTCTTAAGAACATTTTTTTCTATCTACAGTATTCAACCTCAAGAACTTATCTAAGAAACTGTTTGGTACAACTGATTCCAACATTATAAGACATTAACAAAAAACTATATAATTTATAAGAACCAAAATTAAGCAGATGAAGAAGGCTAAAAAAAAAATTATGATATTTACGGAAAACTAAAATACATATCAAACCTAATAATTATTATATAGATATAAATGTTGGAGATCCCACATCGACTAAAGATTAGAGCCTTTCATTGTATATAAGTGGGTGCAAATCTCAATCCTATGAGTCGGTTTTATGGGGTTGAGTTAGACCTAAAGTCCACTTTGTAATATGATATCAGAGTTATTTCAAACCTATCGCTTCTTTTTCTTTCTTTACTATTTGGTTTTATTAATAAAATATTATAATAAAATAATTATTTATAGGGTTATGTAATGGTAATAATTAAGAGAAATTTTATGATTTCAAAGTATCATCTCTTTAAGTGAGTAAAAACGAATAGCTGTTATTGCAGAAGAATCTTAGAAATATATAGAGTTTTAGTGTTAAAACCAAAAATGAAGACACAATAATTTTAACTTCCAAAACCTTCATTAACAAAAATAGGAGAAGTACATTTTAACATTACTTTCAATTTCGATAATTTGACACTAACTAAATCATTCTCCAAGTGATCTTCTTTTTTCTGTTATTATCAGTGCTTGCAATATTTGGGGTAAAATAAGCAATGTTTTATGTTGGAAAGGATTTGGATAAAAACCGACAGCAGTTACTTGTTAAAATTGCCTACGACAAAGAGTGTTGATGCATGACAAAAGAAAAATGGACATCATCATCACCAATGTTCAGATATGTGAAGGCATAGGAATGAGAATGAAGCCTGCACACTGCAAAATGGGAATCATAAAGCCATAAACAGAGATTTCTTTTTGTTCATATAAATACTTTGGTACAAAAATGTTAAATTATGAATTGAATGTCCATTTAAATTTTTTTTTTCACATTTTATAAAGAAAAATGTTTTATTAACACTCTGTCACTAACACAGACTTGACATCGCTTGCGTGACATTAATTGACGAGTAACATTTGGTCAAGATGTGACACTGACTCTATATTATAATATATGATTCGTAACACACACAAAAATGGTTACCCGTGTGTCTGTAAGTGATTACTTACGTGACGCACACAAAACTGGTTACCCGTGTGTGTAAATGGTTACTTATGTGACGTTTATGGTAACCCATTCTTCATGAAAAAAAATTCAATTTTTTTTAATAAGAACCATATATTACACTACTAGAACTACCCAGCCACAGGTTCCTCCACATATACTGGCTCACGCAAAACTGGTTACCCGTGTATCTGTAAGTGGTTACCTATGTGACATTTATGGTCACCCACTCTTCATGAAAAAAAAACATTTTTTTTTAATAAAAACCATATATTACATCGGTTAGATAGTTTAACCGATGTAATAACCCTACCATAATTGGTTACCCAGCCACAGGTTCTGGCACACACAAAATTGGTTACCCGTGTGTCTGTAAGTGGTTACCTATGTGACGTTTATGACTCACCAACTCTTTATAAAAAAAAATCATTTTTTTTAATATGGGCCATATATTATATCGGCTATATCACTTAACCGATGTAATATGAGTCATTTTGAGTAAAAAAATATATATATTACATCGGTCGTTTCTAAGAACCAATGTAATATATATTTTTTACCCTATTTTGAAGCTTGTGCTGCTCATTTACGCGCAATCTCACTCTGTCACATCTATCGCGTCAAATGTGTGTCGAGGAGGTTAATTATAGAGAATCTTTTATAAAAGAAGTGAAGGATGAAAATAGGTAGTGAGGTAGTTGTGTTTAGTTGACCGTGATAGAGTGTATCGTACATGTGGGGGAGACGTAAGAACTTTTGCTTACTTCTCAATTTTGAAAACATATGCACTTCTTCGAGCATTAATGGAAAAAAATGTATCCTACTACTTCTAATACCTTACTACTAAATTCACTTCCTTTGATAGTTACATCTAAGTAGATCGTGACTAGATATCTATACAACTTTCTTGTATAGCAAAATGCTAATATTATTTAATATTTTACTAAGTATATCATTTAGTATATAATGTGGTAGACCCAAATATTGGGAGATTTTGAAATTTGAATTATCTTACATTCATTCATTAAACAAGTTGAGAGGTTTCATTAAGAGGTTGACATTGATTTATCATTTGAACGAATAATTTATGTAATATTAACAAGTATAAATAGATCAAAAAGATATTTGGAAATATTTACTATAAATTAACAAAATAGAGTAAAAGTTCAAAAATAAAATTTAATCTAATTTGATATTTGAATTATCTTACATTAGTTAACACATATTGAAAGGCGAGAAGGTTAACATCAATTTTGTTGTCTTAACGAATACTAGTATAAATAAATCAAAAAGATATTTAGAAATATTCATTACAAGTCAACAAATTATAATTAAAAATAAAATATAATCTAAATATGTTTAACTAGTTATTTTATTTTATTTGTAAATAAGACATGAAGAAGAAAAGTCGACTTGCATCAAAGTGTTGGATTCAATAGGTCCATTATTTATTAGTATAAATAACTACATTTAATTCATTAGTTAAAATTACATTTAAAGCAAAAAATTGACTTAAGTTTCGGATAACTTTTGCAAGTATATTTCTCAATAGTTCATAGATAATTATCGATTAGCTTCTCGATAGCGGATGACGTGATAAATTCACCAAACACTCGTAGAATAGACTTTAAATAGTTATGATATCATATTAAGTGAATTTTAAGTTTAACTTAACCTTATAAAATCGACTTATAAGATAAAATTTACATCTACTTTATATCGATTTAATATCTAGTCGACGTGGAATCTAGAACGTTGTGTTAAATGTTGATGAAATTATAGATGAAAAACATTTGATCCAATTAATTTAAAAGCGACGAGAATCATGGGAAAAAGTTTCGTTGAAGGGCAGAGATGAGGTGGGTGATGAAGAAGAAGATGGAGTGTGAAAGACTAAACCTGATTCAAGCGCCCACTTCATTTGGGATCCAAATTGTAATCTTCTTCCGTTGTTCCCGGCGTTGAAGACTGCAGAAAGTTGAAATTAAAAGACAAAAAAAAAATGTACTAAGTAGAATTGAGAAGACCATTAATGGAGCGGAACTAACTTGGTGGTTTCCTCGAGACAAACAAACACGGTCCCAAGTGGGGCTTCTTCAAGGATACTGTGACCAACCAAGCAACCACAGTAAGCTTCCAAATTCGGTTACTTTCTGCTTTGCTTTAACATTCTACGTACCTTTTCGTGGCAGTAGAAATTTCGTCAAACAAATATTTCAACGTATTTACCAAAATTATTAATCAAATTATATGTAATTATTCAGTGACTTTCAACGCTTTTTTTAGTTTTGCCTTTTCACTGTTTTTTGTAAAAGTGAAGATTCCTGTATAACTGCTCAAGAACATACCTAGAAGAATAAAATCACAATAACATACACCATCACTGCACTGAATTCATTGTGAACACGTATCACACAAACTTTTAATTTATTCTCACTAACTCATATTAATTATAAATTATTTATTAATAATAAAATTTACTTTAAATACTAATAATATTTTTAATTTTTAAAATAGTATTTAATTTAATTAATAATAACTAATTATTATTTTCTTTATCATAAACTTTTATTTAATAATTTTTTTAGTAATAATTTATTTTATATTTAAAATTATCTTATACATAGACAAGTAGTAGTGGCCAACTGAAAACAATAAAAGTACACAAGATGAGAGAAGAAATCTCCCATATTAATAATTTTTGCTTTGTTACTATTATGGGTGTAAGTAAACTATAAAGAGAAAAAAAGGGGGACAAGAGTTTGGTACTTAAAGCACAATAAAGTTAGGTTTGACTGTGTTGGGGGTTCTTTACACTAGTTCATCCCTCTTTATTTAATATTTTGTTTTAATGCAAATTTCCCATAAATATGAATTTTATAATGTAATGAGCAAGGTATGTTCCAATTGAATTTTGTACCAACTCAAAGACACACATTCTTATTGGCCTAATGCATTTAAGATTTCTCTTTACTATGTTATGCACTTCATCAAGTCGTCTCTGTATCCCCAAATATAAATGTTAATATTTGACGTATCATTCATAAAGGGCTTTTTATTTTTTATATCAATTCTTCCCATTTTATTAAATTACAATAACTACCTATAATAAAAAAGTTACTATCTACAAAATAAATAAAAATTACATACAATAAAATTATCAATATTTATTTTTATGATTTTTTTTATAAGTTAATAATATATTTTATTTTTATAACTATCTATGCCCATTATATAAAAAATTACACCATTTGATAACTTCATTTGTTGTCATTTTTTAATTAGATAATTTTACTCTCTAATAAAAAAATAATTTATCTTTTATTTAGTAAAATAATGTTTCTTTATATCAAAATAACTAAATAACTTCTTTTTTTAAATAACGACTACATAATTTTTTAAAACTAATTTAAAAAAATTATATATATATATATATATATTTATTGTATTATTTTTAATTAATTACTCATAAAAATAATAAAAGTATATATTTTAATGTAATAAAAATATGAATACACATTATATGTGTTTTCGCAAATAATCTGTGATGAAAATTCTTTTTTATATATATACAAATTATATTCATATATCTTATCTTTATTTATAATAATTTTATTGCGTGGTTTAAAGATAAATATTAGATTAAATAAAATGAAAATGTGATTGTGGTGGGTAAAACAAATAATCTGTTATATATATATATATTGCAAATATAATAAATTAAAATAAAATAAAATACTAAATTTAATTCATTAAAATAAAACAATGATAATAAAAATGCAAATATATACACAAAACTTGTATTCGAGTAGTTATAATAAATAATGAGCTCGCCATTTGTGATCCTCTCGTAAAATACTTTAATCAAATAAAAATATATATAGTAAAGAGTGTAAAAACTTGTTAGTTGCATTGGTGATATAAATATTATAAGATGGACTTTAAGTCTAATATTTAGTTTGATGTAAAATTTTTGACCCGATAGAGATAGTCTGATATCATATTATAAATTAAACTTCAAACTTAATTCAACTCCATAAAATCCACTTATAAGATTAAAGTTTGTACCCATTTATATATAATGAAATATTTTAATCTCTAATCGACTTGGATTTTCCAGTAAATATTTAGTAGAAGTTAAACATGTCTAATTTAATCATCACATATAAAATTTAATAATGAAATTTGGTCTTTCAGCAGAAATAGTAAAACACTGATTTCAAATAAATAAAGATCTAAAAGAGACTAGAAAACATTTGATACTTTTTACAGTACATACAATTAAACACTTATTTTGAATAGTTAATCCAACTTCATGTGTTCTTTACCTAATATTACTAATTTTTATATAAAACAACTTTGAATACATTAATTATGATATATCTTTTCAAATAAGAAAAACCATAATCTGACATGTTTAAAGAAAGTTCATTAATGAATTGGTGAAACTAACTAGGTTGCAAAATGTAAAATTGTAGTGGTGCAAGAGAACTCCAGAAACGGTTTCCACCGTTTACTGGTTTACTGATACTCTCTTTGTTTGTCTCTTACAGTTACTTTGTGTGATGTATGAGTGTACTTTGTGGTGTGGCAGTATGACACTTGACAACAGTTATAAATAATTTGCTATCCTCTCCCAGCTGCAACCGAACAACACCACACTGCTTGCTATTAAGGAATGGACCCTCTTCCTACTCTTACTCTCACCATTCCACCGTCACCCCACTCTTAGAACAATTATTTCATCACCATTTTCACTTTCTCTCTTCCTGCACACCACACTGCCTAACATGGAAACCACCTCGTTTTCCATCCTACTGTTGTTTTTCCTCTTGGCTTCTTTGTCTTTGAGTTCTCATGCTGCTGTCACCTACGACAGAAAGGCCATTCTCATCAATGGCCAAAGGAGAATCCTCTTCTCCGGCTCCATACATTACCCCAGAAGCACCCCTGATGTAAGCCGCAAAAAAGAACATCATTGGAAATTACCAGCTTTCTTTAGTTTCCTGTCGGATTTTTCTAATTTTGTTGTGAAATGGTGTCGGCGCAGATGTGGGAAGATCTGATTTTTAAGGCCAAAGAGGGAGGGCTTGATGTGGTTGAAACCTACGTCTTCTGGAATGTTCATGAGCCTTCTCCTGGCAATGTGATTCTTCACTCTCTGTTTTCTTTTTTTTTGGTTTTGGTGTGTTTTCATTTTTCGGCCTCTAATTTGAGCTTTTGGTCGATTGTTCTTGCTTCTTCATGGAACTCAATTCAGTACAATTTCGAAGGGAGGTATGATCTGGTGAGATTCGTGAAGACTATACAAAAAGCAGGGCTTTACGCTCATCTCCGCATTGGACCTTATGTCTGTGCAGAATGGAATTTCGGGTAACTTCTCTTTTTCTAACATGGCAATGGAATTCCCCTGTCGTCGGGTTTTAAATTATGGTTGCAGTCACAGTTTCATTGCACTTGTGGTCAATGCGGCCACAATTCTGGTCGTAGAGACTCTACAAAACTTGTGTTGCTGCGGAAATAGCACTCGCAGACTGTGCTTTTAAAGCCTGTTTGTCATTTTTCTTTTAGACACACTCTTCTCATTGCTTAGCATCTTAAGTTTTTTATCTTATATTGTTTTGTTTTGTGTGCAGAGGATTTCCTGTTTGGCTTAAGTATGTTCCGGGGATAAGCTTTAGAACAGACAATGAACCTTTCAAGGTATGACTTTTTTTTCCAAAAATATTTTATGATAAGACTTCTGGGTGCTTTGACTTTTTACTGATGATTCATGAACTGTGTTGAAGAGGGCGATGCAAGGATTCACTGAGAAGATTGTGGGGATGATGAAGAGTGAACAACTATTTGAGTCTCAGGGTGGCCCCATTATACTCTCTCAGGTGAACATCTGGGCCTTTCATTTCAAAGCACCAGTGGCTATGAACTTTTCACTCTAGATCTAGTTTGAACAGTGAAACATTTACTGTGTGCTGTTTTAGATTGAGAATGAGTACGGGGCACAGAGTAAGTTGCAAGGGGCTGCTGGTCAAAACTATGTGAATTGGGCTGCCAAAATGGCTGTGGAGATGGGAACTGGAGTGCCTTGGGTGATGTGCAAGGAAGATGATGCGCCAGATCCAGTGGTAAGCAGTCTTACTCTTCCTCTTGAAAACTGTATATAAAATGCAATCCATTAACATGCCAAGGTGTTCTTTTTGGTTATTCTATGATTATTTTAACTTTCAGAGACTCGTAACCTTAAAAATTTGGAAAATTAAATGCAGCACTCAGACAATTGCGTTTACTTCATTTATTTTAATAAATTAATCTGTTTCGTCTGTGGGGTAACAGATAAACACGTGTAATGGCTTCTATTGTGATAAGTTTACTCCAAACAGACCTTATAAGCCTCTGATTTGGACAGAGGCATGGAGTGGCTGGTAAGCTTTTTTATACTGTGACATTAAAAGTTAGAAATGGAGAAATAAAATATGTGGCATAACTTTCTGTTAAATGTGAAGGTTTACAGAATTTGGAGGTCCAATCCACCAAAGGCCTGTCCAGGATTTGGCATTTGCAGCTGCTCGATTCATAATAAGAGGAGGGTCCTTTGTAAACTACTACATGGTTAGTTTAGTTGGCTTAAGCTGATTCATAAATTGATTATGATGACACCTACCCTGGTAACTAGCCTAGGTTGTCTTGCATTTACCTGTAGTATCATGGAGGAACCAATTTTGGAAGAACAGCTGGAGGTCCTTTCATCGCTACCAGCTATGACTATGATGCTCCACTGGATGAATATGGTGAGAGCTGAATATTCTATGCCTTCTATGTCATTTATAGTGCTTATTGACCCCTTAACAACTAAACCAAAATTCTTCAAGAATTCTGGCAGATAGTAATATGCAAATTAGGTAACTATAAGTCACTACCGTTCTTTTTCTTAGTAACCTCATATGCATGAATTTTTGTCAAATTTTATGTCTAAAAACTTATTAGTCTTCACTACTTTGAAAGCCACAAATATTTTCCTCCAATAACAGTACCCCAGAACCTTTTTTTTCCCTCTTAACTGACTATTTCTGCAATAAAACATTGAAGGTTTGATTAGGCAACCGAAATATGGTCATCTAAAGGAGCTTCACAGGGCTATCAAGATGTGTGAGCGAGCTTTGGTTTCGACTGATGCCATTGTTACTTCATTAGGGGAATCCCAGCAGGTTTGACTGAAGTCAATGTTATTTTGTTTTTCACGTGTAAAGCTTTGTTTACTGATCCTAGCTAACATGCTCCTTTTTCAGGCACATGTATACACTACGGAATCTGGAGAGTGTGCTGCTTTTCTCTCAAACTATGATTCAAAATCCTCTGTTAGAGTGATGTTCAATAATATGCACTATAACTTACCTCCTTGGTCCGTCAGCATCCTCCCAGATTGTAGAAATGTTGTCTTCAATACTGCAAAAGTATGTAACAAAAGTTTGGCATATTTGGTATCCTGTATTGTATTTAGCTATTCTATCCATACTTCTGACAACAACTTTTTCACCTTCAACGTGCCCATTCGACATGATTTAATGACTGAAAAATTATTAAAACCGATGAACTCCTGCTCCTTTTGTTTAGGTTGGAGTGCAAACATCTCAGATGCAAATGTTGCCGACAAATACTCAAATGTTCTCATGGGAAAGTTTTGATGAAGATATTTATTCTGTAGAAGACAGCTCGGCAATCACTGCTCCAGGTCTCCTGGAACAGATAAATGTAACAAAGGATGAAAGTGATTATCTTTGGTATATAACTAGGTAAAGCCTGACTTTTAGCCATTCCAAATATGCTCCTTGCATAACTTTTTCACAATACTTCACTTTTCAGATTCTTTAAGTTTATCCCTTGTTCCTAAGTGAAGAGGTCTAGAAACCATATTGAATGTACTTAATATGTAATTCATTTTATGTCTATGTTTCCGCAGCGTTGATATAGGTTCATCCGAATCCTTTCTACATGGTGGTGAACTACCCACTCTCCTTGTGCAGTCTACAGGCCATGCTGTACATGTTTTCATCAATGGTCAACTTTCTGGTATGTAAATTTTCTTGCTTTTCCATTAGACACTATTTTAGCTTATTGGTATAAGTAAACATGACACGTGTTTCAACCCAGGTTCTGCCTTTGGAACGAGGGAATATAGAAGATTCAAATACACTGATAAGGTAAACCTTCGTGCTGGAACAAACAGAATAGCTCTGCTCAGTGTTGCCATTGGACTTCCCGTAAGTCTTTTTCCTCTTTTACTTTCCAAATCCTACTGTCAGTAAAATGTTTAGTTTCCATAAATAGCTGTTTTTGGTTTGTGCTCAAATTCATTCACCACTTTCATCTTTCTATGATTACGAAAGCCTAACTGTCAGCTAATTTTGGCAAGAAATAACAATATCAATAATGGCTCAATTTTTTCCTCCTAATAACTAATATTATTGACCAAATGTTTTTCTGTATTTTGTTGTCAAAGAATGTAGGAGAACATTTTGAGTCATGGAACACAGGAATCCTAGGTCCAGTTGCACTCCATGGACTTGACCAGGGAAAATGGGACCTTTCAGGGCAGAAATGGACTTATCAGGTTGCATACCCTTACTTTAGAAACTTAAGTTGGTTTATTTTCCTTGTAGAAAATTTCACTAACATGCTTTTAACCAGGTTGGGTTGAAAGGAGAGGCCATGGATCTTGCTTCTCCAAATGGTATCTCTAATGTTGCGTGGATGCAGTCAGCAATAGTTGTACAAAAGAACCAGCCATTGACATGGCACAGGGTATAAAATAAAAAACAAAATGTGCTAAGTTTGACTGAAAATGTATCATTAGCTTCAAAACGATAAACTTAATCTGTGAACTGTGCAGACTTCTTTTGATGCTCCCGAAGGAGACGAACCATTGGCATTGGACATGGAGGGAATGGGTAAAGGTCAGATATGGATTAATGGCCAGAGCATTGGAAGATACTGGACTGCTTTTGCTACTGGTAATTGCAATGACTGTAATTACGCCGGTTCATTTAGACCTCCAAAGTGCCAACTTGGTTGTGGCCAACCAACCCAGCGATGGTGAGTATTACTAACAATCACATTGTGGCTTCTGCAACGTTATTATATTGGTGAACACAGTCTGAGGCAGTGCAAATCTTATATTACATTTCATTTCATGCAAAATGTTTCAGGTACCACGTCCCTCGATCTTGGTTGAAGCCAACACAAAATCTTTTGGTTATTTTCGAGGAACTCGGGGGAGACCCTTCAAAAATCTCGCTAGTGAAGAGATCAGTGAGCAGTGTCTGTGCTGATGTGTCTGAGTTCCACCCAAATATTAAGAATTGGCACATCGAGAGCTATGGTAAGTCAGAAGAGTTCCGTCCACCCAAGGTTCACTTGCACTGCAGCCCTGGCCAGACCATCTCTTCCATTAAATTTGCCAGCTTTGGAACTCCTTTGGGTACATGTGGGAACTACGTACAAGGAGCTTGCCATTCTCCAGCATCCTATGCCACATTGGAGAAGGTGATCTATCATATCTCCATAATACATTAACTTCTAATAAATTCTTCCTGGGAAATATACTTAATTCCTCCTCTCTTTCTGTTTCATGTTTCAGAGATGTGTAGGAAAATCAAGATGCACAATCACTGTGTCAAACAGCAACTTCGGCCAAGACCCATGTCCAAACGTGTTGAAGCGGTTATCAGTTGAAGCTGTTTGCGCTCCAAGTGCTACAAATTGGAGGGGTTGATATGACAAGGAAGCAGCACCCTTTTACGTTTAGTGTGCAGTGACTTAAAGGGATGAACAATAAAAGGAGCATAGGTGAAGTTGAAGGTAGTTGTGTAGCTGAAGAGTAGGCTTAGTGGCATAGTGTGGAAGTAGCTCTGTAACGAAGTATGGGTTGTGCCAAGGCACGTCGTTTATAATTTGATTTGGTGGGGTTAACGGGGCTTGTGTAAATTTTTCATAGTTAGATAGGTGAATGTGAAACCAATGGTCTGAAATTTGGACCCTTGTGTGTGAATTTAGAGTGTACCAGTTCCCGACCTTTTTAACCGGATACGGGCATTGGGAATCGAGGCATTTATGTTGGTGTGATTTGTGTTTCTTTTTTGTAACTGTATTAAATTAATGAGGTGAGACATACCACAAACCAGGTTTAAGGTGGGAGTGGGTCCTACTGTAACCATTGTCTGATCAGATTTATAGAAGTTCAGTATTTTGTTTACTTTGCCTCTCAAGTAGCTACTGTAAGGTACTCTTTATTTTCTACTCTGTTTTCATTTTAGTTGCTACAGTATATGATAGTGCAAACTATAATGTGACATGAAGCACGTTTAGTTTCTATATGTTGTTATCAAAATTATTTGGTATAGGGTTTGTTGGGACACTAGTATGAACATTTCGGATTACTCAACGCACTTTAGTAACAACATATTTAAAGGCCTGATATTAGAGTTGTGAATTTGATACATGATAATGAGTAATGAAACAATCCTAAAGTATACTAAATGACATGAGTAATGAAACAGTCCTAAAGTATACAAAATGTATATTAAATGAGTGGATTGAATAAGTTTTAACCCCAAAGTCCCAAACATAAAGTGGTGAGGATCATGACTAAAGTGGATTTTACTTATTATAACTTTTAAATATTTTTTATAATTTTATGACTTATAAAAATATTTTAAATTATAAATTGATTTTTAATATTTTATATTGATTATAAATTATTTTTTAATTAATTTTATTATTATAACTTAATTGGAAGGCTAGGTCCAATCCAACTTGTTTAACTAGGCTAATCTAACATAACTTTGACTCAACCCAATTTGATATTGTTTGATATAATCTGACATTTGTTGACCTTATCTGAGTTTGACCTAATATGGTTTGATGTGAACTTGCTCAACTTAATCCGAAGTGAGTCTAGCTTAACTCGACTTGACATAGTCTAACTCGACTTTGTTCAACATAGTCCGACTTTGTTCAACATAGTCCGACTTTGTTCAACATAGTCCGACTTTATTCTGCTTGACATGAACCTGTGATAACTCAACTTAATATGAGTCTAACTCAACTTGACCAAATGTTGGTCTGACTCGACTAGGTTCGATGAACACTTTAATTAACTCAACGCAATTTAAGGTGTGCTCAACTTAACTATGTCCGAGGTGAACCCAACTCGACTCGTCCAAGGTGGACCTAAAATAATTTAGTCTGAGGTGAGACTAACCTCTTGCAATTAAGAAAACAAGTACTTGCATTTCTTAACCACCTTTAAGTAGAACAATATTAACCACTTTTAAGGAGAACAATATTGTTTTCAGATAAAAAGAATTAAAAATAATTAAAGTATTAAAATTACTTTCATTTTAAAATCAATTGGTTACATTCATTTCAACCATTAATGTTAGATCATTCCTATCCGTTTTTGTTTTGAAACTACCAATGTTATGGTCAATTTAATAAATTTTTTTAACTAAAAGAACACATTGATACATTATAAAAAAAAAGAACCTATTGATACAAAGTTGAGAACAATATAACAATATGGGACAAATGATCAAATCTATAAGATATAAAAGTCAAAATATAACCTAAATGTTTGAGTAAAAAAGTTAAAAATATAAGAATGAAAATCTTTTTATACTGACTTCTTTATAAACACTTACAAGACAGTGACATAAACTAATTATAAAAGTTCTTTTATATAGTTTCACAAAATTTGTATTTAAACTTTCGTATAAACTAATATGCGACGAAATGTACTATTTATCTTTATTTCTTAAACGTACTTCTCCTGAAACAGAACACGCACGCTCATTCTCCGTATTTTCGCCATCGAAAACCCGCGCACAGCAGTTAATTTCCTAGTGTACTCGATTCCGCTTCCATGTCCCTGTTTCCCAAAACTGAGAAAGACGACGTCCTCGTCGTCGACATTGATAGCGAGAGCGAAGACGGCGACACCGTAGTTTCCACCATAAAAGACGAGTTGTCACAGAAGATTCCATCGTCTCAAGTCGAGCTTGTGCAGCAAGAAACACCTGTGTCGAGTTCCGCTCTTTCGGTTCCCGACGGCCGGTTCAGAAGTTTCTGGAAAGCCGGGGATTTCGTTGTTGGTCCCTCTTCGAAGCCCGCGCCCTTTCAAGGTTTTGCACATTTAGCCCTATGCCGTTTTAGTATTTTTTCATTCCTCCGAAATTTAATTTCATTATTCACACAGTTCTCTTAGGTTATATTTTGACGAAGGTGTGTGGAGGGAAATGGTTGATAGAGTTATATATATGTATGTATGTGTGTGTCTATATATATATATAATATTCTAAAATTGAATGATCGATGGTCGGAAAGTTACATGCTAACCTGTCATACAAGGTTTTAAACTGTGATCGTGATCGTGATTTTGTCGCAATTATTGATATTGTGGAAAATTGCAGACAAATGCAGCGGATGTGCCACAGTTGCAGTCGCGGATACTCCTTGAACCTTGAAGTTGCGGGCCAAATTGCGGTCCTTGATCATTTTTTTAAAACCATGGTTTTATTTTATTTCTTTCATTTTTGAAAAGCGTTTACCTGTATAAGTTGTGAAGAGTCAAATAGACGGAGCAGTGGAAGAGACTGATCTCCGGATATCTTTTGAGTGTCCATAACTGAATTAAAACATCCACGCTTGAAGATATAACTGTACAACAACCAAAACAATGAAAAACAACTTAAAAAGAAAAAAAGTGGCTATAGATTAAGGGTCATCTGGTTCCTTCTTAATATTGTGATGTATGACGGCTTTATTATTAAGTTATTGGTTCAGGTTCAAAAGTTAACCCTTATTTCTCTTTCTCCTCTAAACCCTTCCATTCAGGCATACCCTTAACTGTTATGTCTCCAATTGCAGGTCACTTAGAACATGCTCGGGTGCACCCCAAGTTTCTGCATTCTAATGCAACTTCCCATAAATGGGCTTTTGGAGGTGTGGTTTCTTTGCCTCTGTTGTATTTGAAAATATTTTGGGAGTTGGTTTGATTTATAGAATAAATTCATTGTTTGAAAAGTTAAGATAAGAATTGATTTACTTTTGAAATCCTTTTGATTCAAATTGTTTGCCTAGATTTGGTTTGATTTTAGTTTTAATAATTTTAATATTTATTTTCTCTCTTATTAGTTTTACTCTCGTACGTATTCCAAGTAAATGCATTAAAGGAAATTACTTTATTCAAGTTGTTCCATGCATGAATTTTGATATGCAAAATATGTCCAATTTATAGTGCTAGTTTTCGTAATTACACTCCAAAAATGTTACCTTTTTGGCCTGGTTTGTGTGTAAAATTTACTTCTATTGAGAGACTTGGTAATTTTCTTCCTGACATACAATTTTTTTTATGGTTTGGAATGTAATTGTCTGTTTCCCAAGATACATATTGTTGCTTTTGTAGTTTTGTTTAGTTGGAAGGAATCAATGATGCACAAATATGATACATATCTGATGCAACAGTATGATTATTCTGAAGATATAGGATAGGATACAGTATGTCTAAGAAACTTATCTAGATAGCTATAAAATTAATAAAACATAACACATAATTGCAATTTTGCAAATCTAAGTTAACATACTAGAAATAAAAATTTATCAATCAATCTCATTAATAATATCCTATTGTGATTGTG
>Ga0123342_1005559_pt1 | contig 18149 bp, 4 predicted proteins | sample Turbeawhitnodule_FD_89960 | JGI IMG/M metagenome (GOLD analysis project Ga0123342, IMG submission 89960) | Root nodule microbial communities of legume samples collected from Mexico - Turtle bean Mexico white nodule | ecosystem: Host-associated > Plants > Roots > Nodule | place: Mexico: Nepantla...
AGTCTCTCTCTCGCTCACTAATATTATATTTTTTTTTTTTTATCGAATCAAATATATATATATATATATATATATATATATATATATATATATATATATATATATATATATATATATATATTTTCATTTTGTTGTTATTTCGTCACAAAACTAAGTTTTATTGCTTTCCTATTTTTGTCTTGCTCCTTAATTATAATCTAGAATGACTTCATTAATTTGTTGCCACTTCCTCACAATATTTCATTGACTTCATCTAGTGTGAATTTTGACATTTATGATGATAATAGTTCTTTAACAATTGTTATTGAAAAAATGGGGTGATACTTTTAAATTACTTACAAGTTCAAGAAACAAGTTTACTATTTTTTTTTTGTGATGATTTTACAACACTATCATTTTCCTACTTTTATGACTAGTATAGGTCAAATATCAGGATATACAATGATTATGAATCACCATATCTCTTGTACTTTTTTATATATTAAACCTTTCATGTTAGGTATCATTATGCAACTTGGCGTCTCACTTAGGTTGACACCTCAAGTAACAACAATCATCTGCTATCACATGAAAAAAGTATTATTAAAAAAAAATACAAAAATATGGGGGACAAGACCAAAAATCACATGTTAACAAAAATGATACATAGGTAGACTATACTTATTCATAAAAAATTCTAAGAACAGACTAGATGGAAGCCTATTATACCAACGACATGATTCTCTATAAATAAATCCTAAATTAGTCAACTTATCAGCACACGCATTCCCTTCACGAAAAATATGAGAAACCCTAAACTTGATTTTCCCACAATAATTAAGACAAGATTTCCATCGATTACGAAGCATCACAAAACATTTGTCCTAACAGTAAACGCAACACAAACCAAGGAAGAATAACATTCAAGACAAACATTAGTAAGCCTCAACTTTTGAACTTCCTCCATAGCATGTATAACTCCATAAAACTCAGCAACCATAGCAGTTTGAACCAAGGTTATCAGACTCGAGAGTCTACTCAGACTCGTGGGAGCTCAGTAAACCCGACTCATAGACTCGTAAGAGTCTACTTCACATAAAAAATTTAATAAAATAATAATAATTCATGATACCAATTCTATAATATTGAAATGAATAAACAAGTTCATACACCAACTAAATAACTAAATTCCCCAATCTGCCAAAAAATGCCCAATATGTTCAAAAATTCTCAAACCCTAAACCTAAAAATAACCTTGTAGTAGAGTCTCAAACTCGTAAGGGTTTACGAGTTAACCCTAAAGTTTGATAACCTTGGTCTGAACTTCAAAAAACGCAGAGAAAACACCAATAAATTCCCTCATACTTCCACAAGTAGCAAGACCAGGATACCCCTAACGGTCCCATCAGTGTCAACTTTAACTCAGCCTGGTGAAGGATACTCTCATCTAACAAGAAGAGGACGAAGAACTTTACCACTACGAGTATTAATACCAAAAAACTTAATCACGTTGAAATCCAACATATCATTCTTCATTGGAACTTTAGACGAATTTTCCACTAGACAAGTTAAATCTTGAATTACTGAAATAGTCCTAGAAACCTCAATCTTATCCTGAAATCTAGCATAATTCCTCTTATGCCATATCATTTAAATAAAGAAAGTTATCCCAACAAGCTTAATCAATTTAACTAAAGGACTATCACCACTCTTAATAAAAGAAAGGCGATCATCCTTATTAGAGAAATGAGAAGTAAGAAAAATTTGTCGAACCAAACTCTAAATATGCAAAGCATTAGAACATTTAAAAAATAAATGTTGAATAGATTCTTCATGCTTTTCACAAAGCGTACACATAGAACATATATGCAAACCTTTATTCTGAATATGTTGATGTGTAAGAAGCCGCCCATGAAAGCCATAATATATCCCCTCGTACTTTTAGTAACAAACATTATTAAATAAGTGTTGTTAAAAAATATGGTAAAATTTGTTTGAAATTAAATTCAAGTTTTTAAAATGGGCTTTTCAGGATAATTCCATCACAATCATCCTTGTTTTCTCACTTTTAATGATAATTAATTATTGTCATAAAAGCTGATAAAAAAAATTATTGTCATAAAAGCTGATAAAAGGAAATTATTGTCATAAAAACTTTCATTCATGCTTATTTGTATAATAGTTTAATATCTAGCGATATAACTAAAGATTTTTCTTCCTCATTTGAACGTTGATGTCTAAGCACTCATGTTATTTACTCTTCGATCTTGTCGCTAAGATAAAATAAAATACATCATAAAAAATTAATATTAACTTGGATGATTGGTGACAGAGGAGGAGTGTCTAGAACTTGTCTAATGGAGCATCCGACGGTGATATTAGAATTAGAATTATACTTTTCATAGTTAATTTATTATTATGAGTACATTCAAAATAATTATTATACAATGTTTGAAATTAGTTTTTTATATTTAATTGATATTGTTTCAACTTTCATACCCTTCTTCTAAAAATTGTATTGTATGTATTTTCGGAAGTTAATATTTAAAAACAATATGCTTTTAAAATTTTGAAATATTTGTATTATATATTTTGCATTTAAGTAAACATTAGTTTCGCCTCTCAAAATTAATACAAAGATTTGTGCAGTATATCTCTAATTTGAATTATTCTTATGGCAAAGTGACATTCCATAATGCGCTTAAATTTGAATTATTGTTATGGTAAAGTGACATTTCATAATGCGCTGGAGATTGCATATTCATTTCAACTTGGTGGTTTTGGTCTTTATCATACAAGTAATATATATGAACCAATTACATTTGAATGTGCAATGGAGTAACAATATTTGACAAGGACACTTATTTCGTTCAATTTCTCTTAAGTTTTCGTTAAAATAGTTTATGGAATGGAAAATCAATTACTCCAACATTCTTACCCAAATCAGGAGAGAGTTTACATAGGAAATTTGAAGAGAATTTACTTAGAAATTTTGAAGAGAATTTACATAGGAAACTTGAAATTCGTCTACAAATATTATTAATCAACGGTAGACATATCTCTTCCCTGTAGAAAACATTTCATAAAAAAAATTAACACCAAAAGAAAATTGAAAAATATTTTTAATGATAAACAAATAAGTCAGAAACAACTTAGAATGTAATTTTTTTAATAAAGGAATATAAAATAAAATCTATATGAGGAGGGAGAAGAAAATTTCTTCGACAAAAAAAATCAAACAAATTCAAGAAACTAAAAATATTTAAAATTGAACGGTATTTGATTATTATAAATAAATGAAGACGAGTTGACTTCAGGTCAACCGGAAGACCATATCTTCTGGCAGCCACCAAGAGAACCCATAACTTCTTCTTTTAGTGCACTATTCGATGATTGTGTTTTATATATTTTCTTAATTCGAAAGTATCTTTTAGTAGCGTTTATATAACTTTTATATGTTTATTAAAATTTAAAAATCATAATTGTTGATAAACTTGATAATGTTGTTTAATTCTTTAGTCTTTAATCATAATGGTTGATAAAACGAATGCGCGTTTGACTTTGGCATATGCCGTGACAAATGGTTCAGACTTTAAGTCACTCATCGAAATCGCTGTTAGAATTTCATTCATCGTATTTATAGCTTACTTTTTTTAACTAATTAGGTCACCCCTAGAGTATTGCTAATTTATATTAAATAAGTAGATAACAATTTTTATTTAGAAAATAAATATGTTAATATATTTCAATTAATAAAATTACAAAGAAATTATTAATAAAGTAGTTAGGGGTTGATACAACAACTTCTTTCGGTCATATTCTTCTTTCAACTTCAATATTACTTGTTCGGTCTTCGATCTACGGTATTGAACGGAGGTCTGAAAAAAAAATTTCGACGTTTAAGTAAGTACCTTGTATATAGGTGTAATAAATATTGTAATAATGACGTATATTTGTCTTGATTGTTATGCATATTTATAGAGTCTTATGTGCTCTTTTACTGTTGGGCCGAAATTAAAATATGTACCACGATTAACTTTTATATTACCCTTACCTTAATATATTTTTCTTGTGTATGATCATTCGGCCCCTAACGGTACACTTACTCCTCAGGCTCGAGAGATAGTTTTTGAAGACTAGTCTTTGTACGGCCGTTTCTTAGGGGTGGATGGGACATGCCCGTACAATCGCCACATGAATCAAGGTGAGATGGGACATGCCCTAGGAGCTCCAGAAACATCCTTTTTGGAGGAAAACTTTTAAAACATTATTGGGATTTTCATTTTCAAATAAGAGTCGTTTGATGCGAATAAATTTAACGGTTCTAGAGAGTGACTCTTGGTATGTTGAGGCTAAGGTTTCTATAAATAGGTGTCCCCTCGTTAAATCATTTCTATCTTTTTTTTTACTCTTTTTTCTCCTCCGAATACCAAGTTGAAATGAGGTGTCAACCGTTCCCCCTTTAACGTTAGTGATGTCTTCTTCTGATTCTTTGGTTGGGTCATTTTCATCTTTTTCCTCTGAGGGGGGTCTTTGGATGTAATAGGTGGGTATAGTGGGTCTAGGTTTGGTTTCTGTCGGGTGAACATTCTTGGCGGGGTGACCGGTCTAGCTAATAAGGATGTGGAAAACCGTCCTCTATGTCGGATGAGGTACGATTGGGTAGACCGTAGGGTGACTGAGTATTTTACTTAGTATAGATGAGTTTGTATGGTAAATTCCTTTATGTTGAGCATGTACATGCTTAAGCCGAACGCCGACACAGGTATCAAATATGTCGATAATTTTAGTGTCATAGAAAATATTTGTCACGGTCGAGGAGAGTCAGATTTCTATTTTTTTATTTTTATTCTTGTTTTTTCATAGACCTTCACGTCAACCTTTCCTTTTGACGAATTTACATTGGGTCCTTAGGATTCTTAATGTTGCTCCTACAAAATTGCATCCAAACTCATGGGTTTCATTGCAAGCGTTTCACCTTATATGTCATATGTTTCTACTAAAGCCGACTCCTCAATCTTTTTTATTTATTATAATGCAGGTTTAATTGATCCCGTGGGTTGGGTTTCTTTAACAAGTTGTTTGGATAACATTTTTTTTCCATTTTACCGCTTTTTATAAAAACTTTTAAGGGGTGATTATTCAAAATTTTCAATGAGCCGGAAGGAAGACAATTTTTCTTTGTGCCGAGGGAAACCCAAAATTCCCTTTTTACTAGACCCGGTCCCCCACTCGATGTCAATCCTTGTCGTAGGATTCAAGAGCTCTTTTCTTGGAGTCTTTTGTATGTGGTAAAGACTTGTTATAGTGAAATTTTGGTTGGTATAGCTGAGAAAGTGGATGTAGCTATTGTGGAAGAGTGAACTAGTATAAAACTTGTGTGTGATCTCTCTCTCATTCTCTTTAATTTATGCACTGCGTGATTTAACTGTGCTCACTAAAAAAATCATATATGTGGTAGCGATTTTAATATGTCGGTTATTAAAAATTGTCATAATTATCTACACCTTAATAATTGTCCCATTTTTTATTCAAAATATGAAATTTATAAATATGCCATTTGATAAATACACCATTTTTTCTTTTGACTTTTTCATTCCCTCCGTTGCATCCCTCTTCGAAAAAAAAAATCCTATTTCACCAAAAAAAAGTTATTTCCCACAATTTTTTTGTGAAAGTTTCGAACCTTATGAGTTTCAAATCCTACCTCTAAAATCTTTGAACCTCAAATAGGTTTCTTTGAACCTCACTCCCAAAATGGAGTGGGACAACATTGACAATGACGACATTGTTTCCTTCCTCTCAACGATGAAAATGAGTTATTTCTTGCATTCACACTCATGTTTCGACTTGAGTCAATGAGACACTCATGGTGACTATTACAAGCATGGACAACAAGAAAAAAAGATACAAAGTGTTTCTCCTTGATGATTTACCTCCTTTAGAATTTCTTTCCTTTGATTCCTCCCAATGATCTCTAGGATTAATTGTTTGCTGATAGAAAAAAACTTTATAATATTACACGAACTTCTTGCTTATAAAAAAATATTATACAAGAAAGATCTAAAATTCTTCAACTCACTAAAAAAAACTTTCTCTTAATATCATACTATAATACTTGGAATCCACTTAACATCACTAAAACATTCTCTAATCTTACTCTAACTCATGGTTCAAGCAAGTACCCACATGAATGAAGGGTAAACTCCCTTTATTCTTGGAAGTGAGAGGAGAAAGTAAGGAAGAAGAAAATGAGCCACCATTTTAATATAGACATCATATGTTCAAACCATATTTTAAGCTAACTTTGGCTTTTAATTTCTATTCTGAAAAGTGATTCCAAAATATATGACGTGTTATGTCTAAGCTAGTTTTATTTTAGGCTTGAAAATATAATTAAGGTTATATATATATAACTATGAAATATATATTCAAAATGAAAAAATGTGCATTATATATTATTTAAAAAAAATATAATTTAATGTTAATTTTTATTTTAATAATAAATTATTTTTTAAAACACTTTTTTATTAGCATTTATGAAGTGTTGAAGTGTTGGAATAATACATAATTTTTTATTTACCTTTTTTTATTAAAAAAATAAAAATGACACTACAATAAAAAAGAGTTTTAATGAAGATTATTTAGTGGATGTTAATATAATCAAAGGAATTGATTTAATTAATGATTTTTTTTAACATTCGTTAAATTCCAAAGGTTATTCAAAAACCTCATCGAAATAACAGAGGTTTTTTAACCTTCGTTAAATTTCAAAAGTTTATTTTAAAACCTTAGCAAAATAATGAAGGTTTTTTTAACCTTCATGAAATTTCAAGGGAAGTTTATTCTAAAACCTCATCAAAATAATGGAGATTTTTTAACCTTGGTTAAATTCTAAAGATTTATTCTAAAACCTCATCAAAATAATTGTGGTCATTTTAACCTTCGTTAAATTTCAAAGGTTTTTTTTCTAAAATCTCAGCAAAATAACGAAGTTTTTTTAACCTTCGTTAAATTTTAAAGATTTATTGTAGAACCTCAATAAAACACTCCATATTTTTCAAACTTCAATAAATAAATATAATTATATATAAATAAATAATTAAAAACTACATAGTTTTAATATATTTTATAACTAAATTCTCTAAAATTTTGAAAGTGTAATTTTACATTACAAATAAAAGTTTTATAAAGTTTCAAAAATTTATTTTAAAAACTCAGCAAAATATCCTTGGATAATAAGTATTTCAACCGTATTTGCATATTTTTTTATCATTGATGGTTTATATAATTCCTAGTTTTTTTTTTTTTATGATCTCATTAAAAAAACCTGACTTATTTTGTTTAAGCTTTTGATGTACGTTTATTTTATGTGCAATTTTTGTTTTAGTTATAACTGTTAATATTTAATTCTCATAATTATGAAATATTTTAAATTAAAGTCTTTGTTTTAATTAAAATGCATCTTTTTTTTTATCAGCAAATAATGAATTAAATTAATGGGATACTTCAGGGGTATCTCAACCCTTATACAAAAAACATTGTTCTTCCCCCATAGTTACTACATAAGAATAAAGTATATAGAGAGGCTTAAGACATAAAATTCATGATAACAATATTACTCCCCTATTCCTAGACATGTAGAACTTATAAGATGGGGTAACCATCGTGAAAAAAAAGATCAGCAGCCCTATATCTACATCAGAACAAGGACCCAACCTGCAATTACTTAAGACTTACCTCACACCTCCTACCAACCCTTTTTGAATTATGGTCCAGACCTTATAACAGATTACATGAGGCCATTTTGTTACAACTTCTTCAGCTTTCCTTTCATAGGTAGATTTGGAAGTGTTACACTTTTAATATCAGATTGCCAGTGCCACAATAATCTTTTAAATCTTTTCCCAATGTACCTTTATTTCGCCTTTGGAGTTGGTGGCCAATCCGCAAGAAATATGAATCCTTGATCAAATACACTTGCCTCCTTTCAACAGCACTTCTGAATTGCACCAAGGAAGAATCTTCCCTCATCAACACCAAACTGCCACACCATAGCCACTATAGACTTCATAACAAATACATGACGCATCATCTACACATAAAGCCTAATACTCATCTTGCGGCAGTGAAAAGTACACCAGAATTCTAGTACAAACAGAAATTCCAATGTCTACTCTTTATCAACTTCAACCACCCCCCTTTAAAGAAACAATAGCGTACTAAGTTCATTCCAATGCTATTTCTCCCAGCAACAATTGGTACAAATATAAAGATCGCAACTCAGCTCACAAGCCAGATAATCCTTCCTGCTTTTATCATATCAGTCACTAGATTTTCTGATTGTGGTCATCATCTATCACCCACATCCTAGCCTTAGAACCACCCCACATCAGCCTTCAGCACAAAGTCATAACCGAACCTAAGTGTCTTCCAATACAGATTCCAACACCAGGCCACCCAAAGCATGAACGTGACTATTGTGAAAGTGAGAAGTGATAAAGTTAATTTCTCCTCGCAATATGTTCTTGCAATCTTTACCCAAGAACAACATGGTTTTGAAGCCCACATCAGATAAATAATGCAACTATTTAGGATATATAAAGCAATGATAAACATTAGTTGTTGCTGAGCTAGGTAATAGTGGCTTGTGACAAAAGTTGGGGCAATAAGGTGATGGAAGAAATAATGTTGGAGTAAGAAGAAGATAATGTCTTATTTAATGTTTATTCTCTTTAGATATAATAGACATTAGTATGATTGAATTGTGATTCCTTGCGAGGACTGTCGTCGACGGCCATTGAGCCTGTGCTGAAGAGCAATGTGTCTACGGTGGAAGAGAGAAGTCAGGAGGATTGTTAGAGATGGTATTTTACGGAGGTTTTGAAACCCATGGTATTTAAAGGAGGTTTTGAAACTCATGGTATTTTTCTGAAGTTTTCAAACCCACGGTATTTTACGGAGGTTCTTAAACCCATGATATTTAATAGGGGTTCTAAAAGGCTTTTCTTGAGGTTTAAAAAAAAATCTCGGGGAACACATCCCCATGAATGGTTTAGCGGGGAAAACTACAATCCTGAGTAAGTGACTTAATAAAAGTTTTAATTCTAATGTAAAAATAAATTTCCCGTTAAAATCAATTTTTAAATCAATTTTTGTTGTTGTAGTGTGATTTGTTTAGATAAAGATTGATGATTCTGACAATGAGATATTTAATGCATTTATATAAATAATAAATTCTTTTATGTAAAACAAGATCACAGTTAAAAATAATTAAAATATATATATATATATACCAATTAAAATAAGAAAATAATTTTCTTTATTATTATATTATTACTATAAATTTTGATTATTTTAACAACTTTTTTAATATATATTAAAAAAAAAATCAAAGCACTTAATATGATGAGACACATTTGCTACTAATTTTACAGTCAAAATCCTTTTTATAATTTTAGGTGTCATATTAAATATTAAGTTACCATAATATATGATGCCATGTGTGTTTTAGTGAGTTAGTATTATGTCTCTTATGTTATGACATACTCTAACCATAGAGAGCAAATTAAAACAATAAATTTTCTTTTACAAAGTCTAAAATAAAAAGAAAATTTAGAAACCAAAATGATAAATTAATTTAAGCTTAACTTATGTTTTCACAGTATGTTTTTTCTTAAAAATTATATATAAATGATAATTTCTTAGTTTATAAATTGTATTAATTTTTATATACTGTACAGCGCATTGGAACATATATAACAAAATGGATTTAATTTCTTATAAACATATCCAATATTTATCGGAAATAAAATTATCAATAAGAAAAATTATAAAACGATCTATAGTGTATGTTCATAGAGTAGTAATATAATTCTATTAAATCATAAAGTAACACTAATCATTAAATACAAAACTAGTTTAGAAAAAAATAATAATTAATTATTATATTATTAACTTAGATATTATTTATTGAGATTAAAAAATTATTAAAATTTAAACTAATTTATATTATTTATAAATAATTTTAAATTAATATCTAATTAATTAATAATATTTTTGTTATTAATTATTTAAATTTAGAATTGATAATTAAAACTTTGATAATTAATAATAATAGAAATTAATTTAGATATTAATAATTTTTTTAGTATTTAAAATAATATTTATATTTTTTTTTCTCTAAAATTGATTTATATTTAATGATTTTTTTAATATATTAAATTAATTTATATTTCATATTTTTTTTAGTGTAGCATTACTAATGTGTTTTCGAGTAACACATAGATCCAACATACAAATGGGTGGTGGGTAAAAAATAATGCGTGTGAAAAATAAAATAATATAAAAGTTTAACTGAATCATAGATTTTAAATTATTATTAAGGGATTCAAGTGTTCTTTTAAATAGAGCAATTGCCTTAATTTCTACTACGTTTTACTAATAGTTTCCATAATTTTCTGTTAGCAAAAGTTCTTACTATTAAATAAAAATTTAAATCACTTTTAATTTTTATTAAATCATAACTTTGTTGTTCAGATTCTAAGACATAGATACTAAAAACAAGATTTTAAAGACTTTGTCGTTCACTTTATCATGATTTTATATAGACTACAAATTTTTTCACAAATTTTTTATCTCGAACAAGTTAACCTGTTTTATAAGTACTAAAAACATATTAAGCCTTAATATGAATTGATGTGATATAAAAAAAAAATATCTTATCTAGATTATCTCATGAGAGTATAATGAAAAACTTAAAAGGACTAAAAAAAATCCTTAACAAACAATATACTGAATACAAAATTTAGATTTCATATTATATATTATATTATGCTACACATCCATCATGCATGACTTTTTTTATTAAATCATTTTCAAAAGAAAACAACGAAATAAATATCCTAAGGATAACATACATGTTACATATTTTTAGCATTACAAAACCTATAAAAATTGTCCACAATAAAGTAGTAAAAATTTAAAGTGACAAATTCCATGTAGTAAAACCATGCTTGCCTCCAAGAAGGATTGATGTATAGAGCTATTGCGGTTGTTAACAATGCTAACGTGTATGACACGACAAAGCTCACATAAAAGACATACATGTCCATCAACCTATCATTGTCTTTGTCAAAATCCAAGTCATTTGGAATAATTGTAGGAGCCGGATGACAACTCTTCGATAATGGAGTTCCACAAAGAAATGGATTACCCTCGTAGCTACTCTCATCAAATGTGGCAAATTGATTTGTCCATTCAGGTATTGGGCCTGATAAGTTGTTGTGTGCCACACTGAATACTTCAAGTGAGGTTAGAATATTGAGCTTAGAAGGAATTTCACCACTTAACTTATTAAAAGAAAGATCTAAACTCTCTGTTTGCACCAACTTCGAGAATGAATCTGGAATTTGTCCAATCAAATCATTATGAGACAAATTCAATGTTTGGATTCTTGTCAAGTTTCCAAGCTCGTATGGGATATTCCCCTTCAATTTATTATTGGATAAGTCAATTCCAGACATATAAGCAAGGATGCTTCCCGTGTAAGTATAAATTCTTTTCTTCGAAGTGAAACTTGCTTTCTCTTTCTTATGCTCTGATTGTGATGGTGCTTGACTATATTCTTCAACAAAACTTCCCCTGGATGCTTTTAATAATGGATCAAGGTTGTTATTATCAAAAGGCATTGTCCCCAAGCACTGAGGAAGTTCTCCCAAAAATTTATTGTCTGAAAGATCTAGCATGGTTAAATTTATCAATTGACATAACTGCTTAGGTATATCCCCAGTAATGTGATTACCTTTTAAAAGGAGAAAATTCAACTTTGAATAACTAAGATCTTCAATCAGATCCTGAATGCCACCAGATATTTCGTTGTAGCTAAGGTCTAGCATCACTAAAGGAGAGTTTCCAGTGAACATTTTTTTGGATAATCCTGTTAAATGATTATTGCTCAAATGGATAAATTTCACTGCAGAATTTAGAAATGATGGTACAAGACCAGTCAAATCATTTTGGGAGAGATCTAAATATTTTAGATCTTCAAGTTGTGTTAATTCTAATGGAATGAATCCTTCAAAGTGGTTATTAGACATTCGAAGTTCCGATAATCCTGCCAAATTATTCAGAAGGCTTGGAATCTTTCCTACCAAATGATTATTGCTTACATCCAATGAGACGATAGATGCGTTAAAAATGTTGCTAGGAAGTCTACCACTAAAGTTATTATCATTCAATGATAAAGACTCCAAATTAGTGGGTATTGTAAAAATGGGTCCCTCCAGCTTATTATTTGAAAGTTTCAAGAAATTAATTGTGTGCCCAGTTTCGAATATGTCCTCTGATATTTCTCCAGATAGTAGGTTGATTGAAAGATCCAACTCATACAATAACTCCATTCGGCCTAACTCACGGGGAATTGAACCTTGGATGTGGTTTCTAGACATGTTTAAATGTCTCAAATTTGGATAGATAAAACTGATATTCTTGCTTGGGATTTCACCAATTATGGTATTAGCAGACACATCGATACTCCATAACTCACGAAGGGGACACAATGGTAGTTGCATAGTACCATTCAAAGAACAATTTCTAAAAGAAACTTCATTCAATTTTGTGTTGTTTTCTAACAACCAATGAGGAAACCCTCCTTCCAACTTCAAACTACTGAAATCTAAACTTCTTAAATCCTTTTGATAAAAAAGAAATTTGGGAAGCTGGAAAGAACTAGTCTCAATGGTTGAAGACAAGCTAAACTCTTGTAACTGAAATTTTGGAATCCAAGTTTGCGAACTGTGTTGTGAGTCTAATATAACTTTGTTGCCTTTACCATAAATGACCTTAAGGTTTGAATGATTGGAAAATGGTGTAAATGAAACAGGAACTTCAAATTGGTTTTCTGTAAAATCAAAATATTCCAGTGATGTAAGGGTTGCAATGTTAGAATCAAACTTTCCCATGAAATGATTTTCAGAAAGTTTCAACACCCGAAGAGATGTCATGTTAATGAAAGATTTGGGAAGAAATCCTTCAAATCCATTTTGTATTAGATATAACTCTTCCAACTTCTTCAACTTAGACCAATCCGAATGAAAATTTGAAGAAAAAAGAAAACATCTTGCAAGGGTTATAACAAGAAGGATATAAAGATTTCAACAAAATTAAGAAAAAATTATATAGAACATACATGTCATGAATAATTTTAATTAAATAATAATATAATTACCAGCAGCAGGAAGGGTGTCATTGATCTCACAGTCTGTAAGAGAAAAAACTTTTAAGGACGTCAAATTTCCAATACTTTCAAAAAATTCATTCTCCATGTTATTATTTCTATGCAATCTCAAATCTTCTAGATTTTTTAAGTCATGAAAATCTGCACAGAAGAAAAAAAATTGACATGAATTTTAATGTATGAAGTACATAATTAATTTACCTTGTGAAAATTGTCTATACCTTCAGCTAAAATTGTTTCAAAAATTGTCTATACCTTCAGCTTAAATACCTTGATCGGCTACAAAATAATGGATTTTATTATAGCTTAGATCAAGATTCGTCAAATTGGACAAAGTTGATAATCCTGCAAGAAAAAAATTTAGAATTAATCAAAATCAATTAACATTATTTTTTTCTAGTAGAAACATTAGAAAACTAGTTTACTTTCCAATAGCCCAAAGTTATTTTTTCCTACTTTTTTCCTCCAAAAACTATTATGTTGAACCTCAAAAAGTTGACTTTGTTAATGTAAATTCAACTCTCACAATTTGTCTTACACCAATTATTTAAGAAAAAGAAAAGCATAAATAATAGTCAGAAATCATTTCCAGCATGAGTACTTTTACTAAGTATTTGATAAAGAAACAAAGATTTGAGAAATAACTACTAAATACATTTATAATACCTATTTATTCACTTAATTGGATCGTATTTTAACTTTATTTGGATTATTTATCTTTTAATTTTTGAACTTTGAACTATATTTTTAAAATCTATCCATATTTTGAATTTTCTCATAAATTCTTTTGAATTTTTAATGATTTTTGTCATCAATAAATATGTTTTATAATATATATTAATTAATAGTATATATATGAGTCCAATACTTTGTTTTATAATACAAATGGTTGTTTGTTGTAACACTACAAGAAAATCATGGAATAGAAATCAATTTTAGAGACAAAAAATAATTAGTTGCTATAATGACTAAATTAGAGACCATTTTAGGGACTAAATAAATTTTTGATTTCTAAATTAGTTTCTATTATTGTTAAATGGTTTCTAAATTTGTATCTAATTAGCAACCAAAGTTTTTGCTACCAAATCTAGAATCTAAATAATTGGTAGCTAAAACATTGGTAACTAATTAGATACCAATTTAGAAACTATTTAACAATAATATAAACTAATTTAGAAAACAATTTTCTTTTTACTTTTTAAAATGGTCTCTAATTTAGTTATTATTGCAACTAATTATTTTGGTTTCTAAAAATTGGTTTTTATTTAATGATTTTCTTGTAGTGTAATTTATAGACTTTTGAAATATTAATTATCTTAAAAATCAAATTATCAGTGATATTTTATTACTTGAATGATTAAATAGCTTTTCTTACATTGGCAGTGTATTAAACTTAATAAATAAGAGTAATCATTTTATATATAAATCGTAAAATCCTTTTTAGTCACTATAAGAAAATCATGAAATAGAAACCAAATTTAGAAACAAAAAATAATTAGTTGATAAGTGACTAAATTAGAGATCATTTAGAAACTAAAAAACTTTTTGGTTTCTAAATTAGTTTCTATTATTTTTAAATGATTTCTAAATTGGTATCTAATTAGCAACCAAGGTTTTAACTACCAATTATTTAGATTCTAAATTTGGTAGCAAAAACTGATAGTTACTTAGATACCAAATTAGAAACTATTTACCAATAATAAAAACTAATTTAAAAACTAAAAGTTTGTTTAGTTTCTAAAATAATTGGTAGTTAAAACCTTGGTAGCTAATTAGATACCAATTTAGAAATTATTTAACAATAATATAAACTAATTTAGAAACCAATTTTTTTTAATGTCTAAAATGGTCTCTAATTTAGTCACTATAGCAACTAATTATATTTTGTCCCTAAAAGTGGTTTCTATTTCATGATTTTCTTGTAGTGAGTGGAGATGGTTTAAAAAAAATAAAGATTAAAATTCTAATTATGTTAAATATATAATTTTGTCAACTTTAAGAAATTTGTTTTCTCACATTCATTTTATCTTTCCTCTAAATTTTAACTCAATTATTCAACCTTTTTTTTTTTATAAAAGCCACCTTATAGAATATAATAGAGATTACAATGATCTTGTTCAATTAGATTTTGTTTAAGAGTAAGTAAGATTTTGTTCTCTCGATCTCAAATCTCAAATATCTCTTTTTTAGTGTTGTTTGCATTAGGTACATTTTAGTCTTATTTCTAAAATATTATATAAAGCAAAAAAAAAAATACATAAAAATACTGACCACTTATATTTATTGCTCCTTCCAGTTGATTAGAGCTTAAATCAAGGGATTGGAGACGTGAAAGGTCCCTCAGAGATGGAACAAATTCGTTGTTCAAGCTGTTGTCATTCAGCCATAACTCTTGTAAATTGGTGGGCCATTTAAACTCATCATTCTCTGATAAACAAAGCATCAGAACTCATCACTACTCACTAAGAATAAGGGGCATGCATGTTGAAATGGAGTCATAGGAATGCACTTTTTAATTAGTGAAAAAAAAGTTAAAAATTACTTTAAATGGTGTTTCAAATGCAACCTAGATTGTACAAATTATATAAAATCAATTATAGGTAAAATTATTCTTTTCGACCTATGATTAAACAAAGTTTATCTACACTTAAAAAATAATTATGTAAGTAAAATGAATAATTAAATCTTAATTGTAAGATACTATAATACATTGAAAAGAAAGAGAAAATAAATGTCCGAAAATAATCAATAAATATAGTTACCACTTATATTTAGCTTTCCTTGTAGTTGATTGTCACTTAAATGAAGGTATTAGAGACGTGAAAAGCCACTCAGATATGAAAGAAATTGGTCACTCAAGCTGTTGTGACTCAACAATAACTTTTGTAAATTGGTGGGCCATTTAAATCCATCATTCTCTGATAAACAAAACATTTGAACTCATCACTACTCAGGACGAATATGGAGCATGCATTTTCATGTGATTTTTATATATTACAATTATTCATCTATACCTATATATAAAGGGGATTCCCCATTATAATTGATTTTTTGTATACACAATTTTTTTTCGATTCTACCCTTATTTAGTATATCTCATTTTATTAATACAATGGAGCATTTTGTCATTTCATATGAATTACTTAAAAAATAATTTTTAATTTTTTTTAAAATTAATATTAATATACAGTTTTTATATGACTCATTCACTCTTCCCTTAATTCCTTATTTTAAGACAACAAAGAGAGCATACTCTCACACATTTCCACACCAAATCTCACATATAAAATAAAATAACTTTCAATTACTCTCTACACTCTATTTTTTTACTTTGCAATTTTGACTCATTCAAAATTATTTCTGTATATATGTTACATTTTTATCATTGTGAAAATTGAGTAAAAAAAAAATGTGGACACACAGGCGCTGTTGCGCCTAATCGCGCTTGTGTTTCTACTAATTGTCTTAATATAAATTGAATTCTGTACTTTTCATGTAAATTAATCTAAAAGAACAAATTTCACATCTTGAATCAATTAAAAAATAGTTTAAAATTTTATCTTCGAATTATACTTTATATAAATATGTTTTAATTAAACTCATTGTTATTTAGTTAAATAATTTGAAAGTTCTGTCTCTTAAATTTTGTTATTTACACTCTTTATTTGTATCACTAAAAACTTTATTCTTGTCATTTGTAATACTCTGTCAACTATTGTCTTAACTTCATATATATCATTTCCTAAAAAAGGAAAATTAATAAAATAAAATCCTCAAAATAATGAAAAACATAAAGATCCAAATCTTTGACTATCTACCATACCATATAAATCTATAAGAGACAAATGTAAAATATAAAGGTTTGTTTACTTAAATACCTTCCTCGGCCATTATATGGATATTATTATAACTTAGATCAAGAATTATTAAATTGGACGAAGTTAATAATCCTGCAAGTGAAAAATTAAGAAATTAATCAAAACCAATTACCATGTTTTTTTTTACTAGTAAAATCTTTAGAAAACTAGTTTACTTATAATAAAAAAAAAATTTCTTCCAAGAACTATTATTTTAAACCTCTAAAAGTTGATTTTGTTAATGTAAATTCAACTCTCACACAGTTTGACTTACACCATTTTTTTTTAAAAAGGCAGAAATGATAGTTTGAAATTATTTCTAGCATTTTTCAATTTTGGTTTCTAAATTGGTCTCTAATTAGCAATCAAAGTTTTTGTTACCAATTATTTAAATTCTAAATTTGGTAGCAAAAATCTTGATTGCTAATTAGACACCAATTTAGGAAACCATTTAACAATAATAGAAACAAATTTAGAAACCAAAATTTTTTAGTCTCTAAAATGGTCTCTAATTTAGTCATTATAGCAACTAATTATTTTTTGTCTCTAAAAATTGATTTTTATTTCATGATTTTTGTAACAGCGTGTTTTTTTAAAAAAAAACACCAACAGAAGCTTTGCCCCCCCACCACCAGTGCCTTTCATTTTCTTCTTTTTCTCTCTCTCTCCAATTCTCTTCTCTCTCTCTCTCTCTCTCTTAATTTCTCTCCCAAACTTCATCTATTTTAGAATCTGATTATACCACGCTGTAGCAGAGGAGTTAAGGAACATTTCTACCCGATCAGATTTTCAGACAGAGTAAGTTCATTTTTACTCTAAATATCCTTTGTTCTCTGTTTTTCATTAGGATTTAGTCATCAATCTTGGTGGGGTCAGTTGAAAAGTTTAATCCTCTCAACTTATTCTATTATATACTGAATTTTTGTTCTGTTTGGATAATTTGCATTAGGCATGTAAATCTTGAAGCTTATCCAAACGGTGGGGAATAAAATTCTAAAAGTTGCTTGGAAAGCAAGCAATTGAGGTAAGGGAAGCTAAATTTAATTTTTAATAGCACCCTAGGATAGAGGATCTGA